>Ga0182030_10023339_pt1 | contig 11447 bp, 9 predicted proteins | sample 812S3MmetaG_FD_121299 | JGI IMG/M metagenome (GOLD analysis project Ga0182030, IMG submission 121299) | Permafrost microbial communities from Stordalen Mire, Sweden - 812S3M metaG (Illumina Assembly) | ecosystem: Environmental > Terrestrial > Soil > Wetlands > Permafrost | place: Sweden...
GCAGCATTTGCTCTTTAATCCGGTGGCTCCAAGCGGAAAGGGAGCCATCCGTGACCCGAGCGCCGTTTCAGACCTATTACTTCGAGGATCTCGCCGTCGGTATGCGCGAGACCATTGCCAAGACCGTCGAAAATGAGGACGTCATCGGCTTCGCCGAACTCTCCGGCGACCATAACCCCATTCACCTGTCCGAGCATTTCGCGCGCAAGACCCGTTTCGGCGCCCGCATCGTCCACGGTCTCTACACCGCGAGCCTCATCTCTGCGGTGATCGGCATGCGGCTGCCCGGACCGGGATCGGTTTATATTTCTCAGACCCTCAATTTCCGCGGTCCCGTGAAGATCGGCGATGTCGTCGATGTCAGCGTCGAGGTCGTCGAGTTGATCGAGAAGGGCCGCCGGTTACGGTTGCACTGCGAATGCCGGGTTGGCGGAACCGTGGTTCTCGACGGTGAGGGCGTATTGAGCGTGCCACCGACTCCGAAGTGGCGCGCAGAAGGCCAGTCATCCACCTGAGCAAAATCCAGGTTGGCGGCGTGAAAATTCAAGCCGCATTACCTTGTCTTGCCGTCCCCTGCCGGCCCTTATATGCCAACTCTATGTCCCTGACTGTCCGCTTCGCGCCATCGCCCACCGGGCGCATCCACATTGGTAACGCGCGCACGGCGTTGTTGAACTATCTGTTCGCAGCCAAGCAGAACGGCAAGTTCATCCTACGCTTCGACGACACCGATCTCGAACGATCGCGAGTCGAATACGCCGAATCCATCGAGGCGGATTTGGATTGGCTGCAGATCGCCGTCGATCTCAAATGCCGCCAGTCGGAGCGCATCGCTCTATACGACACGGCGACTCGGACGCTCGTTGACCTGGGCGTGCTCTATCCCTGCTACGAAACGGCCGAGGAGCTCGACCGCCGTCGCAAGCGCCAGCAGGCGCTGGGCCGCCCGCCAATCTACGACCGCGCCGCGTTACGCCTCAGCGGCGTCGAACGCGCCAAGCTCGAAGCCGAAGGTCGGCGACCGCACTGGCGTTTCAAGCTGGAGCCTCGGGTGGTCCGCTGGCGCGATCTCGTGCGTGGCGAGAGCCATATCGATTGCGGCTCGCTCTCGGATCCCGTGCTTAAGCGGGAGGACGGCAGCTACCTCTACACCTTGCCTTCCGTGGTCGACGACATCGATCTCGGCGTGACTCATGTTATTCGGGGGGAAGATCACGTCACCAACACGGCGGTGCAGATCCAGATATTCGAGGCGCTGAGCGGCGCGGCGCCGCTGTTCGGGCATCATAACTTGTTGACCGACGCCGCCGGCGAGGGACTGTCAAAGCGCACCGGCTCGCTCTCCATCGCCTCGTTGCGCGAGAGCGGCGTCGAGGCGCTCGCCGTCGCGGCTCTGGCGGTGCAGGTCGGCTCTGCGGCGTCCGTTCATCCCGTGGCGTCGCTCGATTCGCTGGCCGAGGAGCTGGATCTCGGCAGGCTGAGCCAGGGTTCGGCCCGCTTCGACGAGGCGGAGTTGCGCGCCCTCTCAGCGCGCACGCTGCACGCCACTCCCTTTGCCGACGTGAAAGGCAGACTCGCCGAGTTGGGAATTGAAAGCGCGTCCGCCGAGCCGTTCTGGCTGGCGGTGCGCGGCAATCTCGCGCAGCTCCGCGACAGCGTGGAATGGTGGGCGATCGTTAACGGCGACATTGCGCCGATCATCGAGGACGTAGGCCTACTTGACGCCGCCGCCGAAGAACTGCCGAGCGAACCCTGGGATGCAGGAACATGGGGCGACTGGACGGCGCGACTGAAAAGCCGCACAGGCCGGAAGGGCCGCGCGCTCTACCACCCCCTGCGATTGGCGCTGACCGGTCGCGAGGCCGGACCTGAGTTGGCGGCGCTGCTTCCATTGATCGGTCGCGCTCGCGCTAGTTTCCGATTACGCGCACCTTCCGCTTGACGCCGTCCGACGTGGTTTCGTCAAAGGTCTTGCCTTGATCCTCGGAGAGGGGCCCGGACTTGACGCTCTCCGCTGCGCCGGCAATTCCCGAGGCGTCATGGCTGATATTCGCGGCTGCGTCGCGCAGCGCCATGTCAACGCCGTTTGCGTCGGTCTTGCCGCCGTCGCCTAAGGCGGCGCCCGTCGGCGGGGAGGGGGTCGGCGTCGGAGTCGCCTTGGCGCCTTTGCTGTTTTTCGGCTTGGCCGGGTCGGCCTTGACGTCAGCTTTCGGCCGCGAAAGCTCTGCGGCCTTTTCCGGAGTCACGATGATGTCGGATTTGTCTTCCTGGCCGAGCAGCGTTTCCGCGGGAGCCAGCGCGCTCGCCCAGGTCTGGCCGCGCCGACGGCAGGCGCAGGAGGGATCGAAGGTTTTGCGGTACCGCAGCGCTGTCGGACTATCCATGTAGTGCGCGCCATTTATCGAAACGGCTTGCTCGATCTCGCCGCTCACGGGATAGGTGTAAAGCGTCACCTCGGCATTCGGGCAAAGCGCTCGGCAAAGGTCGGCAAGCTGGTCCAGCCGGCCGGACCCCGCGGAATACGAGACTGGAAAAAACGCCCCGTCGCAGGAGCGGACGCAAACCGCCTTGCCGCCGGCGCGCGCCTCGCCAATCGGCGCGGTAGATTTCTCTTGTGGAGCCTTGGAGATATCGGGCGCATCCGGCCCAAGCGGCTGCTCCTCCACTTCGCCCGGCTTCGGTTGGCCAAAAAGCGCCTCGACCAGACCCGCCGGCCTGGAGCCGCTGCCGCATTGCGAATTGTAGCGGGCGATCATTTCGCCGCGCCCGCCTGAGCCCCCGCCGGCGTGAGCCTGCAAATCTTCAAGATTGGCGCGCATGCGGCCGATTTGCGCGTGGATCTGGCCACATTGCGCCGGCGGATCGGAGCCGAAGAACAAGAACTTTTTATTGTCGCAGCCGAGCTCGCGCGCATAGGCGGCGGTGCGATCGATTTCGCCGCGCTGCCGTTCCGCCGCTGCCTGATATTGCGCGTTCTGACCGGAACGCGAAGCGTCCGCGATAGTGCGCCGCAGTCGCTCACAATCCGCATTGTCTGCGCTGACGGAGGAGCTGAGCGCAAGGAAAACGGCGATCGACGCAAAAACGCCAGGCAGTCCGAACCTCTCCGATGCGCGCTTAATCGCTTTCACTAGCCCTCCTGGCCCTGGGGAACGCTCTCTTAGACCTCGCTTCTTCGTCCGTGACGAACTAAGGCGGCGGTAAAAAGGCGCCCGGCCGAACCCCGCGGCGTCGAAGTGCAGCATAGGCGTAAGCCGACAATGGCGCAAACCGAAACACAATCCACGAATGCTGCCGAGATCAGCGTCTCGGAACTTGCCACCGCCTTGAAGCGCACCTTGGAGGATCGTTTCGGTTACGTTCGCGTACGCGGCGAAATCTCAGGCTATCGCGGTCCGCATTCTTCCGGCCACGCCTATTTCAGCCTGAAAGATCAGAACGCCCGGCTCGACGCGGTCGTCTGGCGCACGACCTTCCTGCGCCTAAAGGTCAAGCCCGAGGAAGGACTGGAAGTCATCGCCTCGGGCAAGATAACAACGTTTGCAGGAAAATCTTCCTATCAAATCGTCGTCGAGTCGCTGGAGCCCGCCGGGATCGGCGCTCTCATGGCGTTGCTGGAGACGCGGCGGCGCCAACTCGCCACCGAAGGATTGTTCGACCTGCACCGCAAGCGGCCCTTGCCGTTCCTGCCCCGCGTTATCGGGGTGATCACGTCGCCGGCCGGCGCGGTGATTCGCGACATCCTGCACCGGCTTGCCGACCGCTTTCCAGCCCGAGTCATCGTCTGGCCGGTTCGCGTGCAGGGCGAGGGCTCCGCGGAGGAGGTAGCGGCGGCGATCCAGGGCATGAACGCCCTGCCGGCGGAGGGTCCGATCCCACGGCCCGACTTGCTAATCGTCGCACGTGGCGGCGGATCGCTGGAAGACCTTTGGAGCTTCAATGACGAGGCGGTGGTGCGGGCCGCGGCGGAAAGCGCGATTCCGCTCATCTCCGCCGTCGGTCACGAGACGGACTGGACGCTGATCGACCACGTCGCAGACTTGCGCGCGCCGACGCCGACCGCCGCGGCCGAACTCTGCGCCCCGGTCCGCGCTGAGCTCATTGCCCGCGTCACGCAAATGGAGGCGCGCGTTCTGAGCGCCATGACCCGCCACGCGCTGGAGAATCGCGCCCGTCTGCGCGCGGCCGCAAGGGCGCTACCTTCGGCCAGGACGTTGCTGTCGCTTGCGAGCCAAAAACTCGATTCCGAAGTCGATGCGCTGCGAGCGGCTGCGGGCGGGCGGCTGCGGGAGCGCAGCCTCTCTTTGGCGAGGCTTGTCCGCGCCTTCGAGCGGCGCTCACCTCACGGTCAATTGGCGCTATGGGCCGAGCGCACACGCGCGCTCGGCGCGAAGCTGAGTTTTGATCGGGAAGCCCGAACCAGCCAGGGCCGGCAATCGCTGGGGCGGGCGAACGACGCGCTTCGTGCGGGCTCGCACAGAGCCGCCGAACGGCGCGGCGAAAGGCTGGCTATGCTGGCGCGGCGTTGGGAGGTCAGAATGGCCGAGCGGAGGCAGGTCCCGCAGACATTGCAACACAACGTCGCCCGCGTGGATGCGGCCTTGAGGAGAGCGATCGGAGAAACGATTCGGCGAAGCCGAATATCCTCGGCGAATGTCGGGCAGGTATTTTCGGCGGTGAACTACAGGTCCGTGCTCGCGCGCGGATATGCACTGGTGCTTGACCACGGCGGCGGCGCCTTGACTCGCGCGGACGACGCAAAGGCAGCGAAAAGCTTCACGATCCGCTTTGCCGACGGCGACGTCGCCGCAACCGAAGCGCCCGCGCGCGCGAAGCGTCGCGCCAAACCTGCGCCAGCGGCGACTCAGAAGTCGCTGTTCTGAGCCTATTCGGCGGCGATGGCGAACCCCGCCTCCGCTGGCGAACGCGGCCAGTCCAGTAAGTCATTCGCCCATCGGCCCAGGAAGGCGGCGATCCACGCCTCCAGTCCCCGATCATGCTGAAACCATCCTTCGCGATGTTCGTACGCGTGCGCGCCTGCCGACACAAGCCGAGCCGCGCCGCGCGTCGTCCAGCGGCAGATCATCTGGTAGGTCACCTCGGGATGAAACTGCAGCCCGACGACATTCCCGCCGTAAATATAGGCTTGGTTGGGAAACTCGCCAACGCCCTCGGCGAGACGATGGCCCCCGCTAGGGATATCGAACCCGTCGTTATGCCACTGGTAGGCGTAGCGCGGAAAGGCGGCGCCGCACAGATTGTCGGCGCCCGGCGCCGGCCGCAACGGATAATAGCCGAGTTCTCCCCGCCGCGACGGCGAAGAATAGACCCGCGCGCCCAGTTGCCGCGCCATCATTTGCGCGCCGAGGCAAAGACCGAGGAACGGCTTACCCTCGCGCAGCGGAACATCGAGCCAGTCGATTTCGCTGCGCAACCATTCGTCACTGTCGTTGGCGCACATGGGTCCGCCAAACACGACGACACCTACGTGAGCGCTCAGGGTGTCAGGCAGAACGTCGCCTAGCGCGGGGTAGCGAGCGTCGAGCGCAAAGCCCAAGGCCCGAAGGAGGCTGCCGACTCGGCCGGTGGTCGAGTGCGCCTGGTGGAGAACCACCAGTATTTTCTTGGCCGGAACCGATTGCGTAGAACTAGCAAACATGGAACGCTCAGTCGGGATGGTCGCCATATCTGTTACGAATGTTGTTCGTCAGGGTTAAAGAGGCGTAAATTCTTTGCCGCTAAATCGGCGACAGCGCCGCGTGTCCGATGTGCGGCGGGCCTCGGGACCTGACACATGATCCGACATGCTCTCGCGATCTCCCTGCTGACGATGGCGGCGGTAACTCCCGCTTGCGCCGATTTTGCGGCGTGCAAGGACGGGCTCAAAGGCGAGGCCGTCCATAGCGGCGTGTCGGCGGAGACCGCCGCGACGGCGCTTGACGGCGTGACGCCGGACCCGAAGGTTCTCGAACTCGAAGGCGTCCAGCCGGAGTTCAAGACGCCGATTTGGGATTATCTCGCCATGCTGGTGGACGACGAACGCGTCGCCGACGGCAAGGCCGCGATGGCCGAAAACGCCAAGGCGCTGGCCCTCGCCGAACAGCGCTACGGCGTCAGCCGCTACGCCATCGCCGCCATCTGGGGCGTCGAGTCGGACTTCGGCCGCGGGATGGGCAAGTTTCCGCTGGTGCAATCGCTGGCGACCCTCGCCTGCTCGAACTCGCGCCGGCCGCAATATTTCCGCGGCGAACTCATGGCGGCGCTGAAGATCGCCGACCGCGGCGACATCCCGCTTGAGAAACTCAAAGGCTCCTGGGCCGGCGCCTTCGGGCAGACGCAGTTCATGCCCTCGACCTTTCTTCGCCTCGCCGTCGATCTCGACGGCACCGGGCGCGACATCGTCGACAATGCCGCGGCCGCGCTCGGCTCGACCGCCAACTACTTGCACAAGTCCGGCTGGGAGCCGGGCGAGAGCTGGGGCTTCGAGGTCAAGCTGCCGCCCGACTATGATGGACCCTCGGGGCGCAAGAGCCGGCATCCCATGTCCTTCTGGGCCGCGCACGGCCTCACTCGCGTCGATGGCGAGCCCCTGAGCGGGGGAGCAAGCGGCCTCTTGCTGCCCGCCGGCCGCAACGGACCCGCGTTCCTGGTTACACGCAATTTCGATGCCATCTACAGCTACAACGCCGCCGAATCTTATGCGTTGGCAGCGGCCATCCTTGCGCAGCGACTCGCCGGCGGCCCTGGCGTCGTCACGGCTTGGCCGACCGACGATCCCGGCACGTCGCGCGCCGAGCGGCGCGAAATTCAGAAGCTGCTGATCGCGCGGGGTTACGACGTCGGCGAGCCCGACGGCTCCGTCGGCGCGAAAACGCGGGCGGCGATCGCCGATTTCGAGGGAAAATCCGGCCTGTCGGTGGACGGTCGGGCGTCGCAGAAAGTGCTGCAGCGGCTCAAGCAGTAGAGCCGCCGCGCCGACTTACGGCACGCCGGTGTTACACGAATCCACCTGCCCGCTCTGCAAACCGGTCATCAGCCACTTCTGCCGCATGGCCGAGGAGCCGTGGGTAAAGCTATCCGGAACGGCGTAGCCGCGGGCCGCCTTCTGTAGCGTGTCGTCGCCGATCGCCTGCGCCGTCGCAACCGCGCGCTGGATGTCGTTCTGGTCGATCAGGTTCCATTTCCTGTTGGCGTTGGCCGCCCAGACGCCGGCGAGACAGTCGGCCTGTAATTCGATGCGCACGGAAATGGCGTTGGCTTGCGTGCGCGACCCGTTCTGCTTGGCCTCGTCCGCCCGGTCGAGAATGCCGAGCAAATCCTGAACGTGGTGGCCGACCTCGTGCGAAATCACGTAAGCATAGGCGAAATCGCCACCCCCGCCGTATTTCTGCTGCATCTCCTGGAAGAACGAGGTGTCGAGATAAATCTTCTTGTCGGCCGGGCAGTAGAACGGCCCCATCGCGGCGCGCGCGCCGCCGCAACCGGACTGCGTGCCACCCGTGTAGAGCACCATCGTTGTCGGAGTGTAACGCACGCCCTTCTGCGCCGGCAGGATCTCCGACCAGACCGCCTCGGTCTCTCCCAGCACGTGGCGCATCAAACTCGTCGTGCGGTCGTTACCGGCCGCGGGGCGGGATGGCTGCGGAGCGCTCGCCATATGCTGCCCGCCGCCGGTCACAACCTGCGCTCCGCCGAGCAGGACGGCGGGGTTGAGGCCGGTGAAATAGCTGATGAGCAGCACGATGACGATGGCGCCGATACCCATGCCGCCTGTCCCGAACGAGGCGCCGCCTCCGCCAATTCCGGCGCTCGTGCTCTCGCCGCGGCGGTCTTCGATGTTAGAGGACTCCGGGGTGTTCTCCCATTCCATGCTGCAAGCCTTTTCAGCCGTCGATCGCCGGCTGCTTCTACCAGACGCGCCATTCCGCCGATAGGGCGCGCTGAATCGCCGATGGTTCCCTTCGCCTCGCGCCTGTCCGCCAGCAGCGCCGGCGGGACATGGCGGTGTAGGCGCCATGATCGCGCTTGAAATGATCTTTCACGTCATTCGGCGCGAGATCGATGGTCTCGAATGGTCCCATGAACGAGCATCTGGCGAGAGAACAGCGTCCCGCCTCTTCTTTCACGCCGCAGCGGCGCCTATCTCACGCTCGCGTTCTTTAGCGGAGACTTGATGATGTCCAGGGCCTACAGCATTCAAGTCGACGGCGCCAAATATGGGGTCGGTTTCGGCTCGGCGCTCGCAATTACGATCTCCTACGCCAACAATCACTCCCTTCTCTGGGCGATAGTCGACGGCCTGCTCGGCTGGATCTACGTTGTCTATTTCGCTCTTTTCCACGCCTAACTGACGTTGCGGCGCGCAATCGCCTCGATTTCTTGCGCATTTGGCGGAGAGAGCGTGCGTCGGGAGAGGCTGAGCGAAGTGCGCAGCTTGATTGGACGCCAATGGCCTTCGGATGAAAAATAGAATTCTCCCGGCTTCAGTCGCGCAAGGTCCTCGGCCGCGGCGCCTCTCGTCGTCAGCAGGGCGCCGACCGCAGCCGAATCCGAAGGCGAAGTAAAGGCCCCGTACAGATGAGTGAGACAGCCGGCGACAATTCCGGGGTCGAGAGCGCGCGGCGCCTGAGAGGCGAAAATCAGTCCAAGCCCGGATTTTGTCGCCTGTTTGGCGAGCGCCTGCGCGCTGCGCTTGGCGGCCGTCGTCTCCTTGCCCGGCGCAAATAGATGCGCTTCGTCCAGGATCATGAGACGCCCCGACGGACAGTGATGATTCGCAATCCAGGCGAACAGCGCCATCTGCAGCCGATGGACGAAGACGCCGCGCTCCTCCTCGCCGAGCCCACCGAGGTGGATGACCGAAACGCGTGTCCTGCCGGGCGCTCCGTCGAACAGCCGCGCGGGGTCGATCTGCCGGTCGCTCTGCCGTAACAGCGGATCGGTCGCCAGCGCCACGCTGAGGTGATTGGCGATATCGCGCGTTTGCTGCTGCGCATCCGCTTGGCGGCTCGCATGCTGCGGCAAGTCTGCAAGCAGTCGCACAAAGTCGTCGAGCGAGCCGCCGCCGGCGCGGGCAAAGACGCGGAAGGCGTCGACGAGCGCGCCGCGCAATTTGATCGCGCCGGGACCGCGCGCGGGCAGATAAGGTTCGAGGGTCGCAACCGCCATTTCGATGGCAAGCTCCCGCGCCTCCGCGCTGTCCGGCTCATTGCGTCGTCTAAGCGCCGCGAAGTCCGGCAAGACGCTCAACGCCATTGGCGCGTCGGCCGCGAGCGCCGGAGTCCAAAGCCTGGCGTCGACGCGCTCGAAGTAGACCTTGGCCTTACGCGCGTCCTCTTCGGAAAACTCGGTTGGGCGCGAAGGCCAGGGTACGCCGAGTCGCGCCAGATCGCCAGTGACGTCAAGCACGAGCACGGGAATCTCTGCGAGCACGGCTTCCTGGACGAGCCGGCTCAGCAACGCGCCCTTTCCCCCAGCTGCAAGCACGGCGACATGACGCGACAACAGCTCCAACGGGAGCGTGACAGGGCCTACCACCTCTCCGATCTGGGCGGACCGTCCGATGAGAATCTCCTGCTGCCTCGGCGCTTTGCGCGCGGGAGGGGCGGGGAACTCCTCTGGAGTTTGCGGCGCCGCGATCGCTTCGGCAAGCGACGCCCACTCTCGAATTCCCCCTTCGGCGACGCAGGCCTCCTGGCGCTCCCGACACCGCTGCAACAATTCACGCGGGCTGAGTCCGACTGCGCTCGCGATCGCCGCGCGCGTGAAGGGAAACGTCGGATATGGCGGCGAGAAACCCGCATGCGCATAGGCCGGCGATAGCCTCGTGGCCACGAGGCGTTCTACGAGACCGGCGCTGTCCACAAAGGGCGGTACGCGGGCCTGCCGGAATGCGGCGGGCAACGCAGTCTTCGCGAAAAAAGCTTCCGAATAGACTTCACGGCACGCGATAACGGTCATTGCCCGGCGCTTGATATCGTGGAGCGCCAGGAGCCCGCTGGCGAGCGCCTTGAGCGTTGGCAAGTCCGGCGCCTCGCCCTGCGGCGACGATCCCGCGACGTGTGTGTCAACTCCATCAATTGCGATGAGTGTCGGCCCGCTGAGCGACATGATCCATACGAGCCCGCTCACGATCTCCGCCGCAGCTGGAGGCGGCGCGAGAAACCCCAGCTCCTTTCGCCGGCTCTCTTCGCCTGCATCGCCCTGGAGCCACGCCGCTGCAGAGACGCTGATCGCCTCATTGCGAGAATCGCAGAGCGCTAAAGCGCGCACCACGTCCTGCCGGCGACGCGCCTCTGCGGGCTCGACCGCGGCGAGCATGTCGAGCAGGAGGTCGAGGGCGCTGCTCCTTTCGCTGCGGACCTGTGACGTCACGGCCAACGCGCCGCGCGCGCCGGCGTTAGCGCCGAGCTTGGCCAAAAGGGCAAGCAGAATCGCGCCCGCCTGGGTTCGCCCGCTCGACATACGGCGGCACAGCGAGGCCGCAAACTCCGCGGCGACGATCTTCCAGAACACGCCGGAACCGGAGACGTCGATCCCTATGACCCAGCCGCCGCCGTCCCATACCCGGCGGCGCATTTCTCCCAGCAGATGCGTCTTGCCCGACCCGGGCGGCCCCGACAAAGCTGCGCCGAAGGGATTGGCGTCGTTCGTGCGGGTGCGAGCGAAGAATTCCGCGGCCATCCGGTCCGAGAGATCGCCATGCAGAGCGCCGACATGGAACGGCGGGTCCGTCCACAGGTCCAGAACGCCCGCAGCTTCGCGAAAGTCAGCCGAGCCGAACGCGGCCGAGGCGGATGGGGCGGCCGTCATCGGACGCCACCCGCCCGGATGGAATCCGCGCCGTCGACGCGTCGTCGCCCGACCGGCAGCGCCGCTGATTTCGCCGACGTTGTGAGTCCAAACGCCTCGTTGGGCATCCCGCCTTTGCTCCCCGCGCACACAAACTCCCCGAAAACGCGGAACTTTTCCAGCGTCTTTGTCACAGCCGGCCGAATTCCGTTAAGGACTTACAGCAGCTATGTCCTCGCTCGGCTTGCTCGCGGCCTTCATGCGCATAGATTGTCCAGTTCCCTGCGGAGTCGCCGCTTGCCCACCCTGATTCGTTTAGTGATCGTGCTTGGCGGCTTGGCCGCACTGGCCTACGGCGGCATATTCTATCTCGCAACTTTTGCGAAAATCACGCCGCACGAGATCAGCGAAACCGTTACCCTGCCGAAGGCCCCGAAATGAATGCCGAGGCGCTCATCGAGAGCTATCTCGACGCGATTGCCGCCGAGCGCGGAGCCGCGAAGAACACCTTGGAGGCCTATCGACGCGACCTCGCCGTTTACGTCGACTTCCTTGCCCGCTGGGGCAAGACGCCGCTCGACGCCGGCGATCCCGACATCCGCGCGCTCAGCGCCCAAGGCGCCGAAAAGGGCCTGAAGCCCGCCTCGGTGGCGCGA
>Ga0182030_10023340_pt1 | contig 11446 bp, 7 predicted proteins | sample 812S3MmetaG_FD_121299 | JGI IMG/M metagenome (GOLD analysis project Ga0182030, IMG submission 121299) | Permafrost microbial communities from Stordalen Mire, Sweden - 812S3M metaG (Illumina Assembly) | ecosystem: Environmental > Terrestrial > Soil > Wetlands > Permafrost | place: Sweden...
AGTTTAGGCGCGCGCAACGCCAGATCGAGCGGCAACGGACCCGGCGCATCGATCTGCTCCAGACGCGCGCTGATAGCAGCGTCGTAATCGGCGGTGGTGCGGAAGGCCTTCTTGGCAAGTCGCCAGTGGCTTTCCGCGGACAGCGAGCCGCCATTGGAGCGCAGTTCGCTGAGGATTCCCTCATAGTCGGCGGGCGACACTACTACGGCGACGTCGTGATAATTCTTGGCGGCGGAGCGGATCATGGCGGGACCGCCGATATCGATATTCTCGATCAGATCTTCCATCCGCGCATCGGCTTTGGCGGCGGCGTCTTCGAAGCGGTAGAGATTGATCACCACCATGTCGATGGGCGCGATGCCGTGCTCGCCGAGAGCGCGCATGTGCCCGGCGTTTCCCCGGATGGCGAGAATGCCGCCGTGGATCTTGGGGTGCAGGGTCTTCACGCGGCCGTCCAGCATCTCGGGGAAGCCGGTGACGCCGGAGACGTCCTCTACGGCGATGCCGGCTTCGCGAATCAGGCGCGCGGTGCCGCCGGTAGAGATCAACTCCGCTCCGGACTCCGCCAGAGCGCGGGCAAAATCGAGAATTCCGATTTTATCGGTAACACTAATGAGGACGCGGCGAATTTTGGCCATCTAAAAGAACGATAGCACGGGCGTCAGGCGGCGCATTCGCCGCGGCCCAATTGCAGCGAGAAGGCCTGATCGTCGCCCCAATCCTGGTAGATCTCGGGGAAGAGCTCTGCCGGCTTGGCGAGGTCGGCGGTGAGCGCGCGAAAGACTTCCACCTTGTAGCGCAGCACGTACTGGCGGAAGGTCTCGCCGTCCTGGCGATGGGCCAGAAAATGGTCCAGCACGCGCGTTACCGCTTCGGGAGCGAGGCGCGCGGGGATCGACTGCACCGCCAGGCCGAAGCGCATGATGCCCTGTTCGTCGTAGCCGCCGCCGAGCAGCATCTGGTAGTAGGGCACCTCGCGGCCGTCGATTTTGCGCGCGTTGCCGTAGAATCCGAAGTCGCCGATCCAGTGATGCCCGCAGGAATTGGGGCAGCCGCTGGCTTTGATGGTGAGCCGGCGGACCTGCGGATCGGTATAGCGGCGCACGGTTTCGGCCAGCGCGACGCCCAGGTTCATGGTCTTGGTGAGCCCCAGGTTGCAGGTATGAGCGCCCGGGCAGGTGATCACGTCCTGAATCTCCATGGCGCCCGATTCGCCCAGGCCGGCTTGGGCGAGCGCGGCGTGAATCGCGTCCAGCCGGCCCAGCGGGATGAAGGCCAGCACCAGGTTCTGCTCGATGGTGACGCGCACCAGCCCGTCGCCGGCGGTGGTGGCCAGATGCGCCAGGAGACGCAATTGCTCGCCGGTGAGATTTCCCTGCTCCACCTTTACGGTCACGGCGGCGTAGCCGAACTGCTTTTGCGCACGCACGTTGCTCCGCCGCCAGCCGGCGCCGTCTTGCGGGCCCTGGACCACCGGCAGCAGCGCGCCATCGCCCAGCGGATGCGGCTGCGACTGGTATCCGCCGAAACCCTCCGGCACGATTTCCGGCCAGGCAATCCCGCCATGCGCCAGAATCCCGGCGAATTCCTTCTCGATCTGCTCGCGGAGCCATTCGAAGCCGCGCTCACGGATGAGAAACTTCATCCGCGCCAGGTTCTTGTTGCGCCGGTTGCCATGCTGGTTGAAGACGCGGATGACGGCTTCGCAGCGGTTGAGGAGGCGCTCTTCGGGCACGAATTCGTCGAGCAGTTTGGCCTCCATGGGGAGCGGCCCCATGCCGCCGCCCACGATCATGCGGAAGCCGCGGCGTCCGTCGCGGATGACGGCGCGCAGGCCGATATCGTTGATGGCGCCCTGAATGCAATCGTGGCCGGCGCAGCCGTCGAAGGCGATCTTGAACTTGCGCGGCAGGTTGCTGGTGAGGTTCTGGCGCAGGAAGGCGTAGGCCATGCGTTGCGCGTAGGGGCGCACGTCGAACACCTCGTCGTGAGCGATCCCCGCCCAGGGGCACGCGGTTACGTTGCGTACGGTGTTGTAGCAGGCTTCGCGATTGGTGAGGCCCACGTCGGCCAGCAGGTGCATCAGGTCGGGCACGCGCCCCAGCGGCACGAAGTGGTACTGGATATTCTGGCGCGTGGTGAGGTGGCCGCGGCCGCCGCCGAATTCGTCGGCGATGCGCCCCAATTGCTCCACCTGGCGCGCGGTCGCCAGGCCGCTGGGAATCTTGCAGCGCACCATCTGAACGCCCGCCTGCCGCTGGCCGTAGATGCCGTGTTTCAACCGAAAGGGGCGGAACTGGTCTTCCGTGATCTCGCCCGCGAGGAACGCCTGGGATCGCGAGCGGAAGGTTTCGATCTCCTCGCGGACAGTGCGATCATGTTCGGTTTCAAGCTCTTGCCGACTGGGAAGGGTTTCGGTCATGGCAGCGTGTACAATCACCCACTAATGAATCGGAATTGATTAACTGTTACTCTATAGAGATTACTGGAATTATCGAAAGGATGCAACTGTGCTGTGCCGGGCCATGCCCGAGGATGTCGAGTCGGCCTACCGTGAAATGCCGCGGACAACGCGCGCGAACGGGATGCCACGGAGTGGTCCGAAGGCGCGCGTGGCGACTCCTTCGCGGACGCCGGTTAGCGATCCGGGCGGAATCCGGTGTATGCTGAAATCCGCCGGGATGTCCACACCGAAATTCAAGCTGTTCAATCGCACCTTCTGGCAGTCGCTGATCGCCGTTCTGGTGGGAAACGCCATCTACTACGGCATCGAGCGTTACCTGCCCCCGCGCGGGCAGCACCAGCTTTACCAGATCGATTGGGGCTTGGCGGTGGACTTCTGGATCTGCGTCATCTGCTACTTCCTGGTGCGCCTGATTCCCTGAAACTTCCCTCTCAGAAGTGCACCGCGAAACCCATCATGGGCAGGATGTGGTTCCGGCCGGGGACCCCGCCCAGATCGCGGCCCGTGACGTAGTCGCGGACATCCACGCGAATGCTGAAAAAGCGCGACAATCGAACGTCGACGCCACCGCCAATGCCGATGACGCCATGGCCCACGTCGCGCGTTTTCAGGTCGGGAGGGTTATCGGAGGTGAGAGTGGGGTTGCTGAAAGAGCCATATCCGCCTCCCAGGGCTCCGAAGACGGAAATGCGCGATTGCAGCGGCGCCATGACTCGCACCGACGGCACAAACATCGTCGAGGTCAGCGAGATCGAACCGGGGATGGTGGCTGTTTCCGCCGCCGGCGCGGCGAGCACTGCCGGGAGAAGCTCCACCCAGAGGCTGACAGCCGATTTCCGCATGATCTGGTAGCCGTAGCCGACGGTATAACTGAAGCCCGTCGAGCCGTACACCGTCACGTTGGTGCCGCCGATCGTCTGCGCCCTGGTAAACGACGGGCCTCCCAGGAAGTAGATGTCCATATTCTGTACGCGTTGCGCCCATGCGCCAAACGCGAAGAGCATCGGCAGGAAGATCCGCAGCAGGCTGGTTTTGGTCATGATTCGCCTCACCAGCATGATAGACGGAGCGCGCGGCGCGGGCCAAGAAATTCCGTTGAGTGGCCGGATTCCCCGCTGAGCGGCTCGGGCCGCTCAAAACCGCTCCGAGCCAGTCAGAATCGGCATCCACCGCTCGACGGGAATTGGTTGTTGCGGGCCGAAAGCGGCGCTTATACTGAAGTCGCTTTACCATGCGGCGAGCGCTAACATATATCGTCGTGGCAACAGTCCTTTGCGCGCCGAGCTCTTCGGCGGAACGCAAATCGTGGAACCAGATCCGCTATGTCGGCGGCACGGTGCCGATAAAGACCAGCCGCTACGACTGGAACACGACCCTGACGGTGACCGCCGACGCCATCGTGGTCGAGATCGCACCCGCCACGGTTTTCGCGGCCAGGAAAACGGTGCGTATCAAACCCTCGCAGATAGTGAGTCTCAGCGCCAACGAGGCCGCCTGGCAGCATGTGGCGGCCGTGGACGGGGCGCAACTCCCCGCCAAACACCCAACCCTCTTCGGCATCCTGGCTGATTTCGAGTTTCTCGGCCTGGTTTATGAAACGGACGATGGGAAGCGTGCCGCGATGCTCCTCGACAGCAATCTCTCCTGGCCGATCCTACAGGTGCTCACCAAGGTGACGGGCAAGCCGATCGAGAATTCGCCATGATGGACTATTCGCTGCTCGATCTGGCGGCGCTGGTGGTCTACATCTTCGGCGCGCTTACGTTTTCCATCCTCACGGTCTTCTATTGGGGCGAGCGGCGGCGCACCATGCGGTCGGTCTTTCCCGCGTTCACGCTGGTCTGTGCCGCCGCGTTTCTGGGCAATCTGCTGTTTCGGGTCGTGAACCTGCATGTGGCTTTGCCGGAGGTCCTGGTTCGCAGCCTCACTGCCGGCCTGATTCCACCGCTCATCCTCCACCTGGTCTTCGAGGCGGAGTCGAACGAGTCCCGGGTTTGGCGGTGGGTCCTGGCTGCCGTCTATACCGCCGGCGTGGTCTCCAACTTGTTGCGCGGTCTGGATATCTGGAGCGAATACGTGTATCGGGCTCCCGCCGCAACCCTGGCCATGGCGACCACCGCCGCCCTGTTGCTGCAGGTATTTTCACATCGGCAACGGACTCCCGGCGAGCGGGCACAGCGCTCCGCGGTCCGTGTTCTGCTGCTGCTGATGTTGGCTTGCGCGGCTGCCAGTCTGGCCGGATGGAGCGCGTTCCTATTCCAGGCGCCGGATTACCTGCTGCTGGCCTTCTTCTGCGTGATCTTGTATTACCGCGAGCGCCTGCTTTTCTTCGACCTCCTGGTGAAACGCGGCGCGTTTCTGGCCGTCGGCCTGGTGATTCTGGCGGGCGCGTTTGCGATCCGTCAACGCGTGAACTGGAACCCGTGGGCCTATGCCCTGGGGCTGCCGCTGTTCTGGCTCGCCGGTCCTTGGGTCTACGCTTACGTGGCGCGCGCCATCGATCGAGTCTGGTTGCGCCGCCCCTACTCCGCGGAGGAGGCCGAACGCCAGTTCATGCGCGACATTCAGGCCGCCACCACGGAAGAAGACCTGCGAACCCGTGCCGCCGGCAGCCTGGACGGCATCTTCCAGGCTCGCGCCGAGGTCCGCTTCGACCGACCGGCAGCCGCCGGCCCCGATGGGGACGGTCTGACCGCGGAGTTCATCAGCCTCGCCGCCCGTCCCAACGGCATACCGTTTCTGAGCGACGACCGGCGCCTGCTGCGATCTCTCGCCCGTTCGCTCGCCATGGTGCTCGAAAACGTACGCTTCCGCGTGGAGCGCCGCAGCCAGGAGGAGCGCGAGCAGAAACTCCGCTGGCTGGCCAGCCGCGCCGAGCTGAAGGCCCTGCGCGCCCAGATCAATCCCCATTTCCTGTTCAACGCGCTGAGCGTGATCGCCGGCCTGGTCCACTATCAGCCCGAGAAGGCCGACGAGGCCATTGAGCAGCTCGCCCTGGTTTTCCGCTACACCCTGCGCAAATCGGAGAGCGAATGGGCGCCTCTGTGCGAGGAAGTGGACTTCGTCTCCGCCTATCTGCGCATTGAGCAGGCGCGCTTCGGCGACCGTCTGCACGTGGAATTCGATGTGGAGGCAGCGGCCGCGAACGTTGCGATTCCGGCCATGAGCATCCAGCCGCTCATCGAAAACGCCATCAAGCATGGCGTCTCCGCGGCGGAGGGCCCCGGCGCGGTGGGATTGCGCGCGGCCCTGCATGACGGGCGGCTGCGAGTGGAGGTGTCCGATAGCGGCGCCGGCTTTCCGCCGGGCTTCACGCTCGAAAACGGCGAGGGCCACGGGTTGCGCAACGTCATGGAGCGGCTGCGCGGTTACTATGGCGATGCCGCCCGGTTATCCTGGGAGAACCGGACGAGCGGCACGCGCGTGGTGCTCACGCTGCCCGCCGGGGAATATTCGCGTGATACACGTTCTGATCGTGGATGACGAAGCGCCGACGCGCATCCGCCTGCGCCACATGCTGGCCGCGCACCCCGATGTCGAAGTCGTGGGCGAAGCCGCATCGGGTGTGGAGGCCATGGAAATGGCTGCCGAACTTCGTCCCGACGTGGTCCTGCTGGATATTCAGATGCCCGGATCGAGCGGCCTCGATGTGGCGGCGTGCCTGCCCAAGCCGCGCCCGCACGTGGTCTTCTGCACGGCTTTCGATCAGTACGCCGTGGAGGCGTTCGAACTCCATGCGGTGGACTATTTGCTGAAGCCGGTCGGCCGGGCGCGCCTGGCGCAGACCCTGGAGCGCATTCGCTCTTTGCCGGGCGTGGGCATCCAGGAAGTGGCGCTCGACCAGGCCATCCGCCGGCAGCAGCCTACGCCCGCCCGCTTTCTGGTGCGCACCGGCGCACACTACCTGGTGGTGGGCGAAGCGCGGGTGCTCTTTTTCGGCACCGAAGGCAGCCTCACGCGGCTGGTGGCCGATAGCGGGCAGTATTGGATGGACCCGTCGCTGAACGAGCTGGAGCACCGCCTCGATCCGGCGCGCTTCTTCCGCATCTCCCGCGCCGCGCTGATCAATCTCAATGCCGTGACCGAAGTCGTCCCGGTGACTGGCGGGTCGGGTGAGGTGGTGTTGAAAAACGGCCATCGGCTGGACGTCAGCCGCCGCCGCTTCCGCGACCTGTTGGAGGCGCTGGCCGGGGTCGCCCGGCCAGGCTAAAGCCCCACTCCAGGCCGTCTACTGTTTGCCGCCCGTCGATGCGCTCAGCTTCTTGAAGTACTCCGCGGTGGCGTCGCCGTATCCCGGCGGGATCGGTTCGTTGCCGGGGCTGCGCACGTTGCCGCCGGTGGTGTCATCCACCTTGCGGCGGAGCTCCATCTCCACCTGCTCCACGTTGGCCACGACGGCAGCCTGGATGCGCTGCGCCAGAAGTGGATCGTTGGAGTAGGCGAAGGGATCGAGTTGGCGAATCTGCTGGAGCAGCGCCGCGATGTCCTTCTCCGTGGACGGGTCGCCTTTGAGTTGCTGCTGGAGTTGCTGCAGGGCCTGGAAGGTCTGGCGATATTGCGCCTGGTAGTCGGGACTCTGCGGGTTCACGTATCCGTTCGGTCCTAACCGGTCCGCGCCCCCGTAGCCGCCGTTATTCCAGTTGCCGCCGTAGCCCAGGTTGCCGCCCTGTTGGAAGCCGCCCTGTTGCCCGCGCTGCCCCCCTTGCTGTCCGCCCTGCTGTCCCTGCTGACCCTGTTGCCCGCCTTGACCCTGTTGCCCGCCTTGACCCTGTTGCCCAGCCTGACCTTGCTGGCCGCCTTGTTGGCCCTGGCCCTGCTGCCCCTGTTGGCCCTGCTGGCCGTTCTGCCCCTGTTGGCCCTGCTGGCCGTTCTGCCCTTGTTGGCCCTGTTTGCCGCCTTGCTGGCCGCGCTCAAGCGACTGCTGTCCCTGGCCCTGTTGACCCGGCTGCCCGTTGCCCGGCTGGAGCATCTGGCGGAAATTCTCCAGGCTTGCCAAACCCTGCTCGACGGCCTTGTCCTGGCCGGCGCCCTTGCCGTCTTTGCCGGGAGTGCCCACCGCCTGCTGCACTTCTTTCAGCTTGTCGCGGACGATATCGAGCCCCTGGGTGAAATTGGACTCCGACATCACCACGTATTCGCCCAAGCCGCGGCGGATGTAGTCGGCGTTGCGCTGCATGTCGCGCTCCATCTCCATCTGCTGGATTTCGCTCAGCGCCTCGCGCATCTTGGAGGATGCCGCGCGCTGGGTTGCCTGTTCATCGCGCGCCGCCGCCTGCATCCCGGCTTCGAGCTTCTTCAGATCGGCAACCTCGTTGTCCTTTTGACCGGCGATCTGCTCGTCGCGCTGCCTGGCCTGATCGCGGCTCATTGGTTGGCTCTGCGGACCATACTGCTTGCGCATCTGGCCTTCGATATCTTCCTGCTTCTTGGCTAGCTCGTCGGCCTGGCTCACCAGGTCTCCCACCTGGTTCTTGGACTGGCTGGCCAGAATTCCCGAGAGCGACTGCTGCGCGTCCTGCAGCGCGGCCTGCGCGCGGCGCGCTTCGGCTTGCCCCTGCGGCGTGCCGGCCTGCTGGCTGGAGGCCGCCTTGCCCATGCTGTCGATGGCCTTCTGCAGGTTATCCAGAGTGTTGTCCAACTGCCGCTGGTCGCCCATCCGGGAGCCCATCTGGCCTAACTGCTGCTGCTGGTTCTGTTGGCCCCTCTGTTGCTGCCCCATCTGGCCTTGCCTGCCGCTCTGCTGCCCGCTCTGCCCGGATTGTCCGCTCTGCCCGGATTGTCCGCTTTGCCCGGACTGCCCACTCTGTCCGGACTGCCCGGATTGTCCCTGCTGTCCCTGCTGTCCTTGTTGCCCTTGTTGTCCTTGTTGCCCTTGCTGGCCCTGCTGCCCTTGTTGCCCTTGCTGTCCCTGTTGCCCTTGCTGGCCGCGGCTCAATTGCTCAGCCTGGTTGCTGGTGGCCTGCTGCAACTCCTGTTTGAGCTTTTCGGCATCGCGGCGCAACTGTTCCTGCTGCCAGCGCTGCTCGGAGGTCAGTTGCTGGCCCTGCTTCTGCTGCTGGGCCAGTTCCTGCTGCCGCTTGGCCAGTTGGTCGAGCTTTTGCAGAGCGTCGTCGATGGCTTTCTGCTTCTGATCGGCGGTCTGCGTCTGGCGCGCGCCTTCATATTGGTTCTTTTCGGTGTCGAGTTCCAGGTCGAAGAGGCCCTGCAAGTCGCGCGTGGCGCCGTTGCCGCCGCCACCGCCCCCACCGCCGCCGCCGCGCTGGCCGAAAGCCACCTGGATGTCGCGCATGGTGGCTTCGGCACGCAGCAGGTACTGCAACGCCTTCTGTTCCGGCACCAGCGCCGAATCCCATTTTGCGCCCTTGAGCTCGTTGCTGGCCGGATCCATGGCGGCCGCGGCCTGGTCCATGTCGGACACAAAGCTCTTGAACGAATCGCCGGCATCCTCCAACTGGCGGGCCTTCATGCGGTCGGACAGCGATTTAGCCTGGTCGCGCAGCTTGCTCTGCACTTGCGCCAGGAACGCCGCATTCTCTGCATCGGTGCCCCGGGCGCCGCGGCCCTTGGCCTGATTCCAGGTGGCGGTGATGATTTCCTTCTGCCGCTCCGAAATCTGGTTCTGCTGATTGGCGTCGTCGCCACCGCCGCCGCCTCCACCGCCGCCGCCCTGCTCCTGCGACTGGGTGTAGTTCCGCTCGAACGGCTGCATTTCGATGAAGAACATGTCGGTGGTCGAAGTTTTGCGCGCATCCTTGGCGGTGGCATACACGCTCACCACGTCGCCCGGCTGCACCTTGTAATCTTCCATGGCGAGGGTCGCGTTGCCGGTGGACGTCTTGGCGCCCTGGTTCTGCAGCAGCGGAACCACCTTTTCAGGCGAACCGTTCACTGAATAGTGGAGATCCACGCCCTTCAGCGCGAAGCCGTCCTTGGCTTCCACCGTGATGGCGACCTCTTCAATGGGAGTTGCCTTGAAGTCGTGGCCGGGACGGGTGATCTTGACCTCCGGCGGCTCGTACTTCTGGGCTTCGATGAAATAGTCCTCGCTCAACCGCACATCGTCGCCGCCTTCCGCCGCGGCAACGTGATACAGGCCGTCCTTGGTGATCGGCACGCTTGCCACCAGGCCACCGGGGCTCTGCCGCAGCGGGAGCTTGGCGCCGTCATCCAGCAGGATCGCGCCGTTGGCCAGCGGCCGGTCGGTCTGAATCGACACCTCGGCGGTGGTCCCTTCCACAGCGTGCAGATCGCCGCCGGGGTTCTCCACGAAGTCCTTCATCTCGGCCCAGGCCGGATAATGATAGGTGACCTTGATATTCTTGACCGCGGGCAGGTCTACCACGTTGAGCTTGTAGGTGGGCGAATGGACGCCGCCGGCCTCCACGTAATACTCCAGCGATTCGGGCACCCCGGCGATCAGAAACTGGTAGGACGAACTGCCCGGTGAGGGACGCATCTCGGCTTCTTCCCACTTCGAAGCGCTCACGTACTTGGCGAAAAATCGCACCCTCGGCGCGTTGAAGCCGGAGAGCGTGGCGTTGATCAACTGGTCGGCGCGTTTGCGCACGGTGGTGTTGCCGGGGTCCACCTGGATGGCGTAAAAGGGCTTCAATGTGCCTTTGGGCAGCCCGCCCCACAGCAGCGACGTGCCGTAACCGAGGAATCCGCCGCCCGCGACGCCCAGCCAGATCAGCACCGCGGCGCACACCAGCGCGGCGGAGGAGAAGCTGAAGATCCAAGAACTGCGCGCGACGTGCCGGGGTTCGGCGTGGCTGGCCAGCGCCAAGGTATCGTCAGCCAGCAGAGGCAGGAAGGGATCGCCGGGGTTTTGCTCCATTTTCTCGGTTAAGGTGAGCAGCCGCTCCTCGAACTGCGGGTAGCGCAGTTCGGCCGCGCGCGCGGCACGGCGGCGGTTGAGGCGGATCACGGGCACGATCAGCGCGACCGCCACGGCCAGCGCCAAACCGATAAACAGCAGCAGACGCGCGCCGATCACGCTCCCGCTCGAGAACGAAAAGTGGTTGGCCAGTAGGACGGCCAGCACCGTGAGGGAAAGGGCTGCCGCGGCCGTTACGGCCGCTCCGCGGGACACCGCGAGCAAGCGCATGCGCCGCTCGACTGCACCCAGGTATTCGGACAAGCGATCCAAAGGTTTCATGCCGCCTCTTTATCCACAGAAAGATGTCGATTCCCCAGCAGCGACTCGGCCACTGTCAACGCCAACACTCCCAGCATCACGTACCACCACAACGAAAGGGGCTTTTGGTCCCCTGCTGCCACTCCCCCCGCTTCCGCGGTCCCGTTGGCTGTATTTTGCCACAAACTGAGGGTATCCGGGGTGGCAGGGGTCAAATCGGACTCGCGGCGATCGGCATTCACCGCTACCAGATCGTTCCGGCCGTTGGGCCGGCGGATATCGTAGAAGCCCACCATGGTGAACTGGATGTTCTGCGCCTTGGTGGCTTCGTCCAGCGTCAGGGCGCGCTCGCCCTTGGGGTCAACCACGTCCACCGCATTACCCTTTTCCTTGGAATCGCGCAACTCCGCGAAGTCGTCCACCATGACGCTCGGCGGACCGCTGTCCATGCGGCCCAGGTAGCGCGCGGTCTGCTCCACGAAGGGCACAAACGACGCATGCAGCGGAAAATCGTTGTCGATGTTGTCTAAAGTGGAGGCGAAAACCAGCACGTGGCCCTCGCCGATCTGCTGATCGAGCAGCAGCGGCGTCTGATCGGTGAGTTTGGCCACGATCCGCGCCTGTCCCGGGTCCACCCGGATGGCGCGCATGAACTTGATGTCGTCCCAACGGTTGTCTTTGAGGATGGAGGGATGCGAAGTGTCCAGCCAGGCGGCCGTCTGGAAGCGGTCGGCTTCGCGCCCGTAATAGCGCGATTCCAGAATCGCCTGGCCGGTCACTGGAACCTTGCCGCGCATCGCCGCGTGATGCCCCAGGGCGACCAGCACCGAACCGCCGCCGCGCAC
>Ga0182030_10023341_pt1 | contig 11446 bp, 11 predicted proteins | sample 812S3MmetaG_FD_121299 | JGI IMG/M metagenome (GOLD analysis project Ga0182030, IMG submission 121299) | Permafrost microbial communities from Stordalen Mire, Sweden - 812S3M metaG (Illumina Assembly) | ecosystem: Environmental > Terrestrial > Soil > Wetlands > Permafrost | place: Sweden...
CATGCTGAACGGCTTGGTCACGTAATCGTCGGCGCCCAGCGTCAGGCCGACGACGACGTCGGTTTCCTCGCCCTTGGCGGTGAGCATGACGATAGGAATGTTCAAGGTGCGCGAATCGGATTTCAGGCGGCGCGCAACCTCCATGCCGTCGATTCCGGGGAGCATCAAATCGAGAATGATGAGGTCGGGCGTATTCTTGACGGCATTTTCCAGAACCTCGTTGCCGTTGCTGACGGTGATGGTTTCGTATCCGTTGCGCCCCAGGTTGTACGCCACGAGATCGACGATGTCCTTTTCGTCATCGACGATCAGCACTTTTTTTCGCGGCGGCGAAGAGGGGGCAGGGCGCGCGGAAGCAGCCTGACGGGCGGGGTCGTTTGATCGGCTCATATTGGTCCGCTCCAGCAGTTCCATGAGTTGAATCCCTTAAGATGCCCTAAAAAAATGTTCCTTCAAACCGTTGTTTTGAGGTACTTTCGGTGCTTTAACGGCGGCGTCAAGATGTTAACCTAGGCTTAACGCTTCGAGCGCGCAATCTGAATCCAGCCCAAGCCGCGAGAATTATCGTCATCTTGCTGGTATTTACCAGTTCCCTTCGCGCCGCTATGATTTGCCCTCTTGCCAATTGGAGCGAAAAGCAAACCGGCACTGCATTTGGGAGTCCACGATGAATGAGATGAAGGAAATGAACCGCAGGGAATTTGTCACCGCAATTGCAGCCGCGGCATGCCTCTGTGGATTAGGCACTTGCGGCGAAGTACTGGCCGATGCGACCACCGCTCCGTCGTCCGCGCCCACCACGCTCGATGTCGGCGCGAAAACCGATTATGCCCAGGATGGAATCACGACCACCTGGATGAAAGCGCCTAACAAGGTCGCGGTCATCCGTCACGACGGAAAAATCCACGCTACCACCACGATATGCACCCATCGCGGCGCGACCATCCGCCAATCGGATGATGCCGTCAGCGTTACCTGCCCGCGCCATCACGCGCAGTTTGACATCGAAGGAAACGTCACCAAAGGTCCCGCTAAGGTGGCTCTCAGCCGTTATGCAATCTCGGTCGACGCCAACGGACACCTGATCGTGGATAAGACGCAAAAGTTTACGTCTGACCAGTGGGACGATCCGAATAGTTTCGTGAAAGTCGGCTAGTTTTTTCGCAGCACGAGGACCGTGCCCGATTGCCCTGCCACGGTAAACCCCGCATAGATCGAAGTGTTGGCCAGCAACCGCAGCGGACTCGTCGCGGACACCAATGCCGAGGATGCGATCGGTGCGCGCGTTCGGCTCATAATGACCAGCGGCTCGTCCGCTGAGAGGCGACCCGAAATCGCCACCGCATTCCCGTTGCCATCGCACTCCATCGTCAACTTCGCCCGGTCGGCCTGCGAAGATTCAAAGAAGACCGGCTGAATCGAGCCATCAACCGGCAATCGAAAATCGACATCCCGATGCGAAATCTGGTAGACCCATCGATCTTCAAATTGATTTTCTCCCACGATGAGCCGAACGGTTCCTTGCATAACAGAAATTGGAGATTGCCCCTCGTTGGCCAACGCGAATGCCGCCCCCGCCGCGATGGATATTGCGATCACTCCCGTAGGCATCCAGCGGGATCGCCACAATCCGATTCCGCTAACGACCAGGCTGAAAATCGTTCCGGAAAATAAAATGTGACGGCGAAATCCTTCATCTCGCCCCGCCGTCCATCCCTCCGTCGGCAGATACGCATCCGCATTGATGATAGGCGGAAAATTCAGGTTCGCGGACAATACCCGCACTTTCCCGGCCTTTTTCCAATCAAAATCCGAACCTGGCGGAGGATCGGCAGGAACAATCACTTCGATTCCCTCGGCGAATAATCCGGCTCGCATGGACTGCGAAAGTCTCGCCCATGCTTCCGCTGAAAGTACCAGCCCGTCCAAAGTCTCCCACGCCATCGCCGGCCCTCGAATTTCGTCCGGCTCCAGATGAACCCGCACTATCCGCCGCCCCGGGAACAAGGCGGGGATTTCCGAATCGTCCTCGCCGACGCTAGCCACGAGAGCGTCGGATTCATCCAGCGCATGCAATGGCGGAAGATCGCGGTCCGAAACGTCGCCGACGTTGGAACCAATCACGATCCATGGAAATACGCCTCCGGATTGGGCGACGGAATCGACCCGCGTAGTGATTGCTCCTTTGGCGGATAATTGAATCGACTGGGAGTCCTGCCAACTCACCGGCATTGCCCGGCCGGGATGAAAATAGCCGTCGAGCGGCAGCGAAAGCGAATCCGCGTTTACCACATCACAAGGACACAGTGCCGTCAGGAGGAAAAGAAACAGAATTTTTGCCAGAGATGAAAAATCAGATGCACACAGATGAAGACAAAACAGATTGCGTACATCTGTATTCATCTGATTTTTCATCTGTGGCAAAAATTCTTCGCCATTTCTTCTTTACATCCCCAATTCCACGGCCAGTCGCAGGGCCTCGGCAACACTCCAAGCCTGGGCGAAACATCCGACGGCGCGGTGCGGTTCGTCGCCTTCGAAAATCTCGCTGATCTGGCCGAGGCAATCGTGCTGCATGGTGTCCAGCAGCGGCGTGAGCCATCGCCGGGCCTGATCGACGGCCTGATCGGAGCGGTCGTGTACATTGAGATACGCCTGCAAAAACGCTCCGATCGGCCAGGGCCAGACCGTGCCATTGTGGTAGGCCGCATCGCGTTCTTTTTGCGGGCCGGTATAGCGGCCGCGATAGTTTGGATCGCCCTTGGCCAGCGTGCGAAGGCCGACCGGCGTGAGCAATTCGCGGCGCACGACCTCAACAACCGCCTCCTGTTGCGGGCGAGTCAGCGGGCTGTTGGGCAGGCTGACCGCGAAAATCTGGTTAGGCCGGATGGACGTATCCCGCCGGGAGCCGTCCACCACATCCGCCAATCCGCGGAACGGATTTTGCCAAAATGCTTTTCGAAAACTATGGGCGACGCGGTCGGCCTCGGTATCCTGGCCGAGCAGACGCAGGGCGTGATACCAGAGCGCATTGATCTCCACGGCCTTGCCCTGCCGCGGCGTGAAGCATACCCCGTCGCACTTGGCGTCCATCCAGGTCAACTGAGTGTCGCGATTTCCCTGCGTGACCAACCCGTCGGTGGGATCGACCCGAATATCGAAGCGCGTTCCTTTGGTGTATCCGCGCACGATCGCCTGGCACCCGGGGCGCAGCTCCTTTTCGAACGTCGCCGAGTCGCCTGACATTCGCAGATATTCGAACGCGGCATGGATAAACCACAGGCTGGCATCCACGGTGTTGTACGAGGGCTCGCTGGTGTAATCATCAAAGCGATTGGGAATCATCCCCTCGCTGATATATTGCGCGAAAACACACAGCACCTGTTTGGCTTCATCAAATCTCTTGGTGCAGAGGAGCAATCCGGGCAGAGAGATCATCGTGTCGCGGCCCCAATCGGCGAACCAGGGATATCCCGCGACAACGGTGGAGCCCGGCCGACCGTCGGGCGCTTTGCGCGCCACCACGAAATCATTGGCCGCGTGAAACAGCCGCAGAACGGTCGGAGAAACAAACGGCGACATCTTCACCCCGGACTTGCGCCGCTCGACTTCTTCGTCCCAATTAAAATGGGTCTTGGCATCGGTTCGCGCCCACAGCGTGAGCGATGAACGTCGGTCGGCCGACAGGACGAACCGCCCGGGGGAAAACAGATCCTCGCTGTCGTCCAACCCGCGCTCGGTTTCGATTGCGTAGGTGTGGCCATACCACCAGTTCTCGCCCAGCTCAAACGATCCCGCATCCGCCGCCAGCGCCAGCGTGTTCCCATCCAATTTCACAACGCAGGTTTTTGATCCGCCCGAAACCTCGAACGTGGCCCTTTCATGGCGAAGGGCGTGAAAATCCATCATCCGAACGAAGGGCAAGAGCGATAATTCCACCGATCTCCCCGAGGAATCGATTGTGTAACGGACGCCCACGGCATTGTGATGCCACGGCATCAGGACTTCCTTCACGACGCTGATTCCCTCGACATCGTATTCCCAGCGGGCGATTCCGGGATCTGAATCAAACCGGCGAAGGTAGCGATCGCCCCGGGGATGAAACTTGTCGCCGAATTGATTGATCGAGAATTCCAGCACGCGCTCGTCCTGCTCGACGCGGATGATTTCCCCAAGGCGATTGAGGAGCATCACGCGCCCGACGGGCGGCAAAAGTGCCGCGCACAAGAGGCCGTGGTAGCGCCGGGTATTGCATCCGACGATCGTGCCGGAGGCGAATCCACCCAAACCGTTGGTAATGAGCCATTCTTCCTGCAGATGGGGCCGCAGTTCGCCGTAGGTTTCGACAGAATAATCGGCCATACGCCCGTCAGTGTGCGAAGGATGAAGGATAAAAGCAACCTTGACAGGCCTTTGGGGATGTTGAATGATGTTTCGCTCCGAATTACGAGCACCTTTAGCTCAATTGGATAGAGCGTCGGTCTACGGAACCGAAGGTTGCAGGTTCGACTCCTGCAAGGTGCATTTGAGGTAAATCCTGCCGGACGCTTTGGTAAGCGTACCTTCCTGTGTCGGGAAGTGCGGCCTGAAAGTCACGAGATCCTCCGTAAATACGGAGAAGCTCGGATTGGAGGTCCACCATGCCCGATTTTCGTATTCCCAAGTTGTCCTTCCATAAAGCCAGCGGCCAAGACGTCGTTCGGTTGGGCGGCAAGGATTTCTATGTCGGACTTCACGGTACCCAGGCGGCCAAGGTCGAATATGACCGGCTCGTCTCCGAATGGCTGGCCGCGGGACGTCGGCCACCCAAAGAACGCTTCGGGGAAATGACCGTGACGGAATTGATCGCCGCGTTCTGGGATCATGCCAACGCTTATTACCGGCACGCCGACGGGACAACAACTACCGAGATCAGCTGTTTTCGCGATGCCCTTAAGCCTTTGCGGCGCCTGTATGGGCATACCGCTGCGAAGGACTTCGGCCCACTCGCGCTCAAGGCAGTTCGTCAGGCCATGATCGAGGCCGGATTGTGCCGAACAAACATCAACCGCCGCATCGGTCGTATCAAGCGGGTCTTTAAGTGGGGAGTGGAGAATGAATTGGTACCATCCAACGTTCTTCACAGCCTGCAGGCTGTGTCAGGCCTTAAAGCAGGACGCTGCGGCGTACGCGAATCGGAGCCCGTCAAGCCGGTCCCTGAGGAAAATGTGCTGGCGATTCTGCCGTTTCTTTCCCGTCAGGTGGCGGCGATGATCCAATTGCAATTGCTGACGGGCATGCGTCCCGGGGAAGTGGTTTGTATCCGGGGCATCGACATCGACACTACCGGCAAGCTTTGGCTCTACCGCCCCGGCAGGCACAAAACGCAGTACCTCGGCCACGAGCGAATTATTTTCTTCGGACCGCGGGCGCAGCAGATTCTAAAACCCTTCCTGAAATCAGATGTCTCTACGTTTCTGTTTTCCCCCTCCGACGCTGAAGCCGAACGCCGCGAAAATTGTCATCGGATGCGCAAGACACCTTTATCGTGCGGCAATGTGCCGGGAAGTAACGTTAAGCGCCGCCCAATCAAAAAGGCCAAGGAATCCTACACCGTGGGGAGCTATGCCCGCGCAATCAGATACGCATGCGAACGAGCTTTTCCGCTCCCGGAACATCTCCAACCGAAGATGCGGATTGGCGTTAAGCGGGAGTCGCGGAAAGCTTGGCGGGCGCGGTGGACGCCTGCCCAAGAGGCAGAAATCAAAGCATGGCGAAAGGATCACAGTTGGCATCCGCACCAACTCCGCCACAGTGCCGCCACCAATTTTCGCAGAACCTACGGGCTGGAGCCAGCTCAGGTAATTTTGGGTCACAAAACATTGACGGTCACCCAAGTTTACGCTGAGAAAAACGTGGAAGCAGCCATGCAGATTATGTCGGAAGTCGGTTAAAATTCTGGATTTCGAGAGTTCCTGATCTGGTATGCCCCTGAAATTGCCGTTTGGAAAGAGGCGACAACTTGCCGTCCAAAGATCGCGAAAAGTCCATTCGAGAAAACAACAGTGCCTCGGACCTCGCGGCCGACGGATTGTCGCGCGGACTTTGGACCGTCGCTAAAGCGCTAGAGGGCACCGCCGACCGAATGAGTGCGAAGAACGGTAAACCTGACTTTGTTTTAATGGAACAAGCCGGGGGGCTAATTCTCCAAGCCACTCGGTCGGGCGTGATCGATTCGTTTGTGAACCTGCGGGAAGTGGTTCCAGAAGTCTCGGTACTGCTCGATGAACCGCGGCCAACAGCGCCGCCGGAAGGGCTTGAAAATTCCGAACAGGTGGTTCACGAGGCGCAGGACAGCGAGGACATTGCTCGGCGCACACAGTTGGCTAGAGCTCACATCGAAGAAATGCTTCAGCAGAATGCACACGATGCCGACCCAACGGAAGCGGCTGCCAAGAGCCGCGGCCGCCTTTTAATCGAAGTGCTTGCCGAAATATGGCGGTATCTGTCCGACACCTATCCCCAAAGAATGTCCGCGGAGGTCGCTGCGATCAAACACGAACTATTACCAGGTGTTGACCCGTGGCTTGGAGGAGAACGGGATTTCCGAAAGGCGGCATGGGTTTGCTCGATCCTCGCATCGGAGATCGATGAAAGATGCGATCTCTCTCTTGCTGACGCGTCAAAAATGACTGGTGTACTAGCCGTGACGATCAAACGGGCATTGAAATACATCAAAAATAATGGAAAAGGTGGCCGTGAATTAATGGTGAACTTACAGAGCCTCTTGAAGTGGAAAACCGGACAATATGACGTCGGGGTTAAGAGACGGAAGGAAAACAAAAAGGCTGTCGCCCGACTGCGAAAAGACAAAATCTGTTCGAATCCTTCCTGCAAAGGAGTCTTTAACTGGACAACTCTGAAAAAGTGCCCCCATTGTGACCACGCACTCATAGACAAACATTAGGCCTTCGCGATTAAGGCGCAAAAATGCGCAAAGATGGTTCGCGCCGACACAAAACACACCGAAATCTGCTACCAAAACACGTCTTTCTAACGCGGCCATTCTTGCGCCCTGGAATCAATATCCCCGAACAAGGTCAGATACGAATCACCTTAAACGGAAAGGTTCGTGATGATCGACCTGCAATCCGAGCAAACGCTGCGTCTGACCGACGCGCGGAAGCTCAAATGGCTAAAGGGGCGAGACGGCGAGCGATTGAGTTTGGATTCGCTCCGGCGGTGGTCGCTGAGAGGACTTAAGGGCGTCGTTTTAGAGACGGCGAAAATTGGAAACACAACCTATACGTCCGTCGAAGCCATCCTGAGATTTCTTGCTCGCCTGAACGATCAAAAAATACCGCCCATAGCCTCTGTACGACGTCGCCAAGAAAGCGCGGCCGACAAAAAGCTCGACGACGCCGGCATTCTTTAGGAGCGCGTCAATGAAAAACGCTATGGCAAATCAAACATCGGTTTCGGTACCATCGGCGACGACAGGAATGCCGGACCATCTCGCACAACGGTCGCTTCCTGGTGCAGCCGCTGCCAACCAGGCATCGATCGCTCCGCCGGCCAAGCCTCAACGTTTGGTTTTCGAACTCGCGAAGCTAGTGGCGCATCCCCTCCAGGATGTCTACAATCCGCCCTGTTCTCACCGTGAAAATGCGATGTTAGATGATGACCTGCGCGCTGGTCAGCGCGAACCGATTCACGTCATGCCGCCTGGAAATCACGCCGGGCTCCCGGCATACACGATACTGGATGGCCACCGCCGCGCAGAATCGCTCCGCCGCCTGGGCAAAACCAACGCGACAATCGTTATTCGATGGGATTTGCTCGAGACGGATTCGTCAATGCTCGAAGGGATTTTTTTGCGGTTCAACGTCAATCGTCGCCAGCTCGATCCGCTGTCGGTCGCGATCAACATCAAACGCCAGACAGAATTGGGTAACGGTGGCCCCCTCAATTCAGCGCAACTGCAGGCCCTGGACCAAACGCTGAAAGGAATTCTTGGAGGATGCATTCGGAATATTCAGCGTTACCTTCACGCGGCCGATGCGCCACTGGAGATCCAGACCGCGTTGCGGCGCGGGGATATCACCCTCACGATGGCCAGCCGGGTCGGCGGTCTCGATCCGGATATACAGCAGCAGATTGCTTCGGCCATCGAAGGGATTACGGACCGCAGCCAAATCCGCCAGATTAATTGCGAATATATCGCGAAGTACGGCGCTCGATCACCGGCCCCTTTGAAGGGCCGGCAAACGCCCAAAGCAGTCAAACTGATCAAAGAGCTTGAATCCCGATTGTCCGATCTGCAAATTAACCGCATCCATGGGCCTGGTCTTGCGCCCCATCTGCCCGCACTGCAAAAGATTCAGGCCGGAGTACAGAAACTGATCGCCGCCGCCAAGCGCCCCAGTGCTTCCATCTCCGAACTCGAGGGAAAAAACGAAGAAATCGCCGGACACGGTGTCCGGAAGTGATCGACGCGCAATTTCGTATTAACGTTATTGAGGGCAGCAGTGTCCGGTGGACGCCCAAAAAAAGAATCGAATATTTATGACTCGCGCACCCATGATCAACATCAACGTCGGTCCCGCGGTAGCCGTGGTTGAAGGACCCGTGGAGTCTCTCGAAACTGAGCTAACGCGAAGGCGACTGATTTTCGATGATGACGAAGGCCCACCCGGCGCCAAAGGTTCTGCGCTGCTGGAGGAATTCTTTTGGCGAGACGATCGTGGTCGGCTCGTTACCTTCAGCGGATTGACGTTACGGTGCTGCAAGTACCTGCGGAGCATCGGCATTGACCCAGTAGTAAAGGACACGCGTCAGTTTCTGCCAGCGCATCAGTCCGATCCATATGTGCTGACTAGCGCCACTGGTCATGTCCGTCGCCTGCTCGAAATTTTGACAAGAAGGACGTGCGGCCAAATAGAGATCGGCGGAAATGATTCCGTTGAGCACATAGGACAGATCTGTCAGCTATTCCGGTGGGCGACCGTTGTCATCGTTACCGCCAGTCGCAATCGTGCCGTATTACTGCGTCGCGATCTGAGCGGTTTCCTGCAAAAGCCCGTTGATCTCGTGCGATCCGGAAGCCACTACCCCCGGAACCGCGTGATCGTTTGCATGCCGGCGCAAATGGGACTCTTTAGGTCCCGGGACTCGCACGTCCTAATCGTCGCCGATGCCGCGGAGCTCGACGGGAAGAGAATGGCGCAAGAATTGACGTCCGCGATGCATCTGTTTCTTCGGCGCTATGCGTTGGTGAGAACTGGCCAGTTTTTTTCAAACGACCAGCAACTTGCCGTCGAGGCGATTACCGGGCCGCTGATTTATGATCGCTGCGACAAACCGGCTGAGGTTCGCGTTCAGATTTGCCGAGCCCTGGCGATCCCCAAACGCAAACTAACCGATGCCCTGGCTGAAAAACGGCAGAACATCTGGCACCAACCGCAGCGCAACAATCTAATCGCCCGTCTCGCGACGAGTTTAGCTAATCGTGATGTTCAGGCGCTTTGGGAAATGGGTTCATTTCTTGACGACGCGGACGGACGCTGGCTAACAGCCGGCGTCGAGCTGAAGACACACATTCTCGTCGAATCCCTGGAACATGGCCGGGCGCTGAATACGCTGCTTCCGGATTGGTCCATCTGGGCCTGTGCTCCATCCACTGCCCACGGAACTAGTGGCAGTCCGGAACGAGCCATCGTCACCACAGCCTATGCCCACAAGAACGGATTGGACGCGGACATTGTGATCTGCGGCGACGACAATATGGCCCCCATACAGTTCCCCGGTTTTCCAGGGCCGGCTCAAACATGCCACGCCGGACGCAAGTACTTGATTGAGCTAGATGACGATCTGCAGCCGGCCAGCCGGAACATATGCCGGCGGCCGACATGTTAGCAACGACAGGGATGGGTCAACTACCCGGCACCCGTCCACTGCCACATTATTACGAATAAGCAGGGTAAATCCAGGTCATGGGATCGAACCGCGATAATACCGGCCAATCCTTAGACCGCAACCGAAAGGATACTCACAACGCCAACTATCCCGGCCAGGATGGCTAACCCGGGACCTACTGGCGCGATACCAGGACCTATACCTGCTCCCTCAGCCGATATAGGTCGCGGACGACATGGATAAGGAGATCATAGCTCCAATTCGTCATGGCTCCGCCGATGACATCGATTCTGGCGAATAGCCAGGTTTCGCCGAGGCGGCTTAACCGCCGCTTCGGCGCTTTGTCCCACGAAAGGACCCAAAAATGTATGGAAATATAATCGAGTTCGACCGAGATTTGTCGGCCTTCTTCAAAGGATACGACCCTGCGATATCCCACGTCGGTGATTCTCAACGTTTGATGCAGGTCCATGAAAAGCACGCGTCTCTAGCCTCCCGATTTGACGGAAAAGGTGTCCCGCCCGTCGCGCCGTTGCTGATGACCCGCCTCGCAGACGCACGCACGATGATGACAGCGTGTACAGATCTTATGCGACGCGGGCGCAAGGCCCCAGGAGTCGATGGCATGACCTTGGAGATGCTTTTCCCGTCTGAGCGACGGTCCCTCTGTCGGCAGGTCGCTCGCGAAATTCGCGAAAGAACATACTGCCCGGGTCAGGACAGAATCGTGAAAATCCCAAAACCCGGCAAGAAGGGGTTCCGGGCGATTGCTGTGCAAAACGCTAGGGATCGCGTCGTTGGCCGCGCAGCCGTCCGTATTCTTCAACCGGTGCTCGACCCCACGTTTTCATGCTTCAGTTTTGGTTGCCGACCCAAACGCAGTTCAATGGAGGCCTTGGCTACAGCGCTGGCGCTGGCAAGTTCACAGAGCCGGTGGGTTTGGATCGCTGACGATGTAGTTAGGGCGTTCGACCGCATCCCATTTGGCCGTTTCCTTCAAGCGTGCCAAGCGCATTTTCCAGTCGAAGTCGTTGAATTTATCACCGTCATTGCCCACAAAGGGACGCGCCGGGGATTGCGCCAGGGCAATCCTTCATCGCCCCTGTTTGCGAATCTGTTTTTCGATTTCCATCTCGACCGCCCCTGGAATGCGCGACATCCAGACCTGCCTGTCATCCGCTATCTGGACGATGTTTTACTTCTGTGTTCCAGCGTCGATGAGGCGAAGATCGCCTACCCGGCTTTGGCATCGCAGGCGACTGCCATCGGCACACCTCTGGGAAGTTCCGTGGAAACGAGCGTTTTCGATCTGACTAGGAGCATCGGTCGATTGGGTGGGATACCGCGTTGGATTGATGAGCGCAATGCCCATGGTCCGAATTGCGGAAAAGGCGTGGAATAAGCTCACCCTTTCGCTGGGCCAGGCCCATCGGGATCCGGCTGCACCGATTCGCGCGGAACAAATCGTGCGTGGATGGCTCGGTTATCTCGGTCCCTGCTTTGAATGCGAGGATCGTCCCACTGTCCTGGATCGCGTTCGAGGCATCGCAGC
>Ga0182030_10023344_pt1 | contig 11445 bp, 11 predicted proteins | sample 812S3MmetaG_FD_121299 | JGI IMG/M metagenome (GOLD analysis project Ga0182030, IMG submission 121299) | Permafrost microbial communities from Stordalen Mire, Sweden - 812S3M metaG (Illumina Assembly) | ecosystem: Environmental > Terrestrial > Soil > Wetlands > Permafrost | place: Sweden...
CATTTACTGAAACCTGCTTATTTCGTACCGGAGGCAAAACGGATTAATGACCTGTTGAGTGAATTTCAGAAGAATAAAATTCATATGGCTGTAGTTGTGGATGAATATGGAGGAACCAGTGGTCTTGTAACTATGGAAGATATTCTTGAGGAAATTGTAGGTGATATTTCCGATGAATCAGATGCAGAACAGCCCGCTTTTTTAAAAATATCGGAAAACATTTATATTTTTGAAGGGAAAACGTTACTTCTGGATTTTTGTAAAATTACTTCAACTGACGAGGAAGTATTCAAAGATGCTGAAGGTGATGCTGAAACACTGGCAGGACTTATTCTGGAATTGAAAGGAGAAATACCTCAGAAAAATGACAGCATTTCATTCAAACATTTTACTTTTATAATTGAATCTGCAGACAAACGAAGAATAAAACAAGTTAAAGTAATCATCAATGAGAAGTAACCCCTTGTCCCGTATATTTTATTGCTCCCTGTTGTTTTATTTTTTATTAATGAATTCGTGTTCCCAGGGTTACACACCCAAACCATCAGGATATGTAAGGATTAATCTTCCTGAAAAAAAATACATAAAATGTGAGGTTCGCATACCCTATACATTTGAATACCCGGATTATGCTAAAATAGTTTTGGATACCAGCAGGATTGCAGAGCCTTATTGGATCAATATTGTTTTTCCTGACCTGAACGGGAAGATTCATATAACCTATAAATCCTTGCATAAAAACTTAGATGCCATGACCGAAGATGCTCATGCATTGGCATATAAACACACAATAAAAGCTGATGCTATTGATGAGACTGTGATTTCAAAACCTGAAAGAAAAATCTATGGGATACTATATGATATTAAAGGAAATGCAGCTTCTTCCATTCAGTTCTATATTACAGATAGTGTTAAAAATTATCTGAGAGGTGCTTTATATTTTAATGCCAGACCCAATAAAGATTCACTGGCACCGGTGATCGAATTTGTCAGAAAAGATATTGAACATTTTATAGAAACATTTGAATGGAAGAACAATTCAGGGCATCTCTTAAAACCTTAAATTCCGGGACAATCAAATTTTTCACGATCTCCAGGGGAACCCGTCGTCTGCATGTATTAGAAAAGAAAATGGAAAATTGTTATTATTTTAAACTATAAATGGGATTATTAGTCAAAAAATATGTTGAAGACAACTGTCTGATGGGGCTGTGGGAGATTAAAGAAGATTATGAAGAATTATTTTCTAAAGTCAGACTTGATGAGGAAGAAACAAAGAAATTAAACGGATTTCTGAATGATCAAAGAAAATTGGAATGGTTAAGTGTCAGAGCGCTTATTAAACAATTGCTGGATCATGAAATCAGGATTGTATATAATGAAGACAACAAGCCATTTCTGCAGGATCGATCCTATAATATCAGTATTTCTCATTCCAATAAACTTACAGGAATTCTTGTGAGTAAGAAAAAAAAGTTGGGAATAGATATGGAATATATGACTTCAAAAATTTACAATATCGAACATAAATATATTAATGAATATGAATATATAACAAATGATCCGGGTAAAAGACTGATACAGCTTTATGTTCATTGGTGTGCAAAAGAAGCTTTATATAAAATTTGTGACAAACAGGAAATAAACTTTAAAAGAAATTTAATTATTGAACCTTTTGAAGTTTACAATGAAGGTCGGATATATGGTACAGTTGATAATATTTTTGGCGTTGAAAAATATGCACTTCATTATGAAATTCAAAATAATTATACTATAGTCTGGTGTGTTAAATAAATTTACATGGAATTATTAAAACTCATATCTGATAAAAATAAAAAAAAAGTTGTTGTTCATATTGATCCTGATAAGTACACTGATCAATCAGTATTAGAATTGATAGAGGTTTCAGAAAAATGCAAAATAAGTTTTTTTCTCATTGGCAGCAGCCTCGTGTCAAAAAATGTTGACCATGTTATTCAGGTTATAAAATCACGAACCCGCATTCCGGTCATTCTTTTCCCCGGTAGTTTGCTTCAGATATCGCTTCAAGCGGATGGCATATTATTGTTATCATTAATTTCCGGAAGAAATCCTGAATACCTTATTGGCAATCACATTATAGCTGCGACATTTCTTAAGAAAAGCAATCTGGAGATCATTCCAACAGGGTATATACTTGTTGAAAATGGTCATACAACATCGGTAGAATATGTCAGTAACACCAAACCGATACCTTCGGATAAAAAAGAAATAGCTGTAGCCACCGCGATAGCCGGAGAGATGCTCGGATTAAAGCTGATATATCTCGAAGGTGGAAGTGGGGCTGATCATCATGTGCCTCTGGAAATGATCAAAGAAGTGAAAAAAAACATTTCCATTCCTTTAATAGTAGGAGGTGGCATAAGAACATCCAGGCAGATTAAAGATATCTTTGAAGCTGGAGCTAACGTGGTCGTGATCGGTAATGTGATTGAAAAAAATCCGCAACTTCTGAGTAACCTGTTAAAATAGTCTACAAAGTTAGTTTCCTAATTCGCCCAGCCTTCCCTGTCTAAACTTCGATATTGAATTGCTTCGGCAATATGAGTGGTTGTAATGAATATGGACTGTTCCAAATCGGCTATGGTACGTGCTACTTTTAATATTCTGTCATACGCGCGGGCGGAGAGTCCTAATTTTTCCATGGCTTTTTTCAGCAATGCTTCGCACGCCTTATCAATGATGCAGAATTCACTTTGCAGCTGCGTGTTCATTTGTGCATTACAATGAATATTCTGAAAATTCTTATATCTTTCGGCTTGAATGTTTCGTGCTGCAGTGACACGTGCGCGTATAGATTCGCTTTTTTCTCCTTTTCGTGTTTCTGATAATTTATCAAAAGGAACAGGAACCACTTCAAGATGTATATCTATGCGGTCAAGCAGGGGGCCTGAAATTTTATTCAGATATTTTTGTACCACTCCGGGACCGCAGACACAATTTTTTTCAGGGTGGTTATGATATCCGCACGGACAGGGATTCATTGAGGCGACCAGCATAAAACTGGCAGGATAGGTGACGCTGAATTTTGCGCGTGAGACGGTAATAAGTCTGTCTTCCAAAGGCTGACGCATTACTTCGAGAACCGTTCTTTTAAATTCAGGTAATTCATCTAAGAAAAGCACTCCATTGTGAGCAAGTGATATTTCGCCCGGCTGAGGAAATGTTCCTCCACCGACAAGAGCCACATCGCTAATGGTGTGGTGCGGCGATCTGTATGGTCTTCGGGTAATCAGTGAAGTATTTTTTGATACTTTACCGGCTACCGAATGAATCTTTGTTGTTTCTAGGGCTTCATCTAAAGAAAGCGGAGGTAAGATAGATGATATACGTTTGGCCAGCATCGTTTTCCCTGAACCGGGAGGACCGATCATAATTATATTGTGTCCTCCTGCTGCAGCAACTTCTAAGGCTCGTTTTACATTTTCCTGACCCCGGACATCAGCAAAATCACTTTCGTAATCTGATAAATGAGAATAGAATTCTTCAGCCGTATTTACTATAGTGGGGTCAATTGTTTTATTGTTTTTTAAAAAATCAATTACGTCCATCAATGTTTCTGCCCCGATAATATCTAATCCATTTACCACTGCTGCTTCACGGGCATTATTTTTAGGAAGAATGAATCCTTTAAATCCTTCTTCGCGCGCCTTTAAAGCAATAGGCAATACTCCTTTTATTGGCTGCAATCCGCCGTCAAGACTAAGTTCACCCATCATGATATATTTTTCAATATTCTCTGTCTGCACTTGTTCTGAAGCAACAAGGATTCCAATTGCCAACGGTAAATCATATGCAGAACCTTCTTTGCGAATATCAGCAGGGGCCATATTAATAACAATTTTTTTACCGGGGAGTTTTAAACCATTTGTGCGTAACGCGGCTTCAATGCGTTGCTGACTTTCTTTAACAGCCACATCGGGTAATCCAACAAGATAAAAATTGACACCGATTGAGACATCTACCTCAATGGTAATAGTTGTCGCGTTGATGCCATGAACAGCGCTGCCAAAAGTTTTTACTAACATATCATTCAATTTTATTATCCGGGTGGGGTTTGTTTTTTTTTCTTTTCAGGAAGTTTTTAAATCGATCTTCTTTTTTCTGCTGTAGTTTGCACCAGAAACAACCCCGATTGCTAAGATTCTCAACTTTAGCCGGAGCATGACAACCGAATAAAAATCCAAAGCCGAACCGGATATTGACATTTTGAGTTCCCTTGTAAAACATCATTCCATAAACGTTATCGCTTACAATATGAAAGTTGAAAGTGCCAAATTTTAATCCCATGCCCAGACCAATATTATTAAAAGCATAATCCATGTAAGACCAACTTAAACTCAGACTGATATGTTTGCTGAAATTTGTATTTAACGAAGCGGTTACAGTAGGTAACACTACCCAATATTTGAATATTTCAGTTCTGGACACGAGACCCAGATTCATATCCCGATTGAACTGGTAAGTAGCACCAAGATAAATATTCGGAACTAAGGGTGAAAAATATTTCTGTTGGCGGTAACGTAAGTTAAAAGTATTGAGCATGGAATCTTTCAACCGTTCTACATAGTTTGAAAAATTAAAAGACGAATTATATCCTGTACCTGAAAAAGCCAAAGCTCCACTTTCATAAAAATTGAAATAATTGGATCTCCAGCGTATAGCGCCTACATCCAGAATACTGCCTGAAAATGTTGTTTTATTATTATATTTATAAACAAAGCCAAAATCAACTCCCAGTCCCGGATTCTGACGATTCAGAAAAAAGCCGGGTATATTTATATTCTGCAGTGAAATATTTTTAACAGTACCATCGGGGTTCGTTGTAATTGCTACCGGTAAAGATGCATTAACAAGCGCATTTGATTGTAAATAATTTGCCCAGGTGTTTTGATCTACATACAAGGAAGTCCATGAATCAGCAGTATATAAATTTGCTTTTCCAAATAATATTTTTACCCGTCCCCCCATGGTAAGTTTTTTATTGACATGACTGGCTACGCCAAAGGCATATTCTCTATAATAGTTAAAATTCACACGCAAGGATGAAAGGTTTGCCGTGGTACCCTGAAATGCAGAATTACCATCCCACAACATAGTCATCAGATCTTTTGGATACGTTAGCAAAAAATCAATTTTATCATTCAGGTTGAAAGTAAAATAATATTTTTTTTTGGTAAAACCGAATGACAACAGATTTAAATATAATTCAGTAGTTACAAGATCCGTATTATGAGCTTTATTCAAAATGGTATTGGGAGTTATTTTTAAAGAATCACCAGGTGCTTTTGAAAAAATATCATTATATGAAAAACCTGTAACCCCAAGATTAAAATGAAAAGAAGATAATACCGGCATTCCAATAAAAAAGCGGCAAGGTGGCATAATAGCAGGATTCACAAGATTTGCCTGTGGGATTTTATCCATCAGAAAAAGAGTGCTGCTTTGCTGGGTAAAAGCTGGAATAATTAAAAACATTATAAAAATGAAAAGAAACAGATGTTTTTCCCCGGTGATTTTTTTTAGTTGAGTCAACATCATAAGTTTATGGTTGGATGTGTTGATAATCACGATATTAAGTTCAGAAATTTGATGTATTAAAATTTAATCCAACTTCAAAACCGGCCTGAACATTCAGTCTGTAATTATTATAATATTTATACAGGGCTGTGTCAGCATTCACATTAATAAGATTCCCGGTTATAATGGCATATTTAACATTTATCAGTTTATGTATTTGCGCGGTGTCGGAAAACACAATTGATACTCGTCTATAACCAATTGCATTGACAGAACCATTCGGATTTAAAGTTGCCGGAACAACAACCTTATAAAATCTGGAATTAAATACAGAATCAACGGTAGTAATACCTGTGGCTGAGAGTGAATCAGCAAAATAAATCTGGCTTAAAGCACTATCAGGAAACTGATTGAATGTATTAACTCTGAATGTCAAAAGGCCAATATTTTTAAAAATCTGAGAAAAGCGACTAAAATCGAAATGTATGGTATCAACAAAATGTATTATTGAAGAATTTTTAAGATTAGCTAAAGCAGATTGAGATGAATCTTTGGTGAAGTCATAAATATCAAAGGATGCATTTCCGAGTGGAAAAACCCATTCAGATTGTAAGGGATATGATTTCACCAGGTTATTAAAATTGTCCATTTTCTCACAGGAATATAATACAAGCAATGTAATGATTCCAACAAATAAGATTTTGAATTTAATTGTCATGAGAGTTAAGTTGATTTTTTAAATGGGTTCCATGCACTTTAGATATACCCGCTTCACATGCCCATAAGTAATAATAAATATTCTAATAACAATGAAAAAATTATTTTGTTAAAATTGATACCTTGCTTTTATAATATCAAAACCTTAAAAACTCTCTTAACGGTACCTCGATAACCGGGTGTCTGGAATTCGGGATATTTGTCGTTTAATAATTTTCTTCCCTTATCTGCATAAATGCTTTAGGATGGAGACATGCCGGGCATTTTTCCAATGCTTTTTCCGATTCATATACATACCCGCAGTTGATACATTTCCACCAGACTTTTCCATTTTTCATAAATACCTTGTCCTCTGAAATATTTTGCAGAAGTTTCAGGTAACGGCGTTCGTGTTCGGCTTCAACTTTGGCAATCATTTTAAATGCAACGGCAATTTCCGGAAACCCTTCTTTCTGGGCTATTTCAGCGAAGTGAGGATATAGGTCAGACCCTTCTTCGTGTTCGCCTTCGGCAGCAGCTTTCAGATTTTCTTTGGTTGTTCCGGTTTTCCCGGCAGGATATGAAGCTGTAATTTCGGTCATGCCACCTTCCAGAAAGTTAAAGAACCGTTTCGCGTGTTCTTTTTCCTGAAGGGCCGTTTCCAAAAACAGGGCAGCAATTTGTTCAAATCCTTCTTTTTTAGCCATGCTGGCAAAGAACTCATAACGGTTACGCGCTTGTGATTCTCCTGCAAATGATTTTAGCAGGTTTTGTTCGGTTTTTGTTCCTTTTAAAGTGTTCATTCTTGTATATTTTAAGTTATTAAAATTCAATAAATTCTGATTTTTCGCAACCACAAACCGGGCAAATCCAGTTGATGGGTAAATCTTTAAATTTTACTGTTTCATTTGCTTCATCATAAATGAATCCGCAAACCGGACATTTATATTTTTTATAAGAAGTTTCTTTTTTTGAAAACTTGGATTTGTCAATATAAGTGGGTGCATTTTTGGGAGCAGATCCTTTTTTAACTTCCCTGTAATATTGATAGGTCAATGGTTCTTTTGATTCATCGAAAAATTCAGCCTGTGTCAATTCGCCGATAAACATCATATGAGTGCCTAAATCAACTATCTGAACTACTTTGCACACAAGGAATGCGATACAATCATTCAGTATGATGGGAACATCAGATTCTCCATATTTGATTTGCATACCGGACAACTTATCAAAATCTTTACCACTTTTATATCCGAACCTGCCAAAGATATCAGCAGATGTGTTTTTATGTAATATAGACACAGAGAAGGTTTCGTACTTTCCGAGAAAAAGAGTTGTGTAATTATTTTTATTGCAACAAACTGCAAATCTGGCAGGATAAGAGGTTACCTGAAAAACTGTGTTTGATATAAATCCGTTCCCCTCATTTTTATTGCCTGAACTGACTATATACAAACCATAAGAAATTTTAAAAAGTGCTTCAAAATTTATCATTCCAGTTTTTTTTCAAATATAGTAACTTATTTGAATTCATCGTATAATTTTTTCAAATGTTTTCTTATGTCGTTTAAATACAATACCGGTTTGGTACTTAGTGGTGGTGGCGTACGAGGATTTGCTCATCTGGGTATGCTAAAAGCAATGGAAGAATATGAATTAAAACCTGATATTATTTCCGGTGTCAGCGCGGGTGCTATTGTGGCTGTATTTTATGCGGATGGTTTTTCCTCTGAAGAAATTTTTGAAATTCTTTCCGAGCAGAAAATATTCGGATTGATAGGATTTAACATTCCACGTCATGGTCTTTTTCGTTTTGCTGGTCTGGAAAGTGTTCTGTTAAAAAATCTACGTTCAAGAACGTTCAAAGGTCTTAAAATACCGATAATAACATGTGCAACCGATATCTCACATGGAAAATTAAAATATTTTTCTGAAGGAAAATTAATAAGAACCATTCTTGCCTCATCCTGTATTCCTATCTTATTTACACCTGTTGAAATAGACGGATTACAATATGTAGATGGTTCGCTGATGAATAATCTGCCGGTTGAACCTCTTGAAAACAAATGTTCAAAAATAATAGCTTCTTATGTTGATACGATGGATGGTGAAACAAATAAACTGATGAGCATTTTTCATATTGCTGACAGTCTTCTGGCTATTGGAGGACAGTTTCGTTCCGCAATCAATCAGAAGAAAGCGGATATACTGATATCTCCTGCAAAGATGATGAAATATGGTTTACATGATCTGGATAAAGCAAGGGAAATTTTTGATAAAGGGTACAATGAAGCTCTGAAAGTATTGAAAAAAAACTTTTAATAAGCCCGTTGATCGCGACCTTCAATAAAATTAATGAAAGCCTGGTTTACAACTTTATTTCCGCCGGGGGTCGGATAATTTCCCGTAAAATACCAGTCGCCAAGATTTTGAGGGCAAGCAATGTGTAAATTTTCAACGGATTGATAAACAATCTTTACATCGGCTTTAATTTCCGAAGCCTTTAGCATCTGTGATATTTTTAATGATATCTCTTCATCGGTGAAAGGAGCATATATTTCTTTTACATAATTGATGATTTTATCTTTATGTAGTTCCTGTTGTGCTTTCGAGTTTTTATATACTTCATTGATTACGTGTTCCTTCCCGCTTTCTTTCAGTAATTCAATAGCGGCATTGAAAGCAATAAAGTCCTGAAGCTTTGCCATATCAATTCCATAGCAGTCGGGGTAACGGATCTGGGGTGATGAGGAAACAACTACAATGCTTTTTGGTTCGAGACTATCAAGTATTCTGATGATGCTTTCCCGCAAAGTAGTACCGCGGACAATAGAATCATCAATGACTACCAGGTTGTCTTTCCCTTTTCTGATAGTGCCATATGAAACATCATACACATGTCCCACAAGGTCTTTTCTGCCTTTATCCTGAGAAATAAATGTTCTCAGTTTTATATCTTTTAAGGCGACTTTCTCCATGCGGATTCCGAAGTTTAGAAGATGGTCAAGATCTTTCTTAGTAATATGGGGACCCAGTTCAAGAATTTTTTTCTTTTTTTCTTCGAGCATATAGTTTTCCAACCCATAAATCATCCCATAAAAAGCAATTTCAGCGGTATTTGGGACGAAAGAGAAAACAGTATTGTCAAGGTCGGAATTAATAGCTTTGAGAATAGCCGGTGTGAGCAGTTCTCCGAGTTTTTTTCGTTCGGAATATATTTCATGGTCGCTGCCGCGTGAAAAATAGATGCGTTCAAAAGAGCAAGCTTTTCTTTCTTTAGGAGGCATCACTTCCTCAATGGATACTTGTCCATTTCTTTTGATAATTATAGCTTTGCCTGGCATTAATTCATGAACTGCATTTGTTTCAACTTTCATTGCAGTTTGTATCACTGGTCTTTCAGAAGCTACGATCACGATCTCATCATCCTGATAGTAATAAGCGGGGCGAATACCCCAGGGATCTCTAACTGCAAATGCATCTCCGTGACCAATGAGTCCGGCAATTACAAAACCGCCGTCCCATCGTTTGCATGATTCAACCAACACTGATTTAACATCAAGGTGTTCGGCAATCATCTCTGTAATTTTTTTATTTTCGTAGCCCTCTTTTTTAAATTGTTCGAATTTCTCCTGTACTTCATCGTCCAGAAAATGACCTACATTTTCAAGAACGGTAACGGTATCTGAAAAATCTTTTGGATGTTGACCTAGTTCAATCAGATGTTGAAAGATATCATCTACATTGGTGAGATTAAAGTTACCGGCAAGGACGAGATTACGTGTTTTCCAGTTATTCTGGCGCATAACCGGATGTACATAGTCAATATTATTTTCTCCAAAAGTCCCGTAACGTAAGTGTCCGAGAAATAATTCTGCAGCAAAAGGCAGATTGGCTTTTGCCCATATCGGATCATCAAGCAGGTTGGGATTAATGCTTTTAAAATGTTTAAATATTTTTTTAAAGACGTCGTCAATTGATGATGGTTCAAAGGAGCGATGCCTGTTGATATATATATATCCCGGGGGCATATCAAATTTAACACAAGCGACGCCGGCTCCATCCTGTCCGCGATTGTGCTGCTTTTCCATCAGAAGATATAGCTTGTTGATCGCGTACCTCCATGTACCATATTTAAACTGATAATATTCCAGCGGTTTCAGAAGTCTTACCAATGCTATTCCACACTCATGCTTAATCTCGTCGCTCATGAAGAACTGTTTTTATAGAAATTATTTAATAGGGTTAATTTTTTCACTCACAATAAATGCTTTTGGAAAATCTTTTTTGATTTGTTTGAATAACTTCAGCGCTTCACTTTTTGTTCTGAAGTCACCCACGTATATTTTAAAGTTTGGCGTGTCATAGACCAGATATGCGCTCACATCAGAATGATCTTTAACAAAGTGGGCTCTTTCATTCAGCGCTTTTTGTTTTGCAGGCTGACCGGAATCAGAGAAAATACGAATTCTGTACCCCATGATACTATTCTGTTTTTGATTGTATTCCAGATGTTTGTAAAAAAGTATATCTATGTTGTCATCGCGGGTGACTTTTACTGTACCCGAACCGGTTTTTGGGTCGTTCAATACAGCGAAAATATCAGATTCCCGGGAATGGGAAAAATTATTCTGGGCAAAGAGTGACATGGGTAACAGGAGTATTATAAAGAATGGGAATGTCCTTAACATTTTTTGGTTATTTAATGGGTTAAAATTACATAAAATTTCAAATTAACAGGCTAATTTCTTATCAGATTAAATCTATTTTTTCTATCTTGCGATCAAAGAGGGGGAAAGAATGAACGCGATCATAGATATTTTTGAAGACAGTGTCCGGCTATACCCTGATCATGCGTACCTATGGGAAAAAACAAGTGATAAATTTATTCCGACTACCTATAAAGAAACAAAGGAACTGGTTTATAAGTTTGCTGCAGGGCTGATTAAACTGGGAATATACAAAGGCGACCGGATAGCGATCCTGGCAGAAGGTTGTAATAGTTGGGTGATCAGTGAATTGGGAATGTTTTATGCAGGTGTTGTCAATGTGCCTTTATCTGTTAAGTTAGCAGCGTCTTCTGAAATCGAATTACGTGTAAAACATTCAGGTGCCCGGATGATTGTGGTGTCAAAAAATCAGACAAAAAAAGTGCAATCACTTAAAGAAAAATTACCGGATCTTGAAAAA
>Ga0182030_10023346_pt1 | contig 11445 bp, 10 predicted proteins | sample 812S3MmetaG_FD_121299 | JGI IMG/M metagenome (GOLD analysis project Ga0182030, IMG submission 121299) | Permafrost microbial communities from Stordalen Mire, Sweden - 812S3M metaG (Illumina Assembly) | ecosystem: Environmental > Terrestrial > Soil > Wetlands > Permafrost | place: Sweden...
GAAATGCCGCTCTCTGGAATCGATGTCAATAATTACAAAATCCTCACCGATGCCGGGGCGATCATCGCGGCGTGCAATCCGGGGTTTTATCTGAATCCCAATTCCGTCGGCGATCTCGTCGACTTCGTGGCGGGTAAATTGCTCGATCTGCTCGGCGTGCCGCACGCGATGGACACCCGGTGGGACCCGAAAAGCAAAACGCGTTGATTGAATCGTGACTGCCCTGACGCACCCATCCACTATTCCCCCCACCACGCTCGGCGCCAGGCTGCGAGTCTTCGCCGGCGACATCAAGATCGCCCACACGGTCTTTGCGATGCCGTGGGCGATTCTCAGCGCGGTATTGGCCGGACGCACTTTTCCGCATTCGCTGACGCCGGGGAAAATCGGATTAATCGTCGCCTGCATGGTGACGGCCCGCACGGTGGCGATGGCCGCCAACCGGTTGATCGACGCCGACCTGGACGCCAAAAATCCCCGCACCGCCCGGCGAGCCGTGCCATCGGGAACACTTTCACGCCGGTTCGTCGCGGCGATTTTGGCACTGTGTTGTCTCGGCTTCATCGCGGCGGCGGCGGGGTTTGAAATTCTGTATCGCAATCCCTGGCCGATCATTTTTTCAATTCCCGTCTTGGCATATCTGGCGGGATATCCGTTCGTGAAACGATTCAGCCAATTGTGTCACTATTACCTCGGGGTTGCTCTGGCGCTGGCGCCGGTTTGCGCATGGGTGGCGGTGACTGGACGAATGGATTGGCCGCCGGTCGTGATGTTCGTCATCGTCGCGGCGTGGACTGCCGGGTTCGATATCATTTACGCCTGCCAGGATTATTCGAGCGATGTGGCGACCGGCGTTTTTTCCGTGCCGGCGAAGATAGGGATATCTCGGGCGCTATGGGTAAGCCGGGGAACACATCTTGTCGCGGCGATCATGCTGGTTGTGCTTGGCATGATCGTTCCGCAATTTGGAATGCTGTATTGGATCGGCGCGGGGGTCGCGGTGACGCTCTTGATCGTGGAGCAGAGCCTTGTGAAGCCAACCGATCTTTCGAAGGTGAACGTTTCGTTCTTCACGATCAACGGGATCATCAGCATTTTGGTGGGAACATTGGGGGTTATTGACGTAGCATGGGCGTCCCGTCCATGGTGAGATTATTAACATGGGCGGGACGCCCATGCTACACTGGGATAAGATGAGCAATACCGTATTCGTATCCGATCCCGCCCTCCGTCCCGTTGCCGAGAAAGTCATAGCCGGCCAGCGCCTTTCCGCCGAGGACGGCGCGGCGCTGTGCGCCAGCCGCGATGTTCATGGCATCGGCCGGCTGGCGAATTTCGTGCGCGAAAAGCTACACGGCCACAACACTTTTTTTAACCGCAATCGGCACATCAATTACACCAACGTGTGCGCCCTGTCCTGCAAATTCTGTTCGTTCTATCGCAAGCGCGGGGAAGAGGGCGCATACGAAATGCCGGTGGAGCAAGTCATCGCCACGGCGGTGAAGGCCGCCGAGGCCGGCGCGACCGAAGTGCACATCGTCGGCGGCTTGCACCCTTGGCTGAAGTTCGATTATTACCTGCAGATGCTCAGCGGGATTCGCCGGGAATGCCCGCAACTGCATATCAAGGCATTCACCGCAATCGAAATTATTCACCTCGGGCGGGTCGCGCGTTTGAACGTGCGCGAAACGCTGGAGGCCCTGCGCGATGCCGGCCTCGGAAGCTTACCCGGCGGCGGAGCCGAGATATTCGACGACCGCGTGCACGATGAAGTGTTCAAGGGAAAGGTGCGCGAGGACCGCTGGTTTGAAGTACACCGAACGGCTCACGAACTGGGGATTTATTCCAACGCGACGATGTTATATGGACATGTCGAAACGCCGGCGCAGCGCATCGGACACATGATCAAGCTACGGCAATTGCAAGACGAATCGCTGGCGGCAAAGAAGGCATGTTTTAACTGCGTGATCCCGCTGAGCTTTATTCCCGAGAACAGCGAGCTGGGACATTTGCCCGGGCCGACGGGGTTGACCGATCTGAAGACGCTGGCGATCGCGCGATTGATGATCGACAACATCGCGCACATCAAGGCGTTCTGGATCATGCAGACGCCGCAGCTTTCGCAGTTGGCGCTGAATTGGGGATGCGACGATCTGGACGGCACCGTGGTCTGGTACGACATCACCAAGCGCGAAGGGGATGGCGTGCATCAGGAGCTGGGGGTGAAGGATATTCGGCGGTTGATCCGCGAAGCCGGAAAAACGCCCGTTGAGCGGGATACGCTTTATCGGGAATTGAAAACCCGCGAATCCCGCAGCGCACTGCAACCCACGTAATGGCAATCACCTTTTAAGCTATTGCTTTATTCGGCCTAGGGCCCGGTAATCTCCCGAGGGATCGCCTTTATAAAATTGGCCGAAATCTGGTCCCATGCCGCCTGGTCCCAATGGCAATGGCCCGATCATTGCAGGACTTCCCTGCCCGGGCATTTGCTTTGAAGTGGCGTCAATTTCCAGCCGCAGGCAATCATATATCAAGCCGTCGGTCATTCTGGGCCCAGTTACCCGCAGTTGAAGGACATTGTCTCCGAGCCGAAGAACCCAAGGATAAAACGTGATCATTTTTTCGCGAGAGTATCCGCGCAGTTGATCGCGCATGATGTCGTCTTTCACGCTCGAACCGGCGGGTCGACTCAGGACGGGAAGCGGATCTTCAATCCGTTTGGTGAAGTCATGGCCATTTAAAATCACCTTCAGATGGGCGTTATCGCTACCGCCGGCGAGGGCGATTCGCAGAAATCCCTCTCCAGTCACGGGTACAAATCCGAGCGGGAAATGAATCGCCCACGTTGTGCCGGGATATTGGATGCAATTCCAATCTTTTCCGGGATCGCTTTTGCCGATGAGATAATTCACGTCATTGGGAAACTCCCTGGGATATAAGGTCCATAATCCCCAGTGCGACGCATCGCCGCCATGGCGGAATTCGGCGGCGCTGCGGTCGGGGACCCCCAATTGCCAGACGAACGATCCGAAATAGGGTGGGGCCCAGGTGAGCGTGTGGAGATCAAGAGGCTTGCCGGAATCGACCCTCACACCGCCAAGCGACGCTTCACTGAATTGGCCGTCGCAATAGGCATGGAGAACATAATTTCCCGGAAGCACGTTGGGAATTGAGAATTTGCCATCTTCACTGCCGTGAACCCAAAACTGCTGGCCTAGAAGATCCGATTGCCAATCCTGGTCCGGGCTTAAACCGACGATGAGGTTTTTACTAGTCGTCGATATCGCTACAGGCTCTATCGAGGGTGCATCCGGCGCCGCCGGTTCGCCGTAACGATTTTGGAAAGTGGAAACGGGTTGTACGGAACCGGGAGCCAACGTGGCATAAGCCGTGGTTGCCTCGGGCATAATGCTCAGCGCAATCCGTCCGGAAACCGTGGCCCGCTGATCGGCGGGAAGCGATTCGTCCTTCGAAGCCCACGCATGAGGCCAGTCATGTGATTCTTCGGCGTATCGAGCGCTGGCATCCGCCGCGGAACCGTTGTTGCAATAAAGCAAGAAGGGTCCGAATACATGCGACCAGGATTGCCCGGCCGATACGGACAAGCTGGTCCCGGCAGGATCGTCGGCCCACCAGTTCATCAGCGTGGGGACGCCATCGGCAGGATCAAGCCAGCCTGTCGGCTCGATCATGTTTCCTCCCCGACCTAAATATTCGCAGGAGGGATTGATAATCCATACTCCGACTTCCCGACGAGCGCCGGTGTATCCGTAAATCGGCGCATCTATTTGCAAAGCGGAATCATCCCATCCGTAGACGATCTGTCCCATCAATTTTCCGCTCGTCAGCTTGCGCGCAAGCGAAGAGAAAAAAGGTGGAGAATTATTCCAGTCCTTTGCAGTCGGGATCGGGTGACCTTTGCCGTGACCGAGCTGAAGAGAATCAAACAGGTCCGGATTTAGCCTGACGTTGAAGCCGCCGCGCGAGATTACGCCCGCGGGCATGGCTGCCAGATGGCTAAGAATCTGGCAGATGTAAAGTCCGCGGTCCCCGCGAGCCAGAGAATATCGAACATCAATCACCAGGCGGTCTTTGCCGCTGATCGATACCTCGGCGCGCTCGCCTTGGTTCTGCAACGGATTGATCGTAATAGCATCCACCAACGATCGGGTGGGAACCACGTTTGACCAGGCTCCGGGGACTTGTCGGCTGGCCGTGTCAAGCATTTCCCGGCCCTGGTATTTAAGAGAAAGCAGAGAGCCCGAGGTTTTATTAATTTCGGCCCGCACATAGCCGTTGTCCAGGAACAGGGCCGCCGGCGTTTGATAGACAGCAACCGAAGGATCGGTGGGCAACGGGGCCGCCAAGCCACAGCCCGCGCAGGCGGCCCAAACGAGAACCGAAAAACCCCATCGCCGCATATTTTCCTCCGTGGCCCAAACGCCTCTATCCTTTACGCGACGTTAAACGGCAAATCCCGAAATATTTTGGCGATGTTGACTGCTTATTTTTGCAATTGATGGAGATTTTTCAACGTGGAACCTCCCGCTACATTCGGCAGGCCCGCCAGCGAAGGAACGATATATCAGGATACGCCCGAAGTCTCCCGCGCGGGGACCTGGGAGATGGGGGATTCGGGGTTACATTGAGGACGATTTTCCTTATTGAGGTGATCGTTCAGCATCTTATCGCGCATTTTGTACATGACCTTGTCGACCACGCCGGGGATGGCGGCGGCAATGTGCAGCGATAAGCGGGAAAGGGCCTTGGGCCAAACCTCGCGGCGGGGTTTTTCGATGGCGCGAACCATCCGCGCGGCCACGACCTCCGGGGACTGTTTCTTCCCCGGCGCCAGCGCATCGGGGCACATCCCGCTCAGATCGGTCGCGGTCGTGAAAAAATCGGTCTGGCACAACATCGGATGAACGCAGGTCACCGCGATGGCGTAGGATTTCAATTCCACGCGCAGGCCCTCGGCAAGGCTGAGTTGCGCGGCCTTGGTCGCGGCGTAGGCGCTGAAATACGGCAGCCCGCGCATGGCGCAGGCGCTGGAAACGATCATGAGCTGCCCCCGAAAGCCGTCGCGAGGTTCCTGCCGGCGCATGAAGCTGACCGCGTGTCGGCAGCATTCGGTGGTGCCGAAGAAATTCGTTTCGAATATCTGGCGGATGTCCTCTTCGCTCATGGCGTCGAAGGGGCGGGCAAAGCCGTAACCCGCGTTGCAGACCACGGTGTCGACCCGGCCGAACTTTTCCTGCGCAGCTTCGATGATGCGGCGACAATCCTCGGGGCGGGAAACATCAGTTGCCAAACAGCAATGATCCACATTAAATCCGCTGGCGAGTTGCTGAAGACGATCGAGCCGGCGCGCGCCCAGGACCAGTCGACCGCCGCGGGCGGCCAGTTCAATCGCCAGCGCGCGGCCGATGCCGGAACTGGCCCCCGTGATCACCGTCACCATGTCCTGAAGATTTCGGCGCATAAGTCGGATTCTATGGGCTAATGCGGGTCCAGCGGACTGGCGTTCTTCCCAGTATCCACGATCATAAGGATACCGGAATTTGGCAAATATGTTTACAGGTATTGTCGAAAAAATGGCCGAGGTGGCGGAGGCGGTGGACAGCCCGCATTTCCGCCGGGTCACGCTGGCGGTCAACCTCGACGATCTGCACCTCGGGCAAAGCGTCGCCGTGAACGGCTGCTGCCTGACATTGGCCGAAATCTCAGTTGGGCGGGCCGGGTTCGACGTCATCAAGGAGACGCTGGACAAAACCAATCTGGGGCTGTTGAAACCGGGCGATTCGGTCAACATTGAGCGTTCGGTTAAGGCCGGAGACCGGATCGACGGACATTTTGTGCAGGGGCACGTTGACGGCCGGGCAAATCTCACCAAGGTGATAGCAAATGCCAGTGAATCGCGATTGACGCTGGAAGCTCCCGCTGATCTGGCCAAGTATATTATTCCAAAAGGGTCGGTCGCACTGGATGGCGTGAGCCTGACGATCGCGGCGGTGCGCGGGAATCTGTTCGAGGTCGCGTTAATCCCGACGACGCTGCGGATGACGACGCTTGGACAAAAAGCCATCGGGTGGCCATTCAACCTTGAAGCGGATGTTTTGAGCAAAACAATCGTGACCTGGCTGGAACGACAAAACAAATGAACCCGGAAATTTTAATTCTGAAAAATTCAGTTGAACCGCCCGCTTCGCTCGAGAACGCAGCGAGCGCAGAGAAAACAAAAACCGTAAATTGCATTTTATCTCTGCGCTCTCTGCGTGCTCTGCGGTAAAAATGAATTTTGAATTTCTCCGCGGTTAGATTGATTGCACGACAGGGAGCGGAAACCAGATGAACCCATTGCGGCAAATTCACGAACAGGCGGAGGCGGAGTTCCAGAATTATGGAGAGACGGAGATCGTCTGCACGTTCGGCGAGCCGCAGGCGGAATATGCGGCGATCCGAAAAGCGTGCGCCCTGATCGATTTGCCGCAGCGAGGAATTCTGCAAGTCACCGGCAAGGACCGGATCGATTTTTTGAATCGATTTCTCACCAACGACCTGATGCGGAAGGACACGAAGCAGCCCATCAAAGCGGGCGAAGGTGTTTATGCCTTTTTGCTCAACAATAAGGGGCGGATCGAAGCGGATATGAATCTGCTTGAGCGCGGCGAAGAGACCTGGCTTGAAACCGATGCGCGAAACATCGCCAAACTTCGCGGGCTTTTGGAGAAATTTGTCTTTTCGGAAAAGGTCGCGTTTGCCGGCCTGGACGAAAAATTGCATCAGATCGCGCTGCACGGCCCCAAGGCCGCAGAAATACTGCGGCAGGTTTGCGGGAACACGATCGAACTGAATGTGCTGGAATCAGCGGCAATCAAGATCGACGACATCGCCGCCACGGTTTGGCGGGACGATCCATGCGGGGTGCCGGGATATTTTTTGATCGTTCCGACTGAGTCGGCAAAGCAGCTCTGGATGAAATTGCTCACGGCATTGACGGGCGAGGACATCGGCAAACGTCCGGTGCGACCGGCGGGATGGGCCGTGTTCAACACCGCGCGAATCGAAGCGGGCCGACCGATGTTTGGGATCGACTTTGACGACACGGTTTTGCCCGCCGAAACCGGGCAATTATCTCGCGCCGTCAGCTTCACCAAGGGATGCTATCTTGGACAGGAAATCGTCGCCCGGATGCACGCGCGGGGGCAGGTCGCTCGGCAGATCGTCGGCATCCGCATGCAGGACGATGCCCTACCACTGGCGGGCGCGCCGATCGTTGATGAACAGAGCAATCCGATCGGCGGGATCACCAGCAGCACGATTTCGCCGGTTCTTTCCAACGCGTCGATTTGCCTGGCGATGATGAAATCGGCTTTTGCTTCACCGGGAACGACCGTCCGCGTCGCAGCAGAAGGCGCGATCCGGCCGGCGACTGTGACGGAGCTACCGTTTTTCAAGAAAGACTAGCCACGGATGAAAATCAGATGAACGCAGATAAAACCATATTCGATCGGATTTCATCTGTGTGAATCTGATTTTCATCTGTGGCAATAATGAATTAGAATCCCATGTTGTGTCCAAGCAAAACGAACCCGATTTTCCGCTTCTCAAATATCTCGACTCACTGGTCGACAGCCTTCGCAAACTGATCGCCTCGGCGGTGACGGGGGAAAACGAGGAATCGGTCCACCACGCCCGTGTAGCCACCCGGCGATTGAAGGCGGCGACCGATCTGCTCAAGCCGGCCATCTCCAACCGCTGCCGCCGGCCGTTCAACCGCGTCACACGGCTTTTGCGTCGCCAGCTTGGACCGCTGCGCGATCTGGATGTGATGATCGAGCATCTTGCGGAATTTAAGCAGCCCAAAAATCAGTCGGCCGTGGAATGGCTGAGCGCGCGATTGGGCAGCTTGCGCCAGGAAACCGTCAAAAACGCCGCCGAGCAAGCCCCGCCGGCCCGGATGCTGGCCCGGCTGGGGACGTGGTGGGGATTGCGGCATGAAATCGAAGAGTCGCGGGATCAGATCGCCGACCTCGTCGCCGAATCGGTGCATCTGCAGCTCGACGCGTTCGTGGAGCAGGCGGACGATCTGGTCGGCGCTCGCCACAACGATCCGCATCAGCTTCGCATCGCCGGGAAATCGCTGCGATATACTTTGGAACTGGCAAAAGAAAACGGCGCCCGCCTACCGTCATCGGTCGGCTCGCAATTCAAAAAAATGCAAACGGCCCTGGGCCTCTGGCATGATTACATCGTCCTGACCGAGCGGATCATGTCCGAATCCGTCGCCAGCGATTTGGCTCTGCACAATCCGGCCCTGCAAGGCGACATCCTCGGCCTCGCCCAGACGACGTTAAAACGATCCGAATCACAGATGAAAAAAATGGCCACAATGTGGCAGACCCGCGGGCCGTCGCTGACTCAGACAATCCGGCAGGCGTTTCCGCTGACGAAGCACGCGGATGTGCCGGAAGAAACGGAAGCGCCCGTGATCGAGAACTCTCCAACCCCGATAGCCGAATCCCCGTCCGCTCCGGCGGCGTGAATTTCCTCTCCGCGATACTTCGCTTAGAATTCAAGAATGACGATTCGGGAATTCGTCTGGCCGCGGAGTCGCGTTGAACACATTGCTCGGCACGGCGTGGAACCGCGGGAGGTTCAAGAGGTCTGTTTTGGACGCCCATTTGTACAACGGGCCCGTTCCGAAGGCGAAAATCCGGTATATTATATTCTTGGTCAAACCGGCGCTGGCAGGCATCTGTTCTGCGTTGTCATTCGCCTGCCTGATGGAAAGGGATATCCGGTGACAGCCCGGCCGATGACAACCCATGAAAAACGCCGATATCGGCGATGGAAAGAGCGATGAAAACCAGCAAGTTGCCACAGACTGATTCGATTCAGGAACTCGCCAAGTTCTGGGAGACGCACGATCTGACGGATTTTGAGGACGAATTGGAAGAGGTTACCGAGCCAGTATTCTCCAGCAACGATTCAATTCAATTGCGCCTGCCGTTGCGTGATGCGAAAGAGGTTCGCCTGCTTGCTGAATCCAAAGGGCTTTCCCAAGCCGAACTGATCCAGCAATGGGTGCTGCAAAAATTGGGGCGGCGGAAGCGTGGCGGCCACGCAAAGGATTAGCCGCAGTTCGATTCTGCGACGTCAAGTTAGATTGCCGGGATACTCGAATTTTTTTCGTTGGCTGCTCAGAGATTGGATATAATGCCTTCGAAGGAGAAATCATGGCAACAACTTGGACGCTCGAAACCCGCATTGACATGTTTCGTCGGCTGCGCGATCGATTTGGTCCCCTTGGCCAATGGGGAGGTGGATCGTATCCAGCAGGCGAAAAACGAGCGTTTGACGATTTTCTGGCCGAACTCGCACAACAACTTGCAGGTCCAACTGGAAATCCCCGATTGACAACTGGCGCAGTCGGGAATCAAATTCCGTGGGCCTTTACCAATGATAATATCCGATATCAGAACCATTTTCGAAACATGGTGATGAATACGGCGGCTGCTCTTGAAGCAGGATTCATATGACCTATCACGATCTTCCGGGTGAAACATCGATGGACCGCGACCCTGAGGAGTAGCCGGCCTCAATTAGCGGCTTCTGCAGCTTGAATAGTTCTTGCGAACTTTCACGCCGTCGCGGCCTTCGGCCGCTTCGGTTTCGGATTTCTCGGAATCAGCGCCCGTTCGAGATTAGTCATCGCCTGCTTCAGCCGCTGATCGTTTTCGACGAGCGCGATTCGCACGTAATTCTCGCCATTTTCGCCGAAGGCGCGGCCGGGGGCCAGCGCAACCTGGGCTTCGTCCATCATGCGCAGGCAAAAGTCGATCGTGCCCTGGCCTTTGAGGTGTTCGTGCTTGATTTTTGCCCAGACGAACATGCTGGCGCGGGGTTTTTCGTAGGTCCAGCCGAGCTTATCCAATCCGCGGCAGACGACGTTGCGCCGGCGTTCGTACAGTTTGCTCTGCTTGCCGGGCACATCGGCGTGCTCGCGCATGGCGATGATGCTGGCGATCTGGACGGGGGCGAAGATGCCGTAGTCGTAATATCCCTTGATCGTCGCCAGGGCCTTGACCATCTCGGAATTGCCGGCGCAGAATCCGATGCGCCAGCCGGCCATGTTGTAGCTCTTGGACATGGTGGTGAATTCGACGCCGATCTCCTTGGCGCCGGCGGCGGCCAGAAAGCTGGGGGCTTTGTACCCGTCGAAGCAGACTTCGCCGTAGGCGAAATCGCTGATGATCATGATGCCATGCCGGCGGCACATGGCGATGGCGCGGTCCCAGAAATCCGGTTCGATCGTCATCGCGGTCGGATTGTGCGGATAATTCAAAATCAGCAGCTTGGGTGTTGGGTAAAGCCCTTCGATCATTTTTTCGATCTTGGCGAGGAACGATGAGTCGTTGCCCAGCGGAACGCGGATGACATTGGCGCCGGCCATGGCGACGGCGTAAATGTGGATCGGGAAAGCGGGATCGGGAACGATGGCCGTGTCGCCGGGACCGAGCAGCGCCAGGCAGAGATGGCTGAAGCCCTCTTTGCTGCCGATGGTGGCGATGACTTCGGTTTCCGGATCGAGCTGCACGCCGAACTTGGCCTGATATTTTTTGGCGACTTCCTTGCGCAGCGCGGCGACGCCGTTGCTGACGCTGTAGCGGTGGTTTTTGGGATCGCGTGCGGCTTCGGCGAGTTTTTTGACAACGGACTCAGGTGTGGGATCGGTGGGGTTGCCCATCCCCAAGTCGATGATGTCCACGCCCGCGACGCGCTTTTCGTACTTCATCTTGTTGATGCGTCCGAAGAGATAGGGGGGCAGGCGCAAAATGCGGGTAGAGACGTCGATCTTGAACGGTTGGTTGCTCATGGCGGCCTCAATTGTAGCGAAAACAGCGGGAATTTGTCTGCAACAAAGATTTGCGATAACTGCCGGTTGCACCGCGTCTTACGGAGCGGTGGCCGGCAGGGTCGCCGGGGGCTGCGCCGGCGCTGGGGCGGTCAGGTCCGAACCCGGCGCTGGGGAAATCGGGCCCTGCGAATGCTGTTTGTCCAGTTCCTGGCGGATCTGGTTGGCGTCGTGAATTTCGCCGTTCTTCCGCTCGATCTTGTCCGTCCACTGCTGCGCCAGCACCGGCTCGCGAATGTGCAGCGACTCCATCGCCATTTGCGCCAGCCGGTCGCGAAGGGTTTTCATCACCTGCTTGATGTTGGCCTCGACGAGTTCGTGCTTCACCGCATCGTGATAATCCTCGAACTTGGCGAAAGCGGGCGGAATGCGGTCGATGAGTTTCAGGATATAGATATGCTGCCCGAGTTGGACCGCATCGGACACTTCGCCCTTCTTCAAGTCGAAAGCAACCTGCCTGATTTCCGGCGGATAGTTGGTGTCCTGAAACGTAAACGGCGGCAGTTCCCCGCCGATCAGGGCCA
>Ga0182030_10023347_pt1 | contig 11445 bp, 13 predicted proteins | sample 812S3MmetaG_FD_121299 | JGI IMG/M metagenome (GOLD analysis project Ga0182030, IMG submission 121299) | Permafrost microbial communities from Stordalen Mire, Sweden - 812S3M metaG (Illumina Assembly) | ecosystem: Environmental > Terrestrial > Soil > Wetlands > Permafrost | place: Sweden...
GAAAGAATTTGCGATATTCTTGACCCCGATTATTGGGAAGTAGATTCACACAAATGGATTGTGAGAACCATTTCGGAATATTTCTATAAGTATAAGGAAATTCCAACATTAACATCGTTCAAAGTGACCGTTGATGCCGTTGACAATGATGTTTTGAAAGCAGCTATTATTGATCAGTTGAAATTGGTCTATCAAAAGTTAAGTAGTACTGATATCAATTTTGTCAAGGAGCAGTTCTTGGAATTTTGTAAAAATCAAAAACTGAAATGTGCCATCATTGAAAGCGTTGACCATTTAAAAACAGGTAATTATGACAAGATAAAAACTCTTGTTGATGGTGCAATGAAGGCTGGTATGGAAAGAAATATTGGCCACGAATATATGATGGATATTGATGGTAGAATGAGTACTACCACGAGGGATTGTGTTAAAACAAATTGGTCCGTCATTGATACAATTTTAGATGGTGGTCTTGGTCGAGGAGAACTTGGAGTAGTAACTGCCCCAGCAGGAATAGGAAAGTCTTGGTTCTTAGCTAAAATAGGTTCGGAAGCGATGAAACAAGGACGAAACATAGTTCATTATACATTGGAATTAAATGAAAATTATGTGGGAATAAGATATGACGCGTGTTTTACAGGAATAGATTTTCAAAATGTGAAGAACAATGTGGATAAGGTCAAGGAGAGACTGAAAACAGTGCCAGGAAAATTATTCATAAAATATTTTCCTATAAAATGTGCAGCAGCAAATACCATTAAAATACACACAGAAAGAATTATGGCTCTTGGAACCAAGATAGATATGATTATCGTAGATTATGCTGATATATTACGTTCTATGGAATCAGGAAGAAATAATAACAGCTATCAAGAAGCTGGTGGTATTTATGAGGAATTAAGAGGGGTTGCTGGTGAACTACAAATTCCAATATGGACTGCGAGCCAAAGTAACCGAGCCAGTTTGGATGTAGATGTAATTCAGGCAAATAACATAGCTGATAGTTATCGAAAGATTATGACGGCTGATTTTGTTATGAGCATCAGTAGAAAAATTGAAGATAAGATAAGCAACACAGCTAGAGTTCATATAATTAAAAATAGATTTGGCCCGGATGGTATGACATATCCAACGAGGATGAACACGGGTAACGGAGACATTCAATTATTTGGTGAAGGTTCCGAGGAAGGTGTAGCATTGATTGGAGAAATGAACCAAGGCGAAAATGTTGTTAAAAAGTTATTGTCTAATAAGTGGAAATACCATATGAAAGACGATGAATAAGTAACAACGATGAATACAAGAATAACTAATCCGATTCTATCATCGGATTTTATAAAAAAATACAAAAACAAGCAGCCAAACTGGGGGTTTAATGGTCTTGGCTATATTGTGTATAAACGCACGTATGCGCGAACCAAAGAAGATGGAACTACCGAAGAATGGTGGGAAACAGTTCGCCGTTGTGTCGAAGGAGCGCAAAGAATAGGCGCTGATTATACCGTTGATGAAGCTGAACGTTTATATGATTATATATTCAATTTGAAAGGTTGCTTTAGTGGTAGAAGTTTGTGGCAACTAGGAACAACTCTTGTTGATGAAAAGAAATTGGGCGATTCTTTGCTCAACTGTTGGGGAACTAAGACATCTGAAATAGAAGATTATAAATTCTTTATAATGGAAAGTATGCTTGGTGGTGGCGTTGGCGGAAATTTATCGAAGGAATATACACAGGAATTGCCTCGAGTAAAACGAGATGTTCGTTGTCGTTTGAAAAAAACCAATGATGCTGATTATATTGTGCCAGATAGCAAAGAAGGTTGGGCGGAATTATGGGGTAAGATATTAGAAGCTTATCTTATAACAGGAAAATCCTTTTCTTATTCAACTGTGTGTATCAGAGCATTGGGAGAACCCCTAAAAACATTTGGTGGTATTGCTCCCGGTGAAAAGCCTCTCATAGATGGCTCAGCAGAATTATGTAAAATTCTTGAACGTCGTGAAGGAAAGAAACTTCGAACAGAAGATGTATATGATATTATAGTTGTTGGTGGCGAAATGGTTAAATCTGGTGGAATCCGGAGAACCGCTATCATTGTTGGGGGAGATCCAGACGATGCTGGATATATTGGCTTAAAACGCTGGGATTTGGGTCCTATACCCAATTATAGATCTAATGCTAATAATTCAATACTTTGTCCAAAATATGAATATCTATCGAATGCCTATTGGGAAGGATTTGGTGGTAATGGTGAGCCTTATGGATTGATTAACCTACCTTTAATGCGCAAGTACGGACGATTAGGTGAAGAGAAATTTGCTGGTCTTGATTTATATGCACCGAACATTATTATATGTAATCCTTGTGGTGAAGCTAATCTTGAAGATAAAGAGCCTTGTAACCTCGCCGAGTTGGTCATTCTTAATATAAAATCCAGAGAAGAAATGCTTGATATTTCTTGTTTATTATACAAGACACAAAAAGCTATTTGTGCTATGAATTATTTATATGAGGAAACTAATAAGGTAGTCCATCGTAATTTTAAAATAGGACAGGGAATCACAGGTGTTTGTCAACGATTAGATGTTGTAAAGGAATGGGCAAATTACACATACCGTGGTTTGCGTAAATTTGACAAGGAATGGTCAAAGAAGAAAGGTTATCCCGAATCTAATAGACTAACCGTTATTCAACCATCAGGAACTAAAGGATTGGTTTTTGGAACAGCACCGGGCGGACACCCGGGGTTTGCTAAATATTTTATACGCCGGATTCGCTTTAATCCAAATGATCCTCTTATAGAAATATTAAAAAGTCATAATTATCATATCGAACCAGAGATTCGATTTGATGGAACTAAGAACCATGATATTTTAGTTATTGACTTTCCCTGTGAATTTGGAGATAATACCTTATTGGTAAAGGATTGTGGCATTATAAGACAATTGGATATAATGAAAATGCTTCAGGAAGAATGGGCAGATCAATCCGTATCAATCACAGGTTATTATAAAAAGGATGATATTCCACAAATAAAAGAATGGCTCAAAGAAAATTATAATAATTCTGTCAAGACCGTTAGTTTCTTATTACATAATGACCACGGATTTTTACAAGCGCCTTATGAAGAAATTGATAAAGTAAAATATGATGAACTGAAAAGTGCCATTACACCATTCAAGGGAACGGAATCGATAACGGGAAGTACTATAGATGGAATAGAATGTACAAACGGTCATTGCCCAATTAAATAAAAGGTTATGAATAATAAGTTATTAGCTACAATAGAATGCTCTCATTTTCAATCAACAAAATCAGGAAAATGTTGTGTTTCTTGTTATTTGATGTATATTAGAAGTCATAAAGAAGATGTTATTAGATTGCTAAGAAAAAATGGTTATAAAGATGCAGCTAGATTTTTAAATAAGGTTATAATGGAGAAGCTAGATTTTTAAATAAAGGATGATTTATGACAAAAGAAGTATTATGTAACACAGATGAAGTATCAGAGGATTTTAAGGAAAAAGCTAAAGAAGCATTTAAAACACTGGATGACAATACATCTACAACTATTAAAGATGAAAACGGTGGAGATATGGTATTTACAAAAATGCATCTCAAAGCAGAAGCAATAGACCATATTGCTAAGCATTTTAATATGTCTAATATATTTCAAGTGCATATATCTGCAATAGCAATATTGGAAACTTTAGCAAAGATGGATGAAGACGGATGGAAATTTGCCGTATTCAAAATGAAAAAAGATGAAGAAGGTAAAGATGTTGTGGATGCATCCGGTGAATCTAAGGGATTATATGCATTTGATGTAAATTATATGGTTAAAAAAGTAATGGAAAATAATGCACCACAGCCGAAAGAATAAGTTATGGATAAAGGTTATACAATTCCTGTTTTGGATCTCGGTTATGTTCGTTACATAGATCATCTTGGCGATGATGAAAGAATTTGTGAAGCAGCCCGTATATCATATAAGTCTCCAAGCAAGGGTGAAGAATCTGATAAAAAATTGATTGCTTATCTTTGGAAGAACCGGCACACGTCGCCCTTTGAGCAATGTAACCTAACATATAATATCAAGTTACCACTTTTTGTTCAGGGGCAAATGGTTAGACATAGAACACAAAGATTAAATCAAGTGTCTTCTAGGTATACAGAAATGAAAGAAGAATTTTATATTCCGAAGGAATGGCGCAAACAGGACATAAAAAATAAACAAGGAAGCGTTGATGACAAAGGGTGGAATCCTTGTTTAATTTCTAAGGATTTTTTTACGGGCGACGAAAAACGTCAGACACCATCAGAATTATTGGAAACGCATTGTCAGAATAGTTATGAATTATATAAAGAATTATTGGAAATGGGTATAGCGAGAGAAATGGCTCGAATGGTATTGCCTCAAAATCTTTATACAGAAATTTATTCGAATTGGGATTTGAATAATTTAATGCATTTTTTTACATTAAGATTAGACGAACACGCTCAATGGGAAATTCGTGAATATGCAAAGGCTATGTATTCTATCGCTAAAGAAATTTATCCTTGGACTATTGAAGCATTTGAAAAGTATAAATGGAAATTAGAGGAAACATTATGAGTCACGGGTTATCAGTAAAAGCAAGAGCAGATTTTGTAAGGAAAGAAGAATATATGAAATTATCAAATAAAAAGAAATTGGAATTAGCTGTAAAGGCATTAAAAAAATTAAAGAGTTGGGCCGAACAAGAACCTACGGGGCCTGTTCCTATAGGAACCCAACAATGGGTATTGAATGTAATAGATAGAGGATTAACAAATTATGAGTGAAATTGTAACGGATCCAACAGATCCTAGAATTTGTAGAGGCGCTGCTGATGTAGAACCTGTTGACCAGTGTGAAGTATATCTTGTTTTGTCCGAAGAAGAACGAAAAAAAGGATATGTAAGACCTGTCAGACGTTCTTATGTTCATAAAACTTGCGGAACTTCAACAAAAATGTCGGAAGAAATAGCAGAAACTTATGCAAGAGATCCAAAATTTTATGGTTCTACTTATTGTTGTCAATGTAGAATGCATAAACCCGTGAATGAATTTACGTGGCTAGATAATCCTGATCAGGAAGTAGGTTCATGAAAAGAAAATGTAAAGATGAATGGAGAGGACGAGATGGATTCGGTTATTATAAATGTAGACTTATCAAAGGACACGATGGACCACATTTATCTTCTTTTCCAAATACAGGAATTCATGAAGTTAGTTGGGTGAGTTGTGATCAATTTAGAGTGTCATTTACTAATTTAAAAGATCAATTTCATCAAAGGTATTAATAGGAATCCACAATGAAAAATATAAATGGAAACTGATAGAGGTAATAGTATGAAAAAACCACGAGAGAAAATTAAATATGATGAAATTAAATCTGAAATTACACACGAGCAAGAAATTGCTTTAGTTCATCATCTCATTTCACAAGAGCAAATTGATCGAATCACTGCTAATATTAAAAAATTACACAAGAAATATCATAAAAATGAAAAACATTGAATTTGGAAATTACGATGCTTTAACAGGTAAATCTCAGACGGGATATATTGATAAAAAAGTGAGATGATGCTTGGCCAGATATTGTGCTTATATGAGTGAATCTATTTGTGTTGATACCGAACGAGTATATTTGAGGCAGATTGACAAGTCTGTTGCAAAAGATATTATCATTAAATATCATTATACTCATAAATGGACGTTGTGCCAAATAGCTTATGGCATTTTCTATAAAACCAATACAAAAAGTAAAATTTTTGATGGGAACGATGAAAAGTTAATAGGTTGTATTGTATATGCTCAACCGGTTGGCCGTTCAGCAGCAGCAAGCATAAGCCCTCTATTAAAAATTAATGAAGTCTTTGAGCTTACTAGACTTTTCATTTTTGATAATTATGGAAAAAACATAGAGAGTTATTGTATTCGCCAGTCCTTCAGATTACTTCAGAAAGACTTTCCTCATATTAAATGTATATTATCGTATGCTGATGGTGAACAACATCACAAAGGAACAATTTATCAAGCCGTTGGATTTATTTACCAAGGCAATTCAAGCATTGCTTTAATGCCTAATTATAGTGTTAGTCTTGAGGAACCACCCAATTACAAGTGGATTCACAGCCGAACTGTTAGTTCAACGTGGGGCAGTCATAACGTTGAACATCTTAAAAAGGCTATAGGCAAGACGTTTTGGCGTAAAAGAGAAAGCAATAAACACCGATATGTTCTGTTTATATGCAACAAGGGATTAAAGAAAAAGCTCATAAAGTCATTAAAACATCCATCTTTACCGTATCCAAAGTCAACGGAACACAAGGATGAAATAGAAGAGATAATTTGTGAAAATAAACAACAGGATTCATTCTTTTCATAATATTTATATCTATAATAATCAGAAGGTATTACTAATATATGAACAAAAAACAATTTAGCCAGTTAATCAAGGAATGTATGAAAGAATCCATTCTTATTAAAGAAAATAGAAGTCCCGAGGAAATCGAAAAAACTATGAAAAGGGTTAGCGATAATATTGGCTGGTGCGAAGATAAGGATGATTTTCATACTGCTGGTATACTGAAAAAGGAATATCGAAAGTTGGAAGCTGAATTGAAGTTAGCAACACATACCCTTGATGAAAAAGATGATGATATCGCGGGTCTTGGTGGTGGAGCGGAGAGCGATGCAGAAGAAGATTCTATCAAGGTTGAAGTTTTGAAAGTGGTTGATAAAGTCGTTAAGGAATATCAGGGTGGTCTTGCTATTGATAAAAAAGAAATGGAATATGCTGCTCAAGAAGAAGAGACAGATGTTAAAAGACTATTTTTGGCTGATGTATTGTTTGAACGTGTAAAGAATATTTTGTATAATAAGGGACAAAGTAAACATTCTACATTTGTTCTTGTTAATAAACCAATGGTAAAAGATGCTATCATTGTTAAACTTGGAAGTAATCCCATGGCATCTACTGTAGCAACAGGTTCCTCATCAACACCATTTCCAGCAAATGTAAATGATAAAGATGAACCACCAGTCCCTTCTGCAATAAATGAAGGCATCAAAAAGGGTCTTAAAAAGCTAATCAAGGAAGCCCTTGAGGAAGTAAAGGCAGAAAAAAAAACTAATAATACTACCATTGTAGAAAGCGTATTCAATGATGTTATAAAGCCTTCATATAAAGATGCAGTGTTATATGAAAATGCTATGAAGAATTTCGAAATAAAGAATTGTGGTTCACATTTCTTTGATATTCGCCCAATGTGGAGTGAAAATTTCAATGTGGTTTATTTCAAGGATGCTATTACACGCGAACGCAAATTTAATTTGAATGAAAAATTATTGAAAGAGTATATTAAATCCAAACTTGATGACAATTTGAATTATATGACTAAAGAGTATAATAAGAGTGCGGATAATAATGAAGGAAAAGGAAGTCTTACGAAAAAGATAGACGGACGTCCTGTTCATAATCCAATTAAGTTGAAAAAGGTTCTCGATGCAAAAAATGAAGAAAAGAATTATACAGTTCAAGCCGTAACAAATGAAGCGGACTTGCCAAATAAACCGTTAGCAGAAGTAACAAAAATCACAAAGCAATCAGACCATCCTATTACAGGGGAAAAAGCAAAATATACTTATCCAAAGCAGGAAAAAGGCGATAAGAAACATCTTGTTAAATTGAAAAATAAGAAATTAAAGTCCAAGTAATAATTTCCATTGACAATTTATAATAAGTCTGATATGATATCAGATATGAGTACAGAAATGACATTGGATGACTGTTTATCCACAAAACCATCTACTCTTATAATTGATGATATCAAATGGAAGTATCTCTATCGCAGTGTTATAAAGGGCAAAAATATTCTAATTATAGGGCCGACGGGTAGTGGAAAAACCTTGGCGGCTCATTCCATTTCAAATGCATTGAACCGACAGGATAGATTTTACTATTTTAATCTTGGTGCAATGACCGATGCACGTTGCTCTTTAATAGGTAATACGCACTTTTCCAAGGATAGTGGTACAATTTTCGATGAATCTCTTTTTATCCGGGCCATTAAAACAGAAAATGCTATAATTTTGCTGGATGAGTTAAGTCGTGCGCACCACGACGCCGTAAATATTTTAATGACAGCGTTGGATGATTTACAGAGATATGTAAGAATTGATGAATCGAAGGATACAGATACCGTAAAAGTTGCAGAAGGTGTATCATTTATAGGAACTGCAAATATTGGAAATGAATATACGGCAACGCGTGTTATGGATCGAGCATTATTGAACAGATTTTCTGTAAAAATAGAAATGCCTCCACTTTCCCGAGATGAAGAATTTAAATTAATGGTTTCACGTTTTAATATAACCGAAGAGGATAAATTATTGACACTTGGTTTTATTGTTGATATTGCAGAACACACTAGAAATCAACTGAAAAGCGAAGATCCAAAAATTGGAAATTTTCTATCAACACGTTCCGTTGTGGAAATGTCTGAATTATTAATGGATGGATTTTCTTTGGCGGATATTGCTGAAGCAGCTATATATCCCAATTTTTCTACGGATGGTGGGTCGGATGGTGAACGCGTATATATGAAGCAACTTGTTCAAAGATATTTGACTTCTCCCGTTGCCAATCCTACACCATTTTTTCATATACCAAAAGAAGGTGACGGAGATTGATAGCGAAAGAAGAAGTTTATTCTGATTATTGGTTAGACGATGTATTTGAACAAGATAGTGGATACCACGGAGCAATAAATACAGATTTAATCAAACTTGCTTCTTCTCGAAGACTCATATCAAATTTTGTAAATATATTGACAGGAAAAAACATACCTATTAATTTTTCCGATAATGCTTTAGGTAAGGACAGTTTTGTATATGGTCTAAAAGATTGGGAAGAAATATGTTTATCGGCTAATTTGGAAGAACGAAAAGATTTTGATATTGCCGTTGGACTTTCCTTGCATGAAGGCAGTCATATATTATTGACCGATTTTGATTTGGTGAAAACAATATGGCAAAAAGTACCGGAAGAATTATATGATATTGCTAAAGAAAAATCCATATCCAACGAAAGAGTCCTCAAATTATTAAAATTGATATTCAATGTAGTAGAAGATAGATATATAGATTTTTTTGTGTATAGTACATCACCGGGTTATAGGGGATATTATACTGCTTTATATGATAAATATTTCAATAGTAAATTTGTAGATGTTGGTTTAAAATCGAAGGATTTTCGAGATTTATCCATTAGTTCCTATGAAACACGTATTATAAATATAACAAATGCGAATACAGATTTGGATGCTCTTCCCGGTTTGCGAAAGATATTTGATATTATTGATTTAAATAACATTCAAAGATTAAAAACTACAAATGACAGATTTGATATTGCATGTAAGGTTACAGAAATAATTTTACGTAATATTTTAACAGATAAGCCAAAGGAAAAAGAGGAAAGTTTTAAAGATGGTGACAAAGATTCTTTGCCAGAAGTTGAATCAGATTCAATCAATACACAACCTTCTACGGCAAAACCGCAACAACCACAATCATTATCAAAAACAAATTCAGAAAAAATAGAAAAGGCTATACAAAAACAAAAAGATTTTCTGAATGGAAACATAAAAAAGAAAAGAGTTAAAATAAAAGATAAAAAATTTTTAGATTTGATTGAAAAAAATAATATTGGCACTGTAATGGTTGGTGAGGATTATAAAGAGGATGAAAGTTCTTCTCTTGATAAAATTCGTGGAACAGAATGTATATTTGTTAAAAATTTAACAAAGGATCTTATTGAAAATGAATCGTTTCCATTATCTTCCCGAAATGTATTAGAGATAAGAGATAAAGATTATGAAACGATGATAGCAGTGAAGCGTGGTATAATTCTTGGAAAAGTATTAGGCGGAAAATTACAAATAAGAAATGAAGAAAATCATACGAAGTTTTTAAGAAGAACATCGGGCAAGTTGGAAAAAAGAACGTTATTTGAATTGGCGTGGGATTCTAATTCGATATTTTCATCAAAATCAGTGGATAAATACAAAAAAATCAATATTCATATATCTGTGGATGCAAGTTCATCCATGCGTGGAAAAAAATGGGTACGAACAATGACAGGAGTTGTAGCGATATGTAAAGCAACGTCTATGGTTAGTAATATAGATGTAACGGTGAGTTTCAGAACAACAGTTAAAAAATCTGAGGAAAATCATATGCCTTATGTAATTCTAGCCTATGATTCCACAAAAGACAAGTTTTCAAAAGTAGCAAATTTATTCCCATATTTAGTTCCATCCGGATTTACACCGGAAGGTTTAGCTTTTGAAGCAATCATAAAAAACATAAAAAATCCCGACACTGATAGTAAGTATTACTTCATTAATTTATCCGATGGAGAACCTTTCATTCAATATGAAGTAGATGGTACGACAATTTACTATAGAAATGCTGATAAAAATAATTCAGCATCTCAACATACACGGAGACAAGTAACAAAGATTAAAAATAAGGGATATGAATTTCTCTCCTATTTTATAAAAAGAGAACATGCATTGAAAGATTATGATCCACTGTATGTTCAATTTAAAAGAATGTATGGTGCCGATGCGTGTTATATAAACATTGAAAACATTGTGGAAATCGCTAAAACCTTAAATGCCATGTTTTTAAAGAAATTTCTATAAGAATAGTGTTGACAAATTTCAGTGTCAGTGGTATTCTATATAAAGAAGGGTAGTAAACATAATGAATATGATAAAAAAGACAAATAGAAAAAACAAAACAGACTTGACGGTTAAGTGGCCATCAACGTATTTTAGTATTGATGAACTCAACAAGTTAAATCCTGAGTTTGTCAATATCACACTTCGGGTTCGATTAAACAAGGCCATTGAAGCTAAACAAATAACTTCAATTGGTACACTTCACATTGGAAAGGGCCGGCCTAAATTGATATTTGCTAATTTACCTGTAAATGAAACAATCATCAAAAATGCCAGAACTGCTGGTGTGATGCTTGGTGAAACATACAATTCGGTGGCTGTTGCTACAGTTTCGACTCCAGCAATAGATAATAGTACACCGACAGAAGCCGTAGTGGCTCCCGTCAAGTCAGTTGTAAAGGCTTAAAATAAGCAATAATAAGTGGCTGGCTACACCAGCCACTTGCTATTTTTATGAAAAAAATTGTATTATATTTATCCGATGATAAAAAGGCATATCTTAAATATACCGATGATGAATCATTGTTGAAGTTCAAAGCTCCTGAGGAATATGAGGAATACGGAATTCTACGACAATTAGCTGATATTAGTGAACGATGGCAGTTAAATAAAATTATAAAGACTAAAAATAAGCTTACTTTGGATTTTAAATTGCTCATAAGAAAAACATA
>Ga0182030_10023348_pt1 | contig 11444 bp, 11 predicted proteins | sample 812S3MmetaG_FD_121299 | JGI IMG/M metagenome (GOLD analysis project Ga0182030, IMG submission 121299) | Permafrost microbial communities from Stordalen Mire, Sweden - 812S3M metaG (Illumina Assembly) | ecosystem: Environmental > Terrestrial > Soil > Wetlands > Permafrost | place: Sweden...
ACCACGCCGGGCGACACCACTATGGCAACCTTCAACGAAGTTGAGCGACTGATGCGGGGCGCGACTGCGCGGGTCATTCGATAGCGATCGACCCAGGCGCGTTGGGCAAACAAGGAGACTTCTGATGGACAAAACGACAATCATGCAGCATATGCACGAACTAGGCCTGGTTCCGGTGCTTCGCGCCTCCTCTGCGCAGGAGGCCATCACCATTGCGGACGCCATTATGGCGGGCGGCGTCAACATCCTGGAAGTGACGATGACGGTGCCAGGAGCCATCCGTGTGATCGAACAACTTGCGAATCACCATGGCGCAAAATTGTTGCTGGGCGCGGGAACAGTTCTCGATCCGGAGACCGCTCGCAGCTGCATCCTTGCCGGAGCGCAATTCATCGTCAGTCCAGCGCTCGATCTGCGGACCATCGAGCTATGCCGCCGCTATAGTGTTCCCATCATGCCCGGAGCATTGACGCCTACTGAAATTTTGACTGCGTGGCAGGCGGGCGCCGATGTGGTGAAGGTATTCCCGTGCAGCGCGCTCGGCGGCGCAAAGTATCTGAAGGCCCTGCAGGGGCCGTTGCCGCAGATTCAGCTGATCCCCACCGGAGGCGTTTCCCTGGCCACGGCGGAGGAGTTTCTGGCAGCAGGCGCGTTTGCGCTGGGCGTTGGCGGCGACCTGGTGGATGCCAAGGTTGCCCGCGAAGGCCGCACCAGCGTGATTACGGAGAACGCACAGAAGTACATCAGCATCGTCAAGAAGTTTCGCGGCGCAAGCTAATCCGGCTTCGCAATGGCGGTTTCAGCAGGACAGAATTTTCACGCCCTTTCTGCAAGCGAACCTGTATCTTTGGAACATTGATCCGGTCGCGGCGACCTGAAACCGCGATAGACCGGATCGAGTTGTGCCTGCACGAATCGACAACAGGACCTATTATGACCACTCAACTAGCCGACGCTACTGAAGAACTGCGCGAGGATTGGCCGTCGCTTGGACATGCCGAGCGCCTCACGCGATTTCGCGAGATGCACACCGGGGAGAAGGCGGATTTCTTCCTCGCGTTGAGCGCCCATGATCAATGCGATCTTCTCCTGCGACTGCCGCAGGATCAGCGCCACGTCTGGATTCGCTTGCTGGCGCCGGACGATGCCGCGGATTTGCTGCAGGAAGCCGGCACCGAGCATCGCGATGAATTGCTGGCGCTACTCGACGAGCCGACTCGAAAAGAAGTCTGCGCGCTGATGGCCTATAAGGAGGACGAGGCTGGCGGCTTGATGAGCCCACGTTTTGCGCGCGTGCGGCCCGACTCCACCGTGGAAGAGGCAATCTCCTATCTGCGAAAACAGGCAGCGACTGTCGAGACGATTTACTACGCCTATGTGCTGGACCATGACCAGCATTTGCTGGGCGTCATCTCACTGCGAGAACTTTTTTCCGCCGAACCCAACAAATCCATTCGCGAGATCACGCACACGGACCTGATCGCCGTCCCAGAGAAGACCAGACCGAAACAGGTAGCCGATGTGGTGCGCAACAGCCGTTTGCTGGCGGTTCCAGTCCTCGACAAACATGCCCGCTTGGTGGGCATCTTCACGGTTGATGACATCGTCGATGTGGTGGAAGAGGAAAGTGCCCGCGACATCCAGAATATGGGCGGCACGGTGGCGTTGGATGGACCCTACCTGCACGCACCCTTCTTTGAACTGGTACGAAAGCGCGCCGGGTGGCTGATGATTCTGTTCGTTGGAGAGATGTTTACTGCAACCGCGATGAGCTTCTTCGAAAATGAGATTGAAAGAGCCGTGGTTCTGGCTCTTTTCCTGCCCCTGATCATCAGCAGCGGTGGAAATTCCGGCTCGCAAGCCACAACCCTGGTGATTCAGGCGATGGCGGTGGGCGATGTTCGACTGCGCGATTGGTTTCGGGTCATTCGCCGCGAACTGTTTGTCGGCCTGGCGCTGGGTGTCATCCTGGGATGCATTGGCTTGGTGCGCATCTTCGCCTGGCATGCGCTCTTCAACATGTATGGGGCGCAAACGTTTCTGCTGTCGCTGACGATTCTGTGTGCGCTGATCGGTGTCGTGGCCTTTGGCTCCATCGCCGGGGCGACACTGCCGTTCATCCTGCGTCGATGCGGCCTGAACCCGGCGAGTGCCTCCGCACCCTTTGTGGCGACTTTGGTCGACGTCACCGGACTGGTGATCTATTTCTCGATCGCCAAGGTGATCATGTTGCGCCCGCACTAACGGAGCACAAATTTACCGCATCCGGCCGTATTGAGCGTGGGCGGCTGTCAAGCTTTCCCCCTCGACCATCGCCGGTCAACTCCGTTACACTACTGTTCGCCCCTTTGGTTCGGCGGACACAGTCCAACATCGATGAAAATTCTGGTTTGCATCAAGCAGGTCCCGCAGAAAGATGCTCCGCTGAAGCTGAATGCGGAGGGCACCTGGATTCGCGAGGACGTCTCCTACGAGGTGAACGAGCCGGACGCCTACGCGCTGGAAGAAGCCCTGCAGCAGAAAGAAAAGAATGGCGGCGAAGTGGTGGTGGTCACGGTAGGTCCCGCCCGATCGCAGCAGGTGCTGCGCGAAGCGCTGGCGAAAGGCGCGGATCGCGCGATTCACCTGGTCGACGATTCCTTTGTCACCATGGACGCCGTCAGCACCGCTCGCGCGATTGCGGCAGCCATCGAAGGCCAATCCTTCGACATGGTCTTTACCGGCCTTCAGTCGGATGATTATGGATTCGCGCAGACCGGTGTTTTGTTGGCAGAAATTCTTGGCTGGCCGCACGCTACCATCATCATCGGCATCGAGAAAACGGAGACCGGCCTGCGCCTGAAGCGGGAGTTGGAAGCCGGCCAATATCAGTGGATCGATATGCCTTTGCCCTGCGTGCTGACCATCCAAAGTGGAATCAATAAATTACGCTATGCCACCTTAATGGGCATCAAACAGGCCAGAAATAAGCCTCTCCAGCAGCTGACAAAGGCCGAACTGGAAGGCAAGGTGGGAACAAACTTACAGACGATTGAACGGCTGTACGTGCCGACGAAACAGAAGAAAACTGAAATGTTGCAGGGTTCGCCGGCCGACATTGCGAAAAAACTGGTCGATATACTTCGCAATGAAGCTCGCGTGATTTAATAATGGTGCTTGGATAGTGGACCGGGAAGCCGACTTTCCCGTCGCCGAAGAAATGTAAGGGAGAACCGAACCGATGCCAAATATGTTGTTGCCTCTGGAAGAACGCGACCTGACGCCGGAGCAGGTTGCCGCACTTGACAAGCGCCGCTTCCGTGGCCTGATGCTACAAGTGATGGGCGGAATTTTGGGAATCATGGCGATCTTGATGACCGTGTGGGCGGGCCAGGACTTCTCCTACGATCCGGGCTGGATTCATCCAATGGGGTATTACATGATCCTTGCCGGCACGCTTTCGCTCACCTGCATCACAGTCGGCACCATGCTGCGCAAAGGCAGTCCAGAGTTTGACTAGAAGCTGTCTCATACACTCGAAATCGCTTGATACGTCTGGTGTGAGACCCGCAATCAAAGCGGATCTCAGGTCGTTGGCCGAGGTGGTGAAGCCATATATGAGACAGCTTCCAGAAGCGAGTTCCCTTACCTGCGGACTCATCAGCCCAGATCGCTTCTAGTTTTTCGAAATTGAGCCCTATGCCTGAAACCATTCTGGTTGTCGTCGAACAGCAGCAGTCCAAGCTGAACCGTGTCTCTCTAGAAACGATCGCGGCTGCGCAGGCAATCGCCAAAGAAACCGCATGGCAAGTGGAGATTGCGGTGTTGGGCCACGACGTCGCTGCGATTGCGGAAGAGTTGGCGGGCAAAAAAGCGGCAAAAGTGTATGCGATCGAATGCCCTCAACTGGCCGCGTATACCTCCGATGGCTACGTCCATGTGCTGAAGGAATTTCTCGCCGGCAAGCAGCCCAAGCTGGTGCTGATGCCGCACACCTACCAGGTGCGCGACTTTGCTCCCAGGCTGGCGCTGACGCTGGGAAAGACCGTTATCCCCGATGCCATCGGCTACAAATACGAAGACGGCAAGCTGCTGTTTACCCGGCAGATGTTCCAGGGAAAATTTGCCGCCGATGTTTCCTTCAGCGACGCGGGACCGCTGTGGATGGCGACATTTCAGAATGCGGCGTTTCGTGGCGACATGGCGGAATCGGGAACGGCGCCAGTTGAAACCCTCCATGTGACAGTGCCGGATGGCGTGATTCGCGTGCAGCCCCACGAAATTTTCAAAGAGGCTAAGCAGTCGGTCGATCTGTCGCAGTCGGAATCTATCGTCGCAGTGGGACGCGGCATCAAGGAACAGAAAAACCTGGCGATGGTGGAAGAGCTGGCAAAACTACTGGGCGGGGACATCGCGGCGTCGCGACCCATCTGCGATGCTGGCTGGCTGCCACTGGACCGGCAGGTGGGCAGCTCCGGACAGACGATTGCACCCAAGCTGTATATCGCGCTCGGCATCAGCGGAGCGATCCAGCATATCGTCGGCATGAAAGGCTCGCGCATGATCATCGCGATCAATAAAGATGCCGAAGCTCCAATCTTCGAAATTGCGGACATTGGCGTGGTTGCCAACTTGTTTGACGTGGTGCCGCCGCTGATTGAAGAGATTAAAAAAGCCAAAACTACCGCAGGGTAAGATGCATCCGACCAGCGTGGTTTCTCGCGCATCGATTCCTTGAAGAAAACGCCGTCTCCCATCCACCTTCGAATGCGCGGTCCGAACTACGACGGCATGTAACTCCGCCTGTGCTACCTTGTCCCAGTGGAAATTGCCGGCCCCATCACTGTGGAGGAGCTACAGGAAGCGAATGTTCTCGCCGTTCCCAAGCTGCTGCGTGGCAGTGTGCGTCGCCGTTCGCAGCAATCGTTGCATCCTTCGAAGTGGCGCCGGGGCATGGTCGCGCTGGTTGGCATGATTGTGCTCGCACAGATTTTGTTCGATCCGTCCATTGGCAGCGAAACAAAATGGGGACTGCTGCTACTGCTGATTCTGGTGGTCGGCTATCGGGTATTCTTCAGCTCGAAAACCATGCGGAAAGCCTATGAACACCGCATCGAGCGCATTCCGCGCGTCCTCTCCGTCGATACCGATGGAGTTCGCTTGGAAGATCGCTCCAAAGTGTTTCAGTTTCACCCCTGGTCCGCCTACCAGTCCTGGCGAGAGGGCTCCAACGTTTTCGTGCTGCGCGGGCCGCAAAGACTGTCCAACATCGTGCCCAAACGCGGTCTGACCTCGCAGCAGGTGGATGAACTACGTGTCCTGCTGGCCATGCATATGCCGGATTGCGCCTGACGCACCCCTGAAGATTTTGCCGACGCGCGCGATCCAAACGTGCTTCTATACTGGGAGAGTCTTCCGACCGCTTCCGCCTCCCGGCATACCCTGGCGGTTGCGGCGGTGTTCCGCATGCGGGAAGCAGGCAGGAACCAAGGGCATAGCTGGAAACGGCTACGCCTCCCGCGATTTGAAGCAACATCAAATCGCATTGGAAAGGAAGCTCGACGGTGGTTGACCCTCTGCGCTTCAGGGGGGAGATCAGCCGTCTTGCTCCCTGCGAGCCCTTTCCCGCATCCGATACTGGTGGAGAAATGGCCGCGACCACAACGCATCCAGAAGTTCGCTCGCTAGCCGCCGTCTCGCGCCTGACGGATAAGCATGGCCGCGCTATTACCGACCTGCGCGTCTCGGTCACAGATCGCTGCAACTACAAATGCGTGTACTGCCGCACAGGTACGGAGGGCGCGCAGTATGCCGAACTGCCGATTGCGGATTACCTCCGCATGGTGCGGGTGTTCGTTGCCCTGGGCATTGAAAAAGTTCGCTTAACCGGTGGCGAGCCGCTCCTGCGCAAAGGCCTGATCGGGATGATTTCTGAACTGGCGCAGATGCGAACTGCGTTTGCAACTGAGGGTACGAAGCTTTCCCCAGGCATGGGTCAACGGCTCGATATTGCCCTGACCACCAACGGGCATTTGCTGGAAGATTTGGCGCAGCCGCTGAAAGATGCCGGGCTGAATCGCATCACCGTCAGCATGGACGCCATCGATCACAACAAATTCGCTCGCATTACGCGCGTACCCGACAGCTTCAATCGAGTGCTGGCCGGGGTACGGGCCGCCAAACGCGTCGGTCTCGATCCGGTGAAGGTCAATTGTGTTCTGTTGCGGGGATTCAACGAGGATCAGATTGTCGAGTTCGCAAAATTCTCCCGCGATGAAGGCGTGATTGTGCGCTTCATTGAATTTATGCCGCTGGAGGAAGACCGAGTCTGGACGCCGGAAGTGGTGGTTCGTCTGGAGGAAATCCTGACGGCCTTGAATACCTTCCAGCCGGTGGTGCCGCTGGCCGCCAACACCGCCAGCGAGACAGCGCTGCGCTACACATTTCAAGACGGCCTGGGCGAAATCGGCATCATCGCGCCGGTATCGCACCCTTTTTGCGGACATTGCAGCCGGGTTCGTCTCACCTCGGACGGAAAGCTGCGCACCTGCCTGTTTTCGCAGGCGGATCATGATTTGTACGGAGTCTTGCGACGCGGAGGAGAGGATGCCGACCTGGCGGAATTCATCCGGCGCACGGTTGACCGCAAAGAAGCTCGACATCATATTGGGGAGCCGGATTTCCTGAAGCCTTCGCGCAGTATGGTGCACATCGGCGGCTAGTATTCACTTCGATTCACCCGCTCGGAACTCTGGCGGTTCCGGCCCGCTGGGGTAGAATGCTGCAAGAGTCATGGCACTGATGTTTCCCTCCCCTGCAGCGCGAACAATACCCGTGGCGCGCTCATAGCGAGCCCACCGAATACGCTGGTACAAGGGGTTCTGCTGATGAAGACGATTCGCTTTCCAGACGGCCAGCCGGCACTGGAGATTCAGACTTTTCATGAGGTGGCGCGCGCGCTCACCTCGTCCGTCGATCTTACCGCCATATTGAACGGCATCATGCAACAGATGACGCGGTTCTTCAGCCCGGAAGCCTGGTCGTTGCTGATTGTCGATGAGAAAAATCGCCAGCTATACTATGGTGTCATTTCCGGCGGACAAACAGAAAAACTGCGCCACAAACGCATTCCCCTTGGCCAGGGAATCCCGGGTTGGGTTGCGCTCCACGGTGAACCGATGATCCTGGCCAGCGTTCCCGACGATCACGATCTAGCCGACGAATTACCGGAAAGTAGCAGCCGGGTTGAGTCCATCATCTGTCTTCCATTGCGGGTACGAAACCGCACCTACGGCGTGCTGCAACTGGTCAATTGCCACCCGGAGAACATGGACAATCATGAGATATTTTTTCTCCATGCTCTCTGCGACTATGCGGCCATCGCCGTGCAAAATGCGCGAGCCTTTGAACAAATTCAGCAGCTGACCATCACGGATGACTGCACTGGACTCTTCAACGCGCGCCACCTGTATGAGCGACTGGAACATTCTTTGGAGCGCAGCCGCCGCAGCGGCAAGCCTGTCAGCTTGATCTTTTTCGATCTCGACCACTTCAAGATGGTCAACGATACCTACGGGCATTTGAAGGGCAGCAAGCTCCTGGCGGAAATTGGCGACATGGTGCGAGACAGCCTGGGGCTGATTGAAACCGCATATCGTTATGGCGGCGATGAATTTGTCGTATTGATGCCGCATCAGTCCAAACAGCGCGCATTGGACCTGGCGAATCGGCTGATGGAAAAGCTGCGGACGACCACGTTTCTGCCGGAGTCGGGATTGAATCTACGCATTCTCGCCAGCTTTGGGGTTTCGAGCTTTCCGGAGGATGGACTGGATATTCACGCTGTCATCCGAGCCGCAGATGCAGCGATGTACCACGTGAAAAACACAACCCGCAATGGCGTCGCTGCCGCGGGCCAGTTCCCTACCGGTCCAACCGATTGAGGCCTGGCGAGCGCACAAGCGGGGCAAGCTTCACGCCGTTTCGAGAGGACTCGCCTCTAGTTGTCGCTGTCGGCGCCAGCCTTGCGAAGGTGAATATCGCCCTTTTCGGCCACGATATGCAACAGCGGGCCGCCTCCACCCACCTCGCCTGACGCTGTGGCGCGATCATTCGCCGACGTTTGAGACAACGTGAAGTCAGAATTGATTTCTCCGTCGTTGGCAACGCCCTGCACGGAAAATTTTGCTTTCTCCGGAACCGTGATGTCCACAGAACCATTGCGGTTCGTGATATCCATAGCGGCGACCGGGTTGACCGCAGCGACGGCGATGCTGCCGTCGGAATTCTTCACCGTGACCTGCCCCTGAATTTGTTTGAGCGAAATATCCATGGCGCGGGTGCTGACCAGAATGGGCCCGAGAGCATTTTCCATGGTCAGGTCGCCGTCGCTCAAAGTGACCGTACCGTCGAGCCGGGCCGCCTGAATCTCCGTGCGGCTGGAGTGCAGGTGTACCGTTCCCTGCAGATGATCCAGATTCACATTCCCGAAAAAGTCGCCGGTTAAAGTGGAGGATCCAGTGACCTGGGAGAGTGAAACATCGTTCATGCGCCCGCTGATCGCGAAATTGCCTTGCAGATCGCGGCCGGTGAAATCACCTTGATGCATCGATACCTGGGTTGCGCCTACGATGCTGGTCAGTTCCACGTCGCCCTGGTTGGAGTTGACGGTGACCGCTGCCTTCCGTCCACTGATGGTGACATCTCCGTGATCGACCTTTACCTGCGCCGCCGCAGCTGCGGGCAATGCGATGGTCATATCGGCCACATGGCTGTCATTGGAGGGCATATGCACGGTAACGATACTCCCTGCCGTCGTAATCAACGGTTCCAGCGAGTTCAACTCGCGCTGCGCCTCACGGTCGGAACTGCTGTAGACGGTCTTGTCGACGGTCAGATGCATCTGGTCGTCACTGCTGGCGGTCAGGATCACATCGCCGTGCCCGTTTTGTATTACCACGCTGGCATCAGGCGGCAGCGGGTGCGCAATCTGTTCCTTGGCCTGGTGCTTATTGCCGAACATCTCCGCCAGGTTTACGTTGTCGCCAAGCTGCAACTGGTCCCCAACAGACTGCCAGTTGACGTGGTTATGCGCGGCAATGATTCCTACGAACACCAGCAGCAGAACCAGAAAAACGACTCCTCCGCCCAGCCGAACCCGGGATTGACCAGCCAGCAACAGCGATTCCACCGCCAGCAAGACACCTGCGCCGATCAAAAGCAGAGGCCACCAGTGCCCATACCAATGCCAGAAATAGTCGACATTGATTCTGTGCATGGTCATCAGCAACGCCAGCACGCCGATGGCAATCAGAAACAGAGGGCCGAGAATCGATCGATGCGCCGTTCCGCGAATCGTAGCGCGATACGCTGCCCGCTGCATTCTCGCCTGCATCTTCCACTGGGCTCGCGCTGCTTTCATCTGGGCGCGCGACGGCGGATATTGTGGCGGTGGTTGTGGAGGCATGCCCATGGAGCTACCGGCCTTCTCTGCCGGGATCGTCCGGCGCGGGCGCCTGGGATTGGACAAACGGACCTGAGCCAACGTTGGACGCCGGGGGCGCAGGCCAGGACGCCGGTCCACCCATGCCACCCATGGGCTGGCTGGGATTGTAGGCACCCGTGCCGGCCGCATACTGCTGCTCTTCCTGTCGGGCACGAACATCAGCGGTCCACACCGCACGCTCCAGCACCATCATCAGACCGATAACAATCAGAATCAGGGGCCAGCTCGTATTCCAATGGAGGATATTCCACTGGTTCAGCAGCGCCAGCACGCCGATCAGGATCAGGATTATCGCGCCGCGCAAACGGCGAATTTGATACCAGCGATTCATCTTGCACCTCCCACAGGCGGCTTCTGGCTATGACGAATTACCATCCACACACCAATACCAATCAGCAGAATCGGCCAGCCTCGATCTATCCAATGCTGGCTGAGAATGCCGAGGTTACCCAGTAAGAACGCTACGCCGAGAACAATTAAAACCACCGCCCCGGTGTGAATCCCACGATTTGGCCCCAGTGGCCCGGTGGAACAAAACGGATTCAACGGATCCGCTGGATTTGGCGGGACCGGCGGTGCGTATGGAGGCGCATACGGCGGAACATATTCCGATGCGGGAGCAAAGCCGGAGACTGGCCCAGCACTTCCCACAGGCGGTACTCCGGGCGGGTTGGGATTTGGGGGCTGATTCGCCGCATTCGAAGACGCTGTGCTGCCAGTCCAGGGATTTGCGGATGGAGTGGGTCTGGCGCCGAACCAGTGTGCTATATCGTTTAACCCCAGCGGGTTGGGGAGCGGGAGTCCGTCGCGGCGTGCAATCGCGGTCTGATAGGCGTCAAACACCTGATAGACAATCCAGCCAAAGACCACCACACCCAGTACGTCGTTGTAATGAGAAAAATCGACCAGCAAAGCAAAAATCACGACATGCGCCAGCGCTTTGGCGAATTGCCCGTTGTACATCGCCCCCACACCGGGGATCCAGCCCAGGACGAAGGCAAGCCATGGCTCAGTGCCCCAACTGGGCGGAATGTTCCCCGAAGAAGTGGGCGCGCTCGAAATGTATTGATAACCGGGACCCGCGCTGTACTCATTTCCTTTGCCATCCGAAACGTGGATGCCGTCTGGAGTCTGGACGAACTTTGCTCCGCCCCCCACATGGCTTCCAGCAGGTGGAGCGGCGCCGATTCGAGCCGCCAGACAGGGCTCACAGCTTACGATGTTGTTGACCTTATGAACACATTGATCGCACAGCGGCTTTCCGCAGAACTGGCAGTACGCTGCAACCGGTATGTCGGGATGATTTGCACAATTCATGCCGAGTTCCTTTCTGGCACAAGAAAACGACCCAACTGAAACAAGTGTGACGAAGCCTGCGAGGCAGGCCGGCAGACAAATTCAGAGAGTACTGTAGACATCAAATGTGGGCGACCGCTTTCAACGACGTTCAAGCCGGATAGTGGTTTTGCGCTCATGGCGGCGTCGATCACCGGACCGGTGAAGATGGGTGCGGGATCAACTGGAGTCGCGCGGTTCCGCTGCGCATTTTGATCTTTGACCGGAATGACGTCCATCCGCTCCCGATGCACTCCATCCCGATCGCTTTGATCATTTCGGTCGCTGCGATGCCCCGGGCCATCTTTGCCGGATCCCTGCTTACCCTGGGGATAGCTGGTCTTTTCAGGAACCGGAGCGGAGTCAGCAGCTTGACGCAATTGATGGACACGAGACTCCACCTCGTACACGATACGAAGATTCTCATAATAGTGGACTACGCGGGCATTGGCCTGCGCATATTGGCGGGTAACAGCTCGGCGCATCGCCTGCGGCTGCAGATCGGTAGCACGAAAACTAGTGAGCTTGACCCCCAACAGGTTCAATGTGAGCGAAATGGAGAAGAAAGCCATGGCGGCGACCAGGGCCATGCGTGGCTCAAAGACCGTCTTCCGCAATAACACCA
>Ga0182030_10023349_pt1 | contig 11444 bp, 11 predicted proteins | sample 812S3MmetaG_FD_121299 | JGI IMG/M metagenome (GOLD analysis project Ga0182030, IMG submission 121299) | Permafrost microbial communities from Stordalen Mire, Sweden - 812S3M metaG (Illumina Assembly) | ecosystem: Environmental > Terrestrial > Soil > Wetlands > Permafrost | place: Sweden...
AATGTCATGCGCTCGCGCGACCTCGAGTATAGTTTCATCCTCGCGTCCGCTCAGCTCATATCCATTCACAGTCAATGTGACAACTTTCATAGCACCCACCTGCCGCTCTCTGTAAACAGTATCAAATCGCAAACTCTGCTCATTTTGCCTGCCTCAATCGCTGATTCTTTGGTGCACATACGCCAGCCGGACATAGACCATTGACGATATGCTCCAAGTATTCGCCACGAAAATATTTCAAAGTACTGAGCACTGGATTTGGTGCTCCTTGTCCAAGCCCGCATAAACTCGTGTTCTTTACGACATCGCAAAGACTCTCCAGTTGGGCGAGATCGGCAAGCGTCGCTTGCCCTTTCGTAATTTTGTCAAGAATGGTGTGCATGTGAACAGTGCCAACCCGGCAAGGCACGCACTTACCACACGATTCCGTCGCACAGAACTGCATGAAAAACTTAGCCACATCAACCATGCAGGAGGTATCATCCATTACAATCATTCCGCCGGAGCCCATGAAGGATCCAAGAGACTGTAACGACTCATAGTCGATCGGTGTATCGAGCATCGACTCCGGAATGCAGCCTCCAGCGGGTCCGCCGGTCTGAACAGCTTTGAAACTATTTCCGCCAGGAACGCCACCACCTATGTCAAAGACCACCTCGCGCAAAGATGTTCCGAGAGGAATTTCGATCAGACCGGTATTTTTTATGCGCCCGCTGAGAGCGAAGGTTTTAGTTCCTCTGTTCTTTTCGGTCCCGATCGCCGCATACCAATCGGCACCGTTGCTCATAATCGGCGGAATATTGGCGTATGTCTCAACGTTATTGATCAAAGTAGGACAGCCCCACAAACCGGATTGTGCCGGATAGGGTGGACGAGGACAGGGCAAACCGCGACCACCCTCGATCGATGAAATCAATGCAGTTTCTTCACCGCAGACAAACGCGCCTGCGCCCAGCCGCACTTCAAGATCCAGCTGAAAAGAGCTGTTTCCGATATGAAGTCCAAGTAATCCATGGTGCTGCGCTTGTCTTAGAGCATGCTCCACACGCTTTACGGCCAGCGGATACTCAGCTCTGACGTACACATAACCTTTTGTGGCACCAATCGCGTAGGCAGCAATAGTCATCCCCTCGAGAACTCGGAAGGGGTAATCTTCGAGCACGCTGCGATTCATGAAGGCGCCAGGATCACCCTCATCCGCGTTGCAAACGATATACTTCTGCGAACCGGCAGATTTAGCCACTGTGCTCCATTTCAGTCCCGTTGGATAACCAGCGCCACCGCGGCCTCTCAAACCACTTTTGCGAACCTGCTGTATAACCTGGTCAGGTGACAGGTTGTTCAAAACTTTAAATAATGCACTATATCCGCCGACGGCAATATAGTCTCCAATCCGCTCAGGATTGACGAGTCCTCTGTACTCGGTCACTACTCTCATTTGACGAGAGAAGAATGAAGACTCTTGATCACACTTGATCGACTGAACCGGCTCCTTATCGAGATTCGCAAGGATCAACGACACGTCAGACGGCTTGACGTTTTGATAAAGAGTATCTTGCGGCTGAACGGAAACTAGTGGTGCTTGAGCACAATTACCCTGGCAACCGCCCGGAGTAACGACACACGTATCGGACAAGCCGGCAGCCTTAATAGTGGAAGCGAATTCAGATAATACTAGGTCACTTTGACTTGATTGGCACGCTGTACCCATGCATACAAAGATTCGGTGCTTGAAGCACTCTTGGCTCACGATTTCAGACTCTTTCAATTTCTGCAAATCTTCGAGATTTGCGAGAACAGCACTTGAGCCGTTACCATTGCTGGGGGCTTGCGGCAGCGTTGCGTTGTCTAGCTCCATTTTTGCACTTGCTCCTTAGCTGACTCTGGCGTCAAATTCCCTACGACTTTTTCATCGAATACGCCAGCGGGAGCAATACCACAAGCTCCCAGACACCTTGCCGTGCTAAGCGAAATCTTGCCATCGGTCGATGTTTGAAGAGGTTTGATACCAGAGTAATCTTCAATCGCCTGCAAGATTTTAGCCGCGCCTTTGATATAACAAGCGGTGCCGAGACAGACCACGCAGTTGTGTTCGCCCTGAGGTTTCAGGCGAAACAAGTTATAGAAAGTAGCGACTGCATAGGCTTTGCTTAAAGGCACGGTCAAGCTTTTCGCTACAAAAGTCATTGCCGGTTTATCGAGATAGCCGAATGACTGTTGCACTGTGTGCAATGTTTCGATCAGAGCTGATGGCTGGAAGCCATGCCGCTTCATGGTGGCCGTTACCAAGCGCCAGCGTTTATCGTCCGATGGTGGCAACGTAGTTTGAGAAAATTGTCGATTGAATTGTTTTTGCATAAATTTAGGGGTCGGTAAAATTTATAAGAGCTAAAGCTTGCATGGACGGCGAAGACAAATCTTGGCAGTGCTTTTGATTGTTTGCTTGAAGCGAATTCATGCCAACTCCACCCGAGTCGTTCATTAACCATCTAATATTCGCAAAAATCACGACTTCTCGAATCGTTCGACCGACTGACTACGGATTATCTGGAACAAGCTAATCGCTTCATCCCAATCCACCTTTAGGTCGATAGCATGGCAAGCATTACACAGTAACGTGATAGCATGGCAAGCACTACACAGTAACGTGATAGCAACGCCGAGAATGTTGCAAGTGGCCTATGAGCCGCTTGATGCGCTTCAAAGCTTTTCTCAGAATCGTTCGAAGAACACTAGACGACCATTAGCAGGACCAAACACATGGCAAAAACAGCTCTTCGTAATAGTCTTACGATGCTGGCAGTGATGTCTTCAATTATATTGACGACCATGTCCGTGACCGGCTCCCCAAAACCCCAGCCGATCGTTATATCTTCCACTCATTACCAAGCACAGAAATCGAGTCAAGCGAGCCTGAATGGAAAAGCGCTCTTCCAGCGAGAACATTGCGCGGTTTGTCATTCCATCGATTCCAAAGGCGGTTGCTTGGCTCCGCCGCTCGATGGCATTGGAGCCCACCGCAACCAAGAATTCATCCTGGCACGGATCACTGACACTGCCGCCGAGGTAGAACTATTTAACCGTCTTCATCCAAGCGGAGAGCTTCTGCAGCATCCAAGATTGAGGCCGGACCATGCTCATTTGATTACGACATTTTTGTTGACCCTTCCAGAACCCGCCGATGGATTCCGCATCGGAGCGCACCAAAAGAGCCAAACAGAAAAATCAAATCCGAAAGAAGCCATAGCGCGCCAGGCGGAACCGGCTGAGCCACAAATAAGCGCGGAAGACATAAGGCGCGGCCGGGAGGAATTCATATCGCACGGTTGCATTTCATGTCACTCGGTAAATGGTCTTGGTGGCCGCTTCGCGCCACCGCTCGATGGTGAAAGTGGGCGTCGAGAGCGGCCATTTGTAGAAGAGCGTATTACAAACGCACAGTTTTTTACGAAAGAATTTCCTGATGAATATGGTGAACGAGGTCTCGTCATGCCACCAACAGATGTAAGCAGCAAAGACATCAAGCAAATAACTGATTTCATAATGTCCTTGCCAGAAATTAAGTCAGAACACTCCGATATCCAATAGATGTCATGCCGCTTGTGAAAAGCCCGGTCGAATACGCCTATATACACAATTCACTCAGAGATCATCCTCCGTGGTAATTGGCTTCATTCATTAGGTGGATACGCCCGCTTCTGCTGGTTGATAGTCTCATAGAGACAGCAGCAACTCAGGTACGAATTGTATGAAAGTTTTAGTAGCCATAGACCAGACGCACTTTTGGAAACAGATAATCGATTCCAATCAGATTGAAGGAGCCACCAAAAGAGTCAGAAAGAGCAACAGAGGACTTAGACTATGAAATCATTTTTGGTAGCAGTTGACGGGTCGAAAGACGCAATGAACGCAAGTGAAGCGGCGTGGACGCTCGCAAAGGGAAATAAGGCCAAAATTCTCGGCATGTCGGTGGTTGATACTCAATCCATCTGGGATTTTCTAGGGCATAAGCTTGCCGGTTTAATCGGTAGCGGTCCTTATGTTGCCGCGTACGAGTCTATCTATAGTTCTTTGAAAAATATCTCTGACGCGCTTCTCATGGCATTTGAGACACGCTCCCAGGGATATGGCATTCAAACGGAGACGGTCATTACAGAAGGCAATCTTGCGGAAATGCTCCTCAAGCATGGCGAATCACATGACCTCATCATTATGGGAAGGCGAGCCAAATACTCCTCGTCGAACCACACAATATTTCGGACAAGCCTGAGTGAAAAACTAGCAGAGACTTCACCAACACCTGTTTTGATGGTTTCGTCTGAACCGTATAGATGGAAGACAGCCCGCTTCATATTCGATTCGAAGTCATTTGACCGGCAGCAGGTCTTGCAGTTTTTTCAACTAGCTCAAGAGCTCAAGCTACAACCAGAGTTATTTTGCACCGACGAAAATGCCGAAGAAAGTAAAGAGCGCATTCAGGAATTTTGCGCCACAGAAGCTCCCATGTTCACACACGACACTACATATGGTGACGAAAGCTGGCAAAGCGCAATCGATGTCACGTCTAGCACGCTGATGATGATATCGACCTGCGAGAGAGATGGCGAGCGCTGTCTAGGGAATGGTCCGACTATCCGCAAATTTATTCACTCTATGCCTATCCTGAGTTTCGTCGTGTTCCCGCCAAAAAAGGACGTAGCGCAAAGTGCGAAAACCAAGTCGCAAGCATCTGAGTCGTTAGTTTCAGTAACTGCCGGCTGATAATCAGATAAACGGCGTCATTACATTAGACTGCAACCCGGGTCCTCCTCCCCCGGGTTGCTTCGTAAATGCCAGGAGATCTTCAGTTTCGATTCCGAGAAGCGCTTATATCGTGACACTCACAGGCATTGACGACAATGACCGCCCGAATGATCGATAGACAATCGCAGGGATGATGTGCCAACCAGCTAATTCGAATAATCTGAAATAAGAAAGTGAAGCAGGGTTGCTGATGAAAGTTACGTTGTTGGGTGCAGCACAAGAAGTTACAGGTTCGTGCTATCTGGTCGAAACCGAGTCGGCACGTTTGCTTGTCGACTGCGGGCTATTTCAGGGATCAAGACGGCTGGAGCGAAACAACTACATACCTGCTCAGATATACGAGCGACCTATCGATGCGGTTCTCTTGACGCACGGCCATCTAGATCATTGTGGGCGCTTGCCGATGCTCTTCCAGTCCGTGAGCGGTTGTCCCGTGCTCGCGACGTCAGGCACTATCGAGATAGCGAAACTGATCATGAGTGACGCCGCCAAAATCCAAGAAGACGACGTCAGGAGAGAAAACAGAAAAAGAAAGCGGGGAGCTAAGCGGGCACAACCCCTTTTCGGGCACGCGGATGTTGATCGTGTGACGAAATATTTCCGCGAAGTCTCATACAACGAATGGATAGTGATCGACAAACATATAAAAGCCCGGTTCAGAGAGGCTGGACACATAATAGGTTCAGCCAGTATTGAATTGGAAGTGAAAGAAAACGATATAACACAAAGAATTGTTTTCTCGGGCGATCTAGGGCCACGTAACTCAATGCTGCAGTGTACTCCGGCCGATATAGGCGAGGCTGATTGCGTTTTTATCGAAACCACATACGGTGACCGGGAACATCGTTCGTTCGCTGAAACACTAGACGAATTTGAAGAACTCGTAAAATTAACCGTGGCACGAAAAGGCAAATTATTGATACCGACCTTCGCGGTAGGACGCACACAACAATTACTCTATTATTTTTCCGAGCTATTCAGAAAAGGAATTGTAGCTCCCTTTCCTATCTATCTCGACAGCCCGATGGCAATTGCGGCTACTGAGATATATGTCAAACACCACGAGCTGCTCAGAAAAGATCTGCAGCTTCTGGAAAGCGAAGATAACCTGCGCCGTGGTCTGTCAACCTTAGTTCCAGTACAGACGGCAGATGAGTCTAAGTCCTTGAATTTCGTCGCTGGACCGTGTGTGATTATGGCCGGAGCCGGCATGTGCAATGCCGGAAGAATCATGCACCACTTGTTGCATAGTCTCAATGAACCGAGCACCATCGTGATGATTGTCGGTTACCAGGCCACTGGCAGCATCGGTAGAAAACTTGTAGAAGGTCAGGCACAAGTGAAAATCATGGGCGAAACGGTCAAAGTAAGAGCATTGATCCGATCGCTTGGTGGATTCAGCGCACATGCCGGTCAGGCGGACCTGTTGCGCTGGTTGAAACCGCTGATGAAAGCAGATGGAACGAAGGTGATACTGACTCACGGTGAAAGTACATCGATGACTCAGTTCTCATACAAAGTAGGCGAGTCTTTCGCTGTGCCATGTCAATCTCCGCACATAGGTGACGTCATTGTGCTTGAAAAAAATAGTGCCGACGCTGGAGGAGCTCCAAAAACACTAGCAGCTACATTAACAACTTAGTCTTAAGGACGATATTAAGACAAGGCAAATCGTCATACTATAAAGCATGACTCTATCAATGAGAGGACGTATGAAAGTATTATTGCCAGTCGAAGGAACATTCGACGCAAAGTTCATTATTGATTTCATCAGTAATTACCGTTGGTTGAGCGGAACCCAATTTAAGCTGTTACATGTCATCGCTGAATCTGATGCCGACGAGACCGGTGCGGTCGCCGCATCGAATGACATGCTTGACGGACTTATGAAAACAATTCAGCGGTACTTGCCTGAATCAGTCCTGGAAAAAGAAGTCATTCCAGGCACACCAATCTTTTCGATTATTCAGCAATCTACCGATTGGGAAGCGAACATGATTGTGATGGGTTTCCGCAGTGGGCTCTCAATCCATCAATACCTCGCAGGCAGCGTTTCAAGAGGCGTAACTCTCCAGGCACCATGTTCTGTGGTAGTGATTCGTCCGCCAAGCAAAGCAGACACTCACCGAGATACAGCGGATGTAGAACCGGTTCGCCGACAGGCCTGAGAACAGGCAGAGCTTCCCTCGATTGATCCTTGAAGCGAAGTACAAAAACTAATTAATCCGAAAAATAGTCCAAAAGAATGAGGGAATCGGCGCTATCATTTGACACCTTTAACCTGCTATTAGTGAGCGCGCGCAAAACTGTGGTAACCCCAGCGGGCCACTAATGAGGGAGGGAAAATGGTTATTCTAGAAGTGGTAGGCTGGTTTGTTCTTTCGTGCGTGTTGATGTCTTTCATCGAACATCAAGTACACAGTAGGCTCATGCATCGGAAAAATTATTTGAGCGAGCATACCACCGTCTTCAATCGGATATTTGAATCACATGCAATGGTTCATCACGGTCATTACTCAAGCCAATACACTGACGAACCCGTACCTGCAGGAGAAGACAAAGAGATAAGGTTGAATCCAGGAAGAGGCATTATTAAAGCGCTCCCGTTTGCTCTGGCCATTGCAGTCTTATCGAGAGTTGGGGCGGTGGTTTTCATTTTAACCGTGGTCTTCCACCATTGGACTTGGAATAAGATCCATTTGGAAATGCACAAGCCGGAGGGCAGAGGCTTCAGTAAATGGCCGATCTACAAGTTCTTAGCACGATACCACTACCTTCACCACTGCCATCCGGGAAAAAATTTCAATGTCGTCTTTCCGCTCGCAGATTATGTTCTTGGCACACAATCTCGCCCAGCGACAATCAAAGAAACAGAAGCGATGCAGGCACTCGGGCTCTACCTAAGCGGCGCCGCACAGAAAGAGACGGCAAAGGCAATCGCACAAGTCAAATAGATCAGGCGACTTGGCGCTAGAAAATGATATTTTGAGCGATTGTCAGTCCCTTAATGGGCTGATCAAAGCTCTCCTGCATGTATGCCCGCAAGTGCACTGCATGCGAGATGCTGTTTTGCAAACCGCATTCGGTGACAGACCTGGTTTGGTTACAGCGTCGACCTTTCTTTGACGACCCGAACCGAACAGCGGGACCCAGCAGCTACAGCGCTGGCTATAGTGCCAGCACCATCTTGACCCACCGACAACAAGTCGGCACCCATGACAATTAGATTCGCCTCAATCTTGTCAGCATAATCGAGAATCTCCTCGGCGGCATCACCAATTCTAATTGAATCTGTGACTTGCCTCGATATCAGTGCAAACTTTGCAATCTGAGACTGATGGTATTCGGTGGCACTAACGGTCTTCTGCGGATTTGTCTTGCTCTTTCCAATCAACGTAAGTGCCTTACTTTTCTTAGTGCCACAAACGGTGATTAGGCTGATTTTTTGATCGGTCTCCCACTTGCTTTCTAGAACCCATTTCTCGGCGGATTTGCCATCATCTGTACCTGTTACAACTAAAAGTATTTTCTTTTGCTCCAGCAAAGCATTTAGATTATGCGGTAATACTTCTGGCGAATGCACAAAGAGTTTTGGCGACTTAACTATTTCTACCGTACAAGGGGTGCAGCTCGAAACTTGTTCCGCAACACTACCAAGCAAGTAGTGAGAGAAGCCAGTGCGTCCATGTGATCCAAGCACGATGTCTGCAGCTCCAATTCGATCTGCTGCGGCAAGTATTCTTTCACCAGGAACTCCGAATTCAATCAGCTTTTCTACCGTACAGTCAGGGTGTGTCTCTTGTAGTTTCTTGACTTTGACATCGAGAGCAGCGTCCATCTTTTCTCTCCAGGCTTCTTGGTCCTCGGGCTTTATTCTGTTTCCACTACTTAAACAGATCCGCTCAATTACAGTGCACAGAACAAACTTCGTATCTGGGTTCCAGCCCCTATGCTGAACGGAAGCAAACGCTAAGTCAGAATAAATTGAATCATCCAAAGCCAACAAAACGATCATCACTATTACCTCAACAAAAATCTTACTTTACGGCCAAATCAGCGCTTGCAGTTCAGTCTTCATGCAGCGGCGTTCGTTTTGGTTCCGTTAGATAGTAGCGAATGGCATTCAGCCTTTCATTAGCGATATAAACGGGTTCATTAACGTTCTCACCATTTATGAGATCTGTGGGACGTTCATCAGGGTAAGCATTTTGCCAATATTTCCTAGCCTGGTGCTCAGATTGCCTGTGGTGTCGTGCGCCGACGTGTTCCTGCACTTGATCGATCAAGTCCGGTAGCGCAAAACAATGTTGCTTCTTCTCCCTCTGAGCCGAGTATTGAGCGCGCAAATCATTGAGTCGGGCTAGTTCCTCTGCGGCACCCGGTGTTTGCCGATTCTGGACAAAGTTGCGGCAGAAGCAAGCCAGCTTGTCGCATAGAGTTCGTTTATGTGCAATCATCATCGGTCTCCCAGTTAGTTCTGATGCGATTTTCGCCTATTTGGTACAAGCCGACTTCGCGCGTTGTGATGATCAGGGTAATATTGAAGATCATTCTTTTGGGGGTCTGCCTTTACCCAATCACCCGAAAGGACGAGACAATTCATGCTCAGTGCTCATGCGCCTGCGCTTCGCACAGCGCAAAATAAAGCTGTATTCCAATGCGAGGTGGCATGATGTTTGTCAATAATTTAAAGGTTGTTGGTTACGTGCGTTCAGGTCATACAGATGTCACCAGCGCTGAGCAAATTCAGGCGTTAAAAGACTACTGCAGCAAGCACGGTTACCGGCTGGAAAGGATTTTTTCTGATGAAGAAGAACTGAGTCTTGGTTATACAGACTCATTGAATGCACTGTCCGAAGTTAACGGACTAATAACCTACGATGTTACGCGCCTGGTTTCGCACCCGTCAGATTCTTTTCGGGAACTGAGACCTCTGTTCAAAAATAGATTCATGCGCACAGGAAAAAAGATATTGACGGTAGCCGAAGGCATCGAAAATATTACAGCAAGCGGACAGGCAAATATAATTGAACTCATGAATGAGTGGTCGAGACGTGAAGAACTTAAGACTAGCTCAGGTCGTGTTTTTCTCGAAACAGTCCAAGAGATATGAGTTTCCAACAACAATTCGCTGCTCGTAACTAGCCTGTCCGGATCAAACGTTGAAGAGCAAGAACGGCCTCCTCAGCTTTGTTTTCCTGCCAGAAAGAGAATAAGCCGTTCACCAAAATGACACCGATCATGGCATCGCCTACAAGACACATCCCTGACCCAGGGGACTACTGATAAAGGTGGCTGCACTAGATAGGCGAAGAGGTCAGCCCCAGTTTTTCTATTACAGCTTCAATCAATCGTGTGAGTTCCGCGACTACAGGCGGCTGAAAACAACATAGAGGGGGCGTGCTATATCGCAACCAGAGAATAGTGTCACCCTGGTCATCTGTCTGGGCTTGAGCGATGACGTGAAAGCAGTTTTCGATGCCTTCAGGCAAGGTCGTTGAACTAAGAAGCAAGGCTAATTGGTTGCCGGCACTGGCTTCCGCCGCCTCGACTTTAAGGAACTTAGTTTGGTAGTTCAGCAAGAAAAACTTGAGAAGGTCTATTACTTTACTGGGTGGCATAGGCGAAAGCTTATAACGCACCGGTTCGACATCGGCGTCCAGCATTTTGCACACATAAGGGCACCTGTTGCAGTGACGATCCATGTCTGGCACCTCCTGGAGACTCACATCCACATTGATATTAACTACTTGTTGAGCATATAGAATCGCTCCAGCGATTGATCTCAGAACAGAATTTAAAGAAATGCCGCAAAATAAAAGCCAGTTGAGTATATTTTCGTCAACAATTCTTCGGCGCCTTGCTTGAAGGTATCTACAGATCAATCTTGCGGCAGGAATTAGTGCCGGTATGAGCGTAAAGGAAGCAGGCGAAGAGCTTATACAAAAAAGTTACGGCTCATACTTTGATTACGGACCTTTTCAGCTAAGATTTTCTTGAACAAATCGCTCGCATATTGGCTTCCACGGTCAGAATGGACTAACAAGCCAGACACAGCAGATTTGCGTCTTTGGCAAGCCATGGTGAACGTACATTTGCTTATTTCGTTTGGCAAACCAATCTCAGTCCAAGAGTTTTGCGCCAAGGAATCGCCTCATGGTCAAGGCGAATACCAGCTCACTGCGAAACTGCAAGAAGAAATGCAATCCGAATTAAGTGCTTTAATCAATGCTCGGCTCTAAATATGGTTCGCTGATGCATGCTGATTTGATAGGCGGCGGCGGCAACGATTTACAGTACCTGTAGAGCGCATCTAGAACACGCTGATTCTTTACCACCGATTGATAGTAAGGCATATGTCCAGGCGGACTTTTTAGATAGTCTGTGAATGTAACGATACTAGCCAGATTTTTGGAGCCGGCGATCGGATGATTTTCATGGACCCTGTTACCCCCACCGAGATGACATTCGGCGCAATACTGCTTGAACAGAACTTCGCCTGTGACAGGACGCTTGTGAGGGCTGGCAGATCCGATTAAAGCAGAGAATTGAGCTGCAAAGAACAAACAAATAAGGACGTTTCGCAATTTCATACTATTTCTCGCGACCATTATGCCGGCAGGCTACCCCAAGGTTATCCC
>Ga0182030_10023350_pt1 | contig 11444 bp, 10 predicted proteins | sample 812S3MmetaG_FD_121299 | JGI IMG/M metagenome (GOLD analysis project Ga0182030, IMG submission 121299) | Permafrost microbial communities from Stordalen Mire, Sweden - 812S3M metaG (Illumina Assembly) | ecosystem: Environmental > Terrestrial > Soil > Wetlands > Permafrost | place: Sweden...
AGGCGCAGGTTGGGGTACCACAAACTCAAATAAAGCGAGTCGGACATCTCTCTAGATTGTAGACGTGCGGGAAGAACAGAATATGCGAAGATCAAAGCCCCTAAGTAGGAAGCTGGGTGCCCCATGTCCCGCTTCTGGGACATGGGAGACCACAAACCCCAACCAGCGAACGGAAACCCCTACCCCGTCACAATCTCGCTGAAGTCGGCGATACCCGAAAACCCGCGCAACACTCCGTCGATCAATCCCAGGTGTGCACCGCGCACTGCCGCGTCGGGGTCCAGCACCATCACCTTGTCGAAGAAGGCGTCCACCGCCGGGCGCAGCGTGGCGATTGTCGCCAGCGCCTCGCCATAAGCCCGCTGCTGGCGCAGTTGGGCCACTTCCGGCGCAAGGGCTGCAGCCGCATGCGCGAGTCGTTGAGCTTCCGGCGCGAGCTTCACGCTGCTGGGCGAACCCAACTCAAAGCCCTTCTCCCCGGCTTGGCGCAGGATGTTCTTGATGCGCTTGAAGGCGGCCGAAATCGCGGCAAAGTCCTCCGATGCGCGCGCTGCGGTCAAAGCCTCGGCGCGTGCTATCGCATCGCGCACATCGTGGGCTCCCGCCGCAAGCACCGCGCTCACCACGTCGTACGCAAAGCCGCGCACATCCTTCAGGTAGAAGTGCAGCCGCTCGCGCAGAAAAGCCTCCACCTGCTCGCCGTTTGCGCCCTCGACCCCGCTCGCCTTGATCACATCGCCCAGCGTGAGCGGCAGCCCCGATTCAGCCACAATCTTCACCACCGCATTGGCCGCCCGGCGCAGAGCGAAGGGATCTTTCGATCCGGTCGGCGCAGCGCCAATGCCGAACATGGCCGTAATCGTCTGAATGCGATCGGCCAAGCCCAGCAGTTGCCCTTCCACAGTCTGCGGAATCGCATCCTCGGTCGAGGCCGGCGTGTACTGGTCATAGATGGCCTTGGCCACCGTCTCACCCAGTCCCTGCGCCCGTGCGTAGAGTCCACCGATGATGCCCTGCAGTTCGGTAAATTCCTTCACCAGCTCGGCGGTCAGGTCGGTCTTGGCCAGTTCCACTGCCTTCCGCAGCGCGGCCTCGTCAAACGCAACGCATGCGGCCTTCACCGTGGCGGCTAACTTCCCCGCCACCGCCAGGTCCTGTTCGGTCTTCCAGTAGTAGCTGCCCAGCTCCTTCTGGAAAGTCACCGCCTTCAGGCTCTCGACCCGGTCCACCAGCGGCGTCTTTTGATCGAAGTTCCAGAAGAACTGTGCATCCTTGAAGCGCGACCGCAGCACCCCCGCATTGCCGTGGCGAATAATGGCCGCGCCCTCCTCGTCTGCCTCGGTATTCAGCACCGCCAGAAAATGCGGCGCCAGTTTTCCGTCCGCGCCTTCCACGGCAAAGTACTTCTGGTGGTCGCGCATCACGGTCACCAACACTTCCTCAGGCAGAGCAAGATACTCGCTCTCGAAGTCGCCCAGGATCACCGTTGGCCACTCCGTCAGATGCACCACCGTCTCCACCAGCGCCGCGTCCTCCCGCCAGCGTGCGCCGGGCACCGTGCGGGTCGCCTTATCCAGCGCCTTGCGGATCGACTGCCTGCGCTCTGCCACATCCACAACCACCTTGCCGGCGCGCAACGTATCGGTGTAGCTCTTCGCCGCATCCACCACCACCGGAGTCTCCCCATGGAGCACCCGGTGTCCGCGGCTCGCATTTCCGGCGCGAATCCCGGCAATCTCCAGCGGCACAATCGCCGCATCCAGCAGCGCCACCACCCAGCGCACCGGCCTGACAAAACGTTCCGGCTTGCCCGCGCGCCAATACATGTTCTTGGCCCAGTAGAGGCTCAGGACTTCCCTGGGCAGTTCGGCTGCGAGCAGTTCCGCTGTGGCCCGTCCCGCGCGCTTCACCGTGGCGCCCACATACTCGCCTTTGGCGGTAGCGACTTTCTCGAGCGCCGAAACTTCAACCCCTGCTTTTCTGGCAAAGGCCACAGCAGCCGCCGTCGGAGCGCCGTCCTTGAAGGCAATCTTCCACGACGGACCGGTCAGCTTCTCCTCGGTGTCTTCCTGGCTGGTCAGCACGCCCGCCGCCAATACGGCCAGGCGCCGCGGCGTCGAATAGGTAGTGAGTTTCGCCTCGGTTGAAAGCAGGCGCTCCCGCGTGAGTAGGTCCTTCACCCTGCGGCCTAGCTCGGCCTCGGCCCCGGCAATCATGCGCGCCGGAACTTCTTCCAGCCCAATCTCCAATAAGAAATCCGCCATAATATTGAGTTCTTTCTGCAGTCTGCGCTTTCCAACCGAGCTTCTAGCTTTCAGCCCCTGATTCAGTTACCAAATTCGTCGCTGCGGTTCGGGCAAAGCACGCTAGAGGTTAGAAGCTAGGACCTAGGTCTCTCACCGCTTGATGTTGTATCAATGTTGGGTGCCCCAAGTCTCGATTTTGAGACCTGGGAAACCACAAATCTCAGGAGCGAATTCATGCGGTCAGAGAGCTAGAAGCTGTTTCGCTCTGCTGCAGCGCATAGGCCTTGGCCACTCCCACCGTCAATGCGCGAATGCGCCCAATCACGCCCACACGCTCCGTCACGCTGATCGCTCCCCGCGCATCCAGAAGATTGAACAGGTTTGAGCATTTGAGCGCTAACTCATACATCGCCAGCAGCGGAAAGCGCTTCTTCTCTGCCGCGCCGGCTGTCTCGCTATGGAGCAGCGCATCTGCCTGGTCGATCAGGGTTTTGGCCTCGGCTTCATAAAGATTGAAGTGTTCCCAAAGCTTGGCCACATCGGCAACTTCGAAGTTATACACGCTGAACTGCAGTTCCTCGGCCAGCCTGACCTCGCCGTAAGTTACCGCCGCACCCGTCTCCAGGTCGCGTGCCCAAACGATGTCGTAGATTGAATCCACATCCTGCAGAAAGGCGGCAATGCGCTCCAGCCCATAAGTCAGCTCCGCGCAGATAGGATCGAGGTCCATCCCGCCGCATTGTTGAAAATAAGTGAACTGGGTTATCTCCAGCCCGTCCAGCATCACCTGCCAGCCCACGCCCCATGCGCCGCCCGCCGGCCACTCCCAGTTATCTTCTTCGAACTTCAGGTCGTGCTTGCCAAGATCGATGCCGATGGCTTCCAGCGATTCCAGGTAAAGCTCCTGCACATTCACCGGCGGTGGCTTCAGGATCAGTTGGAACTGGGTGTGCTTGAAGAGCCGCTTGGGATTCTCGCCGTAGCGGCCGTCTGCCGGCCGTCGCGAGGGCTGCGCATAGCCCACCCTGTAGGGTTTTGGCCCCAGCACCCGCAGAAATGTCTCCGGCGCCATGGTGCCCGCGCCCACTTCCACGTCGTAGGGTTGCTGCAGCACACAGCCGCGCTCCGCCCAGAAATTCTGCAGGCGAAACAACAATTCCTGAAATGTAAGCGCACTGGATGACAAAGAGGACGCAACCGGGGTTGAAGGCACAGGCAATTCTCTCTCTACGGGACTACGTCGATTTTATCAGCCCACTTCAGATTCCCCAGCGGTCCAGCGCCTCACCCGAGCGCAGTTTGCGTTCCAGATGCCGCTCCAGGGCTTGCAGCGTGAAGCGCCGCAGGTCCTGCCCCCGCCGCACAGGCCACGATTCGCCTGCAAAGACTGCCACCGGCGAGCGAAGCATGCGCTGCGCCAATTGCAAGGAATCGGCCGAGAGTTCGCTGGCACTGCCGTTGCGGTGCACGGCGCAGAACAGGCCGTCGCCCAGCCTGTTGAAGCTGGCTTCGCCGGCCACCAGCGCCTCTCCGCAGGCCGTGCAATGGCCGATGTCCGGCAGCAGTCCCATCAACCGCGTCATCCACAGTTGGAAATAAGTCAGCGGCATCCACGTCTGTTCCACCGTGGTCTGCTCCAGCACCGCGAGCAGCAGGCGGAAGACCGTTTCCTGCGGATCGCGCTCCGGCAACGCCTGGTCCAGCACCTCGGCAAAGAAGCTGAGAACCGCCATGCGCAGATGATCCACCGGTGCCGACAGCGGCGAGCGGATGATCTCCAACTGGTCCAGCCGCACCAGTTCCTGCCCCGGCCTCTCCGCAAACCACGCCCGCGCCACGGTCATGGGCTCCAGCGCCCCGCCAAACCGTTTGCGGCTCTTGAGCGCCGATTTGGCCACTCCCCTCACTCGCCCGTAATCGCGGGTAAGAAGGCTCACGATCAGATCGGCCTCATGCACCGGCCAGGTGCGCAAAACCACCGCATCTGAGGCAAACACGCTCATGCGTCTCCATCATCGCACCGATGGTGTGCTGTGTTCACCGCGCCCGCACACACAAACGCGCATCCCGGCCACCGGGACGCGCGTTCGATGCGGACTTGATTGCCGCGGGTTAGGTTTACCGTCTAGCGGCCGAAATGGGTGGCGTTCTTCTCAGTAAAATGAGCCCACTTCTCCGGCAGGTCGTCCTGGGCAAAGATGGCCGAAACGGGGCAAGCCGGCACACAGGCGCCGCAATCGATGCACTCGACCGGATCAATGAACAACTGGTCGGTCTCTGCGAATCCGTCTTCGTCCTTCTTGGGGTGAATGCAATCGACAGGACAGGCGTCTACACAGGCGGTGTCCTTGGTGCCGATACAGGGTTCTGCAATGATATATGCCATGAACGAACTCTCCGGGAAGGTGAACTCTCGACGCTGATAGTAGCACACGGGCCCAAAGCCTGACTTGCCCAATCCCGCGGGCGTTTTGCAATGCGGGAATCAGCCGAATGAACACTCGTCCCGCTTTTTGGAACCCAACGTGCGGTCAGCCGGGAGCCGGAGGCTTTCTTAGTGCGCTGCGGCCCGTGCGGCCCTTTCCGCAGCCCATTCCGCCGGGGTCGGAATCGGCGTCAATTCCCGTCCAGCAAACATATCCTGGAAAAGCTTCACCAACTCCTCGTGAATCAGCCCGTTCGAGGCCAGAATCTCCCGGCTGTCGAGCCGGAAATGGGCTCCCGAAAAGTCCGTCACCCGTCCCCCGGCCTCCTTCACCAGCAGGATGCCGGCGGCGGTGTCCCAGGGGTTCAGGTTGAACTCCCAAAACGCCTCCATGCGTCCCGCCGCCACGTAGGCCAGATCCAGCGCCGCCGAGCCGGCCCGCCGCACCCCGTGCGAGCGCAAGGTGAATTCCTGGTAAAAGTGAATGTTCGGGCTCAGGTGACGCTTGCGGCTGGGAAACCCCGTAGAAACCAGCGATTCGGCCAGTTCGGCGGTGCGTGAAACCCGCAGTGGCTTGCCGTTCAGCTCTGCGCCGCGGCCCCGTTCGGCGGTAAACAGTTCATCTCGCAGGGGGTCGTAAATCACCGCCGCCACCAGCGTCCCGTCCTGGCCGGATTTCAGGTCCGCCGGCCGCTGCTCCAGCCCCAGCGAAACGCAAAATTGCGGAAATCCATGGGCAAAGTTTGTAGTACCGTCGAGCGGATCGACATACCAGCGAAACTCGCGCTCCATGCGGTCCTGCGTGCCCTCTTCGCCATAGATTCCATGCTCGGGGAACGCCTCGCCAAGGCGCCCGCGAATCAGCTTCTCCGCCGTGCGGTCGGCCACCGTCACCAGGTCTACATCGCCCTTGTATTCCGTCTCCACACCCTGGGCAAAGAATTCGCGCAGGCGCGCGCCTGCCTCACGCGCAATCTCCGCAGCCTTGGGAACCCAGACCATACCTCGTGAGTTTGCCGTCGCGTCGTTCAAGAGGCCGCCTCGCCTGCAGCCCGCTGATTGCCCCGTTTGGCCGCTTCGGTGATGGTCTGGATCTGCTCCTTGTAGATGAAGAGATTGGGCTTGCCTTCGCGCGTCAGGCGCAGCATTCCATCGTCGAAGTACTCAATCCAGCCGCGCACTGTCTCGCCGTCGCGCAATTTTATTGAGACGTTCACCTGGCGGTCGCTCAAAGAGCGCAGATACAGCGCCTCCTGGCCGGTTTCGCCCGGCGGAGGCGTCTTGGAGCGGCGGCGTGAAGACAATGGAGAAGTCATGATGTCATTTTAGATGCGCTTTCCCGATAGCGCGCACGGTTTCAGCCCTGAGCCACTGGAGAGTGCAATTCAGAACGCCGACGGGATTTTCTCCCGCACTGAGACGGCGTCAACGCCGGGAAAATCCTTCGCAACCGGAAACGTCACCGGCCTGCCTGCCAGCCATTCCAGCGCCCGCGGAATGATGGTTTCGACCGCTGCGCAGCGCATGCTCTCCGGTTGCACATCCCCTTTCCACACATGGCCGTAGGTTGAAACGTACACCCGGCCCTTGCCGTAAGTGGTTGTCCATTCCACCGGCCACAGCATTCCCTGCCCCGGCTGTGAATCCCGGGCATACGCCAGCACTTGTACGCGCTCCGCTGGGCCGCGCGCATAAAAATACACTTCCATGTCCGGGGACAGCCACGCGCGCGGCAGTCCAGCGTGGATCGGATCGTCTCCCAGTCGCTTCACCAGCACATTGGAACGCGGGCCATGTCCCGTGCTGCCGCCCACCCCCGGCGGAATCCGCATCAACCGGCCTTCTTCGCTTACCCGGATCGCAGTGCCATAATCGGCGTCGCGCCAACTCAGGCCGACCATCTCCTCATATTCTTTCCATCCCAGAAACGCGTTCTCTGCCGCGTGAAAGATATACACGCCGCCACCTTTGCGAACGAATTCGACAAAGTCTTTCTTCACCGCCTCCGGCCATTGCGGCGCCGGGGTCACACCCTCGAGAAGACCGTTGTTGCCATAGTCGTTGCAGGTTTGAATCACCACATCGTAGCCGGCAAAGTGCGGCCGCCACGCCGCCCACGCAGCAGCGGCGGTATCCTGCGGCGCGGTGCTGACGGATACGTCGAATTCTCCCGCAGATTCCAGAATGCCGCGCAGCAACAGCGTGGTCTGCCGCCAGTCGTGGTTGCTGAATCCATCCACGATCAGTACCCGTATCTTGCGCTCAGGGTTCCCGGCGCACGCCGGCAGTATGCTGGCCATCAAAAAGCCAAGCAGGCACAGAAATGATCGATACCTCATACCGCGAGGCTAGTTACGCATGGACAGCATGTCAATCGGCCTTGCGGGTGCTGCCTGTCACCTGCGAGTCGGCATAATAGCCGGTGCGGTAGCGGATATTGAAGGCGTCGTTCGCGGCCCTGGGGATGGTCACTCGCAAACGATGGAAGTTCAAGCCCGGCTCCTCATGATGCGGATAGTAGGCCAGCAGATACTGCGTGCGCAGGTCGTCGCTTACCCGTGCAAAGGCCTTATCCAGCCCGCCGTCGCTAGCGTAAAAGCTCTTGCCGCCGGTCTGCTCGGCCAGCGTGATAAGCGCATGTTCTCCGCCAATATCACGCCCGGCGCTGGCCTCGATGGGTACGTCGATGATGCTGTAGATCATCACCTCGTTGCGCAGCGCCTGCTCCAGCGCTTGAGCATAGGTGGTGCTCTTCGCTGTGTCGCCTCCGTCTGAAACCAGCACCAGGACCTTGCGTCCATCCTTGCGGCCCAGCCGTTGCGCGCCCAGGTAGATGGCGTCATACAGCGCCGTGGCAAAGTCGCTGTGCAGCCGCTCCAGCCCTCGCTCAATCTGGCCGGCATTGTTGGTGAAGGGCGTCAGTTCCCGTACCTCGGTGGCAAACTCCAACAGGCTCATCTGGTCCTGCGGACGCATCATGGCGCGCACAAACCGGCGTGCGGCGTCCTGCTCCAGCAGCAGATCCTTGTGCACGCTGCCGCTGGTGTCGATGGCCAGGGTCAGGTTCAGTGGCTGTTCCGACTGGCGTTCGAAGACGGCAATCTCCTGCGGCCGTCCGTCCTCTGCAAGGGCAAAATCCTCGCGCGTGAGCCCGCCCACAATTGCCCCCGTTGTATCGGTCACGTTCACAAACACGTTGACCAGCCTCACATCCATGCGCAGGGTCATGTCCTGGGCGTCCAGTTTCATCCCCGGGCAGCCGGCCAGCGCGATCGCAAATCCCCACAGCGCCAGCCGCCGCATTGGATCACGAACCATCCGCGGCCTCCAACCCCAATCCCGGCGGAAACGGCTCCCCGGCAGCCCACACGGAGCCGTCCACAAAGGTCTCCTTCTTCCAGATGGGCACCGTCTTCTTGAGAGTATCGATCAGCCAGCGGCAGGCTTCGAATGCCTGCGCGCGATGCGCCGAGGCAACCACGATCAACACGCTTGTTTCACCCACCACCAGGCGTCCCAACCGGTGAACGATGATTACCTGCCGCACTCCGAATCGGCTCAGCGCCTCGCGCCCCAGTTCGTTCATTTGCTTGTCGGCCATGTCCTCGTAGGCCTCGTAGTCCAGGTGCAGCGTCTGCCGCCCGCGCGAGTTGTTGCGCACAATGCCGTCGAAGACTACAACCGCGCCGTCTTCACCCTGCTTGGCTGCCGCCACCAGCTTCTCCGCAACAATCGGCTGGCGGGTCAGTGCGGTCAGAACTGGCGCATCCCCCTCGTTCACTTCCGTACCTGGTGCGCCCGTCGCTCCGCCAGAAACAGGCGGCAGCAGGCCCACCTCGTCCCCCTCGCGCAGCACCTGGGCTGCCGCGGCGTACTCGGCATTCACGCTCACCGCGATGCCGCGCAGTACCGCTGCAGGATGGCGTGATCGCAGGCGGTCAAGCAACTCGGCCACCGTCGCGCCCTGCGGCAACTCGATGGCGACCGCGTCCGGACCCAACCAATCCTTCAACACTCCAAAGCACAAAACGCGCACTTGCATCACAAGAGAAAGCATACCGCCTCAATTGATTTAGACGCAGCGAACATCAATCGGTCGATGACGCTCGCTCCGCACCTGTACGTACCAAACGCAAAAAAGGCCGGCAGGTTCGCCGGCCTCCTTTGGTTGTTGTGTTCCCTCCACTTATGCTGCTACGCTGGCGCCTCTCTCGGCAGCCACCGGCGAAGTATCCGGCCGCGCCTTCAGCAGCGGCAGAGCCACCGCCAGCACGTCTTCAATTCGCTTGGCGTAGTGCACGTCTACACCTTCGATCATCTCCGGCGTCAGGTCTTCCTCGACGTCCTGGCGGTTGTCCGCGGGCAGAATGATGGTTTGCACTCCGGCCCGGCGCGCGGCCAGGAACTTCTCCTTGATGCCACCCACCGGCAGCACGTTGCCGCTGAGTGTAATTTCGCCGGTCATCGCAGTCAGCGGCAGCACCGGCGTGTCGGTCAACAGCGACACCAGCACCGTGGCCATGGTTACGCCTGCCGAGGGGCCGTCCTTGGGGATCGCCCCCGCGGGCACGTGGATGTGGAGGTCGATGTCCTTGGTAAAGTCGTCGGCCAGGCCCAGTTTGGCGGCATTGGACCGCACCCAGGTCAGCGCTGCCTGCATCGACTCCTGCATCACCTCGCCAATCTGCCCAGTCATCGTGAAGCCGCCCTTGCCCTTCATCTTGTTGGCTTCAATGAACAGAATGTCGCCTCCCGCGGGTGTCCAGGCCAGTCCTACAGCCACTCCCGGGCGCTTCACCCGCTCCGCCACTTCCGTGTCCACGCGTATCTGGATGCCGCCCAGGAACTCCTTGATCTCCTCGCGCGTCACCACCAGCTTTTCCTTGTGTCCTTCCACCACGCGCCGCGCCTCCTTGCGACAAATCGTGCCCAGCGCCTGCTCCAGTTTCCTCACGCCCGCTTCCCGCGTGTAGTGGCGCACCACGTACCGCACCGCATCCTCGGGAAACTCGATCTGCTCGGTCGTAATCCCGTTTTCCTTGATCTGGCGCGGAATCAGGTACCGGTTCGCAATCTGCACCTTCTCCTCTTCGGTGTAGCCCTGCAGCGGAATCAGCTCCATCCTGTCCAGCAGCGGCGGCGGCACCGTATCCAGCATGTTCGCCGTGCAGATGAACAGTACCTTCGACAAATCGAATGGAACGTCCAGGTAGTTGTCCCGGAAGCTGAAATTCTGCTCCGGGTCCAGCGTCTCCAGCAGCGCCGACGCAGGGTCGCCACGGAAGTCGCGGCCCAGCTTGTCCACCTCATCCAGCATGAGCACCGGGTCGTTGGTTTCCGCCCGCCGAATGCTCTGGATGATCTGTCCCGGCAGCGCGCCGATGTAGGTACGCCGGTGGCCGCGAATCTCCGCCTCATCGTGCATGCCACCCAGAGAGACACGCTGGAACTTGCGGCCCAGCGCGCGCGCTATCGACCGCCCCAGGCTGGTCTTGCCCACTCCCGGAGGCCCCACAAAGCACAGGATCGGCCCCTTCATGTCCGGCTTCAGTTCCAGCACGCTCAGGTAGTCGAGAATGCGGTCCTTCACCTTCTTCAGCTCGTAGTGGTCCTCGTCCAGGATCTCCTTGGCCAGGTTGATGTCGATCTTGGAGCCCGAACTCTTGGCCCACGGCAGCACCGCCAGCCATTCGATGTAGTTGCGCGTCAACGAGTAGTCGGCGGCCATGGGAGACATCCGCGATAGCCGCGTCAACTCCTTCATGGCCTCCTTCTTCACGTCGTCCGGCATCCCGGCGGCATCGATCTTCTGGCGCAGCTCGTCAATCTCCCGCTGCCCCTCGTCCTGCTCGCCCAGTTCCTTCTGGATGGCCTTCAACTGCTCGCGCAGATAGTAGTCGCGTTGCGACTGCTGCACCTGGTCCTGCACCTCGCTCTGGATCTTGGTGCGAAGCTGCTGCACCTCGATCTCCTTGGCCTGGTGCTTGTTCAACTGCTCCAGCCTCGCCAGCACGCTTGCCGTCCCAAGCAGTTGCTGTTTGTCGTCGGTGGTCAGGAAAGGCAGCGACGAGGCCACAAAATCCACCAGCCGCCCCGGGTCCTCAATGTTCGCCGCGATGGTCCGCAGCTCATCCGACAGCGTGGGCGACTCCGACACAATCTGCTGAAACTGGCCAATCACGTTGCGCACCAGGGCTTCCACGCTGGCCGTCGACTCCGATTCCGAGTCCTCCAGCGTCTCCACCTCCGCAATCATGAACGGCTCGGTCTGCACGTAGCGCAGCAGGCGTACCCGCTCCACTCCCTCGGTGAAGACGAACCGGCTCTGGTTGGGCATGCGCACGACCTTGTGCACCGTGGCCAGCGTCCCCACATCGTGCAGGTCGGCAGGCTTGGGCGCGTCCAATCGGGGATCGAGCTGCGCCGTCACCACGATGGCGCGCTCCTCCCCCAGCGACTCGATCAGCTGAATCGAGCTCTCGCGTCCAACTGTAAGCGGTAGAACAGCATGCGGAAACAAGACCGTGTCCCTGACCGGCAAAACGGCGATCCGGCGCGCACCGGCGCTCTCATTCCCTGTGGGCTTGCTCGGCGGCAATATCGATGGCTGGCTTGGCATTGAGTGTCCCTTTATCAACTTATCTTAACATTAGAACACGCAGAAATCGAAAAGTTTCAGAAATGTCTCCTCGATCCTTCACTGCCCTTTCCCTCGTTCCGCGTTCACTTTGAATACGCGGACACCGGACCCAGGGTTCCGGAGGCGGCCGTTC
>Ga0182030_10023351_pt1 | contig 11444 bp, 6 predicted proteins | sample 812S3MmetaG_FD_121299 | JGI IMG/M metagenome (GOLD analysis project Ga0182030, IMG submission 121299) | Permafrost microbial communities from Stordalen Mire, Sweden - 812S3M metaG (Illumina Assembly) | ecosystem: Environmental > Terrestrial > Soil > Wetlands > Permafrost | place: Sweden...
CCGACACGACGCCCGTCACGCGATCCAGACCCAGTCCCTGGCCCTGAACACTGCCGTCGACCAACACCTGCAATGCGGCAAAGGACACGGAAGATGTGGTCGTGCTCGTGGCCAGGGTCGTTGAACTCGTGTCGGTGCTCGTGGCCGCGTCGGACGCACTCAGCGTGCCGAACACCATCGTCGTCGTGTTGGCCGGCACTGCCGCGAGCTGCGCCTGGCCGACGGCACCGGTCGATATAAACCCATTGATCTCGTACGTCGTCGCATCGCTCGGCTCGATCTCAAGCTGGCCCACCCCGGCAGCCGTACTGTCAAACGGCATCACACCGGTTGCGAAAAAAGACGTACTGGCACCCAACATCGGACCGCGGATGCGGACCGGTTTGCTGTCGATCGGCAGCATGCTCGCCACCATCATCGGTGTAATCGTTACGGTCTTCGCGCTCAAGTTAACGGCGTTTGATGCCGCCAGGTTGAAGTCCAACGCCAACCGGCCCACCTGTTTGGCGGCGCTTCGAAAGGGATCGCTGGGATCGAGCGTCACGGTAACGGAAACCAGACCCAGGGCCTTCCCATTCGTACCGACCGGCGTCAATTCGATGCCGTCGAGGCTTCCATCGTCATAGATGATCTGCGCCGCGCTGTAGTCGAGCGTGATCACGGCGCCGGTATACGTGCCTTTTGCCACCGCCGGCGCCCCCAGTACTTCGCTCAAGTCCAGCAGCTTTGTAAAATCTACCGTCGTCTCCGTCGGTACGACCGTCAAACTCGTCTTGCCGCTGGATGTCTGCAGTTGAAGCGAAGCCAATGCGACACGGTAAGCGACAAAGGGGTCCGAGGATGGGGTTGCGGTAAGGGTTACCACGGCGCTGCCGCTGCACGCCGCCATCGCCAGCAGCGCCAAGCACAACGGCACCCCGCACAGCCTCGAAATTGAACCTCGCATGCAGCTATTGTTGTGCGATTTTAAGCGGGTGAGAAGCGCCAAACGGGAAAAGATCTGTGAAGTCGCCTTAATACGGCGCACCGTCGCAGACGAGCGACATGCGCACCGGCCTCAAAGCGCGCGCGAGATCAATTCCTTCATGATTTCATTGGTGCCGCCGTAGATGCGCTGCACGCGCGAGTCGGCGAACATGCGGCATACCAGGTATTCATTCATGTAGCCGTAGCCGCCGTGCAATTGGACGCACTCATCGAGCACTTCCTGCTGCGTATCCGTGACCCAATATTTCGCCATCGACGCGGTAACGGTATCGAGAGTTCGTGCGACGATTTTGGCGATGATGTCGTCGACGAACAGGCGTGCGATATGCGTCTTGGTGGCCAGCTCCGCGAGTTTGAACTTGGTATTCTGGAATTCCGCGATGGCCTTGCCGAAGGCCTTGCGATCCTTGACGTAGCGAATCGTCTCAGCGAGCCCTCCTTCCATTGCCGCCACTCCCGCCACGGCTATGAGCGCCCGCTCATAAGGCAAATCACCCATGAGCTGATAAAAGCCCTGGCCCTCGGCGCCCCCCAAAAGATTCGCGGCTGAAACGCGCACGTCTTCAAAAAAGAGTTCGGACGTATCCTGCGATTTCATGCCCATCTTGTCGAGAATTCGCCCGACTCGGAAACCCTTCAGGTTCTCGGTTTCCACCATGATGATGGATGTGCCCTTGGCGCCCTCGCCGGGCTGCGTCTTGACTACCAAAGCAATTAGTCCGGCGAGAAAGCCGTTGGTAATGAAGATTTTCGAGCCATTGATGATGTAGCTGTCGCCGTCGCGCACCGCTCGCGTCCGCAGGCCCTGCAAATCCGATCCGGCCGCGGGTTCCGACATGCCGATTGCGCCGATCAGTTCGCCGCTGGCCATGCGCGGCAGGAAGCGGCGCTTCTGTTCCTCCGTGCCGTGATTTTCCAAATAGTGCGCGCAAATGCTGTGCACGCCTTGGCCGAACCCGGAAATACCGCGCCTCGAAGTCTCTTCGTACAGCACCGCTTCGTGCCGAAAATCCCCGCCCACCCCACCGTAGTCCGCAGATATGTCGGTGCACAGCAATCCCATCTCGCCGGCTTTGCGCCAGATGTCCTTCCCCACGTGCTGCTGCTTACGCCATTGTTCATCGTTCGGCACCATTTCGGTTTCGACGAAACGCGCAACCGAGTCTCGGAAGATTGAGAGATCCTCGTCCATCCAGGGCGAGACGTACGGCGTGATCATTCGATGGGTTTCACCGGCGCGGGCTCAACGGGCACATCGGGCACATCGGGCACATCGGGCACATCGGGGACCGTGGAACGCCGAACCAGCTTGGCGTCTTGCCGGGCTTTTCTGGTAGCTTCCTTCTGCTTTTTAGCGTGACGGTAATTCGGCTTGGCCAAATGAATCTCCTAAATTATTCGCTGATTTCGATCTTACTTAAGCCTGCGCTGATACGCGAACCGCCAAGCATGAGCGCTTTACCAATAGAATCAATCAACTAGGCCCATCCATGGCTTCCGCGTGCAATTGTCAGGGTCGCCACTATTATACTTCGGCGTGGCGCAACAAAAACAAAAGTCCTGGCTGGCTTCCGCGAATTTTGGGCTGGCCATTCTTGCCTTCATCAATTTGTTCAGCTACTTGGACCGCTATGTCGTCTCCGGGGTGCTCGAAAGCCTGAAGCACTCCGATCTCGGACTGTCCGACACCAACTTGGGATCGCTCATGTCGGGCTTCCTGGTGGTGTACACGCTCCTGGCGCCGGTGTTCGGGGCGTTGGGGGATCGCCGTTCGCGGCCGCGCTTGATCGCGTTGGGCGTAGCTTGCTGGAGCTTCGCGACTGCTCTGTCCGGATTCGCAGTCAACTATCTAACGCTGTTTGCCGCACGCGCGGCCGTGGGGGTCGGCGAAGCGGCGTATGTCACCATCGCGCCGAGCCTGCTATCCGATTATTTTCCGGTCCGTCAACGCGGCCGCGTCATGGCTATTTTCTTTTGCGCGATACCGGTGGGGTCGGCGTTGGGATACGTCGTCGGCGGATTGGTCGACAAACATTACGGTTGGCGCGCGGCGTTCTTTGTTGCCGGCGTTCCGGGATTGCTGCTGGCGGCATTGTGTCTATTGCTGCGCGACCCGCCCCGCGGCATCCAGGACCGGGCGGAGAGTCATGGCGCCGCGGCGCCAAGCACGCCGCGATCCAGCATCAGCCGCGAGACGTGGCTGACATATGGCCGTCTGCTTCGCAATAAGCCGTATGCCCTCACCGTATTGGGATACGCCGCCTACACATTCGCCATCGGCGGCCTCGCCTATTGGATGCCGGCATTTCTCGAGCGCGCGCGCGGAATCCCGCGCAGCGAGGCCACCGTCAGTTTCGGCACCATTGTCGTCATTACCGGATTCGTCGGCACTTTTGTCGGCGGCTGGATGGGCGACTATTTTGCCAAGAATTCGCGCCAGGCCTATCTGTGGTTGTCCGCCGTTGCGACGCTCATCGCGGCGCCATTCGTGTGGCTGGCACTGACGACGAATTCGCATTCCCAGTACGTGACCTACATGGTAATAGCGCAACTATGTCTGTTCTTGTCCACCGGTCCGATCAATGCGGCCATCATCAATCTGGTCATTGCCAGCGAGCGCGCCACTGCCATCGCGTTGAGCGTCTTCGCCATTCATCTGCTCGGCGATGCGCTTTCGCCTTTGATAGTCGGGGCGCTGTCGGACGCATTCTCGCTGCAGCAGGCCATCACGATCTTGCCGGTGGCCGTGCTGGTCGGAGGATTTGTGTGGATCTGGGCCGCCCGCGCACAGGCAGCCTCGAAACCCGTCGGCCTGGAGCCTGCCTGAGTATTCCGCGCGATCAAGTTACGCGCGCGATTTAGCTGCGCGCCCGATCAATCTCAGCCAGCTGCGCGGCGAAATCGCTGCGCACCGCCATATCCTCGATGTCTGCGGACAGTTTGCGTTGCCAATTCGGATACTCAGCATAGGTTCCCGGCACGTTGACCGGATCGATCATTCCCAATAGATCTTCAATTTGCAGGGCCACCAGCGTGGTCGGCGAGCGCGCCAAATAAAGATGCAGCGCATGCGCAAGTTCCGCGGTGAACGGTTCGAACGGCGTGCCGGGCAGCGCGGGACTTAAGGCTTGCTGCCGCAGCGCGGACAGCAGCATCTCGCGATCGTGCGCGCGCTCCCGAACGATTTCCTCTTCGATCTCGGCGCTGGGATACAGATTCAAGCGCCGCCGCAGCTCAATATCCCGGCCTTCCCAATAGCTGCGCAAAGTCGGCATATCGTGCGTGGTCACGGCTGCCAAGGCGCGCTTCACAAATTCGTCCGGCCGCCGAAACCGCCCATCCGTTTTCTCGAACAGCAGAACCTTGTAGTGATAGAGACCGAACTCGGGCATGGCCTGGCGCACCTCGTCCGGCACCACGCCCAAATCTTCGCCAACCACCAGGCAAGAGCTGCGCGCGCTTTCAAGCGACAACACCGTCAGTAACTGGTGCAGCGGATAGTGAACATATGCGCCGTCGGTGGGCGATGCGCCGCCGGGGACCCACCACAGCCGGAACAGCGACATCACGTGATCCAAACGCAGTGCGCCGTAGTAGCGCATATTGTTGCGGATCAAACGGACGAACCCCTGCAGGCGCTGCGCCTGCATCGAAGCAGGATCTTGCGGCGGAATCCCCCATCCCTGTCCCTTCAAGGCCAAAGGATCCGGCGGAGCGCCGATTTCGGCGCCGAGAGAATAGCTGGCCCGATCCGTCCAAGTCTCCGAACCCGACGGGTTGGCGCCCACCGCATAGTCTCCATACAGACCGATCGGCATGCCCAGTTCGCGCGTCAAGGCCTGCGCGCTGCGCAGCTGTTCATGCGCCAGCCATTGCAAATACGCATAGAACTCGACCTCGGCAGGATGCTCGAGCGCGAAGCGTGCGGCGGCTGTGCCGTTCACGTCGCGGTATTCCAGCGGCCAGCTCAACCAACCCGACGCGCATCCGACCGTCGCGCGAAAGTAGCAATCGAGCGCATCGAACCTTGCGTGCAACTGCAGCGCTGCGCCCCGCTCCGCAACGAAGCTCAAGAAACTGCGGGCTCGCTCGCTACCCGTTGCCAAATGTTTGTCGCGAAAATCTCGATAAAGCAGGGCGAGAATTTCAAATTTCAGGTCCGCGACGCCGCGATAGTCTACGAGGCCGGGTGCGCGCAGCCTCTCCAACCGGGCCGCGGCCTCGGGGCCGGCGAGGCGATCGCGGGCCGCCGGGCACTCCTCAAACTCGGGGACGTCGGGCACGGCAATATAGAGCACGTTGAGGAAGTGCCGGCTCGATGCGCTGTAGGGACTTGATCTCGCCGGGTCCGCGGGCGCCAAGGCGTGCAAAGGATTCAATCCGATGAAGGCTGCGCCGCATGAAGCCATCCAACGAATCAGCAGTTGTAAATCGTGAAAATCCCCCATGCCCCAATTGGTCCGGGAACGCAGCGTGTAGAGCTGCACGGCGACGCCCCAGAGCCGAGCGCCCGCGACAATCGCCGCGGGCTCGTAGCACGTCGGCGGCGAGACGATCAACAAGCAGCGCTCCGCGGCGCCCCCGGATATCTTGGCTTCGAACTCATGATAGCCGGGCGGCAGATCCACGCCCAACTCGAAACGCCGGCGCGTAATCCACGATCCGGCGACTTCGCCCCGCCAAACTTCCGCGCAGTCGGCGGTCGAGGTCGCCCCTTCCGATCGCGATCCGTTTTCGAAATGCACGTGCCACACGATGGTGGCCCCGAACTCGCGCGCGGTGACATTGATGTCGAATCCGATTCGCGCGCCGTGCGAAGTAGCCACGTTGGGAAGGAACTTGCGCCATCGCACCGCTTCGGCGTGCGCAAGCTCCGCGACAAGTTTGCTCTCGTCGTCCACGGCGCAGCCCATTGCGCTCAAGATACCCACCTTGGTTTGCAGGCTGAAAGATTTCAGTTCGCCGCGATAGTTGTGGTAGGCGTCACCGATTCCGCGCAAGGTGGCCAACTTCTCTATCAATGCCGTATCCACTTCAGCACTCCAAAAGAGCGACGCTATGAGGCTTGAGTGCGTAGCTCTGCGCCGCCCCGAGACTATTCGCACCGATTCCCTGCGACGCCGTGTCAAACAAGCAAATCCAAGGTCCGTCCGCCGGCGCGGCCGGCAACCGGAAAGATTGCTCGGAACCCGCCGAATTCACCAGCAGCAGCAGATGCTCCACCGAGCCGGTGTGTTCCCCGAACCACATTCCCAGGGTGCACAGATCCGAATCCTGCCACTCACTTTGCGTCATCTCGGTGCCGCGAACGTTTAACCACGTCACGTCCTTGACTCCCGTGCGCGATGCCGCGCCCTTCAAGAATGTCTCCCTGCGAAACTCGACGTGCAGGCGGCGCAGCCGCGCGAGCAGCTGTGTGAATTCGAGCAAGTCGTGATTGGCGCTGCGCAGGCGCCAATCGACCCACGATATCTCGTTATCCTGGCAATACGCATTGTTGTTGCCGCGCTGGGTACGGGCGAATTCATCGCCGGCTTGCAGCATGGGAACCCCCTGCGACAGGAACAGCGTCGCGAGAAAATTGCGCATCTGCCTTTTGCGCAGGGCGACGATTTGCTCATCCTCCGTAGGCCCCTCGACACCGCAATTCCAACTCATCTCATTGCCGTGGCCATCGGTGTTGTTATCGAGATTCGACTCGTTGTGCCGCTCGTTGTAGGTCACCAGGTCGTTCAAAGTCATGCCGTCGTGCGCGGTAACAAAATTGACGCCGGCGCTGGGTTTACGCCCATTGTGCCGGAACACATCGCTGGAACCGGCAAACCGTTCCGCGAACTCGCCGATCTTTCCGGCGTCGCCGCGCCAGAACGCACGCACCGCATCCCGGTAGCGATCATTCCACTCGGACCATCCCAAGGGAAAGCGGCCAAGCTGGTAGCCGCCCGGACCCACATCCCAGGGCTCTGCAATCAGTTTCACGTAGGCCAGCGCGGACTCGCCGCGCAGCGCCTTGAAAAACGCCGCATTCGCATTGAACCCTCCGGCCTCACGACCCAGCACTGTCGCCAGATCGAAGCGAAAGCCATCGACGTGCATCTCCTCGACCCAGTACTTCAGGCAATCGATGATGAGTGCGCGCACGCGCGGGTGCTCGCAGTTGACAGTATTGCCGCAGCCGGTGAGATTCTCATAGAAGCGCAGGTCCCCCGGGGTCAAACGGTAATACACCGAGTTGTCGATGCCCCGTAATGACAACAGCGGCCCGGACTCATTGCCCTCGGCGGTGTGGTTAAAGACCACGTCCAAGATCACTTCTATTCCCGCCGCATGCAGCGTCCTGACCATGGTCTTGAATTCAAGCACCGCATCTTCCACGGCATATTCATTCGCCGGCGCAAACCACGCGATCGGGTTGTAGCCCCAGTAATTGCTCAATTTGAGGTCGCGCAAGAACTGTTCGCTGACAAATGACTGACACGGCAGCAATTCCACGGCGGTAACGCCAATGGACTTCAAGTGCTCGATGACCGGCGCCACCGATAGCCCCAAGTACTTGCCGCGCCATTTCTCGGGTACCGCCGGGTGCAGGCACGTGAAGCCTTTCACGTGCAGTTCATAAATGATCGAATCGCGCCAGGGAATCGTCGGCGGCCGATCGCCCTCCCAATGAAACGCGGGGTCAATGACGCGCGAGCGTCGTGGCAAACTCACCGACAGAGCGCGCGAATAGGGATCGATCAAAGGCACCGCCGCATCGAAGCGATGGCCATTTTGCGGATCATTGGGGCCGTGCACGCAAAAAGCGTAAAGCGTTCCGGGGCCGGCGCGGCGCGGCGATATCAATCCATGCCAAACATCCCCCGTGCGCCCCGCCAAATCGTAGCGCGCGGTTTCCGCGCCGTTCGCCGCGTCGAACAGACACACCTCGACGCGGGTGGCATTGGCGGAGAACACGGCAAAGTTGACGCCGTGCCGCCTCCACGTCGCGCCCAAGGGCTGCGGCGAACCTGCGCGAATTGCTTTCAAATCGCCGGCTTGACCGACCAAATGCGGTCCGCGTATTCGCGAATGCTTCGATCGCTGGAAAAATAGCCCATGTTCAAGCAGTTGATCACGGCTTTGCGGCTCCACTCATCTTCCAGCGCATAGAGCGCGTCCACCCGATCTTGCGCTTTCGCATAGGCGGCATAATCCGCCAGCACCAAGTACGGTTCGCCGTCGCTCAACAACCGGTCTATGACCTGTTTGGCATCGTCGGGGCGCCCCGGCGAGAAGAATCCGGAGGCGATGAGATCCAATGTACCCCGAAGTTCCGCGTTCGTCTCGACCTCGCGCCTCGGGCTGTAGCCCGCCGCGCGCCGCGCCTCTGCTTCGTCCGCAGTGAGGCCGAAAATGAACATGTTCTCAGCGCCCACGTGATCGCGAATCTCGATGTTGGCGCCGTCCAGCGTGCCGATTGTGAGGGCGCCATTGAGCGCGAGCTTCATATTGCCCGTTCCCGAGGCTTCCATGCCAGCCGTGGAAATCTGCTCGGACAGATCCGCCGCGGGCATGATTTTTTGCGCCAGCGAAACGTCATAGTCGGGCAGGAATGCCACGCGCAGCTTGTCGCGCACGAGGATGTCGGAATCGATGGTGCGCGCCACGTTGTTGATGAGTTTGATGATGGCTTTCGCCATCGCGTATCCCGGCGCCGCCTTGCCGGCAAAGATCACGGCCCGGGACACCATCTCGGCACGCGGGTCTTCGCGAATTCTGCGGTAGCGGGTCACCACGTACAGAAGGTTCAACAATTGGCGCTTATATTCGTGGATTCTTTTCACTTGCACGTCGAACAAGGAATTGACGCTGATTTCCACGCCGGTGCGGCGCATTACCTCATCGGCGAGCCGCTGCTTGTTGGTGCGCTTGATGCCGCGGAAGTGACGCCGGAATTCGGCATCATCGGCGGCTCCGGTCAGCCGGCCGAGTTCTTCGAGATCGTTCTCCCACGCCCTTCCTAAATGCTGCGTCAACAAGGCGGACAGACCGGGATTGGATTGCTTGAGCCAGCGGCGCACGGCGATGCCGTTGGTGATGTTGATGAACCGCTCGGGATACATCTGCGCGAAGCCGCGAAATACATGCTTGCGCATGAGGTCCGAATGCAGCTGCGCGACGCCGTTGATCTTGTGGCAACCGACGATGGCCAAGTGAGCCATGCGTACCCGGCGATCGGCGCCGTCATCGATGATGGACATGCTCCGTAGACGCTGCCGATCATCGGGATAGGCCGACTCGACCGCCCGCAGGAAGTCCCGGTTGATCAAATAAATAATTTCCAAATGCCGCGGCAGCAAGCGCTCGAACATCGACACCGGCCACGATTCGAGCGCTTCCGGCAGCAACGTATGGTTCGTATAAGAGAACACGCCCTTCGTGATCGGCCAGCTCTCTTCCCAGGACAGGCCGTGTTCGTCGACCAGCAACCGCATCAATTCCGGAATCGCCACGGCCGGATGGGTGTCGTTCAATTGAATGGCGATGGCGTCGGGCAAGGAAGCGAGCGAGCGGCCCTCGCTCAAATGAGTCAGCAAAATGTCTTGCAGACTGGCGCTCACGAAAAAATATTGCTGTTTGAGACGCAGCTCCTTGCCCTGCGGCGTGGAATCGTCCGGATACAGCACGCGCGATAGATTTTTCGCCTCAAGCTGGTCTTGCACGGCGGCGGCGTAGTCGCCGGCATTGAAGAATTCAATCTTGAAAGGCGTGATCGCACGCCCGGACCACAGCCTCAAGTGATTGACGGTCGGACCGCCGTTTCCGGGAGTCAATTGATCGAATCCAATGGCGTATATGTCATTGGTTTCCACCCACCGGTGCGCCTCGCTCACCGCAGCCCCTTCCGGCGCCTCGCTGCGGCCGCCGAATCGCACCCTGTAGCGCACATTGCCGCGCGGCGTTTCCCATACATTGCGCAGCCGCAGCCAGCTGCTGGCAAGCTCGCGCTGGCCGCCGTCGGCGCCGATGACCTGCGTGAATATTCCGTAGTCGTAGCGGATGCCATAGCCGACGGCGGGGTAGTGCAGCGTGGCCAGGGAATCCAAGAAACACGCCGCCAGACGGCCTAAGCCGCCATTCCCCAGACCCGGGTCAACCTCTTGGGCGGCGACATCCTCGAGTTCCAAGCCCATGCTCCGCAAGGCGGTGCGTGCTTCGCGCACCAAGTCCCCATCGAGGCTCGACAATGCGTTTATCAGGGACCGGCCCGGCAAATATTCAACCGAGAAGTAGCACACTCGCTTGACATGGGCATGCGACACGCGCCGCTGGGTTGCGAGCCATCGCAATGTGAGCTCTTCGCGCACGGCAAGCGACAGCGCGTCATAGATATCCCGCGGCGTGGCCGAGTCGGGATTCTTGCCGAGCGTTCTGGTGAGCCGGTCCAGCAGCGCCGCATGCAGCATGCCCGGCTGCAGGGCAACGTTTCGCCGCGTCGCGAATTGGGTATCAATCGAGTCCATATATCGAGTTATTATAGGGTCGTTATCCGGGCCAGGCGGGGCAAACCTCACAATGCGGCACTCTGATTGAATACCTCCTCCTTGGCGGTGGGCGTCGATGTCGGCGGCTCTTCCATCAAATGCGCGCTCATTGATCTGAATACGGGTGCATTCGCCGGCGAGCGATTCTCGACGCCGACGCCGGCCCAAGATTCTACCGACGCCCTGCTTGCCGCACTGGCCTCCGTGGTCTCGAATATCCCGGGCGAACACGCGGTGGGCCTGGCATTTCCCAGCGTCATACGCAACGGCGTGGTGCGAACGGCGGCCAATCTCAACAAGGCATGGATTGGACAACCCCTGGCGGAACTCGCCGGCAAGCGGCTCGAGCGGCCCGTGATCGCCATCAACGACGCGGACGCGGCGGGGCTCGCGGAGTTGCGCTATGGCGCGGCGCGTGGCGTTCCAGGCACGGTTTTGCTGCTGACGTTGGGTACCGGCATCGGCAGCGCACTGTTCGTCGACGGGCGGCTGGTGCCGAATACCGAACTCGGCCACATTCAAGTCGCGGGGCGCGAGGCAGAGAAGCGCGCCTCCGGGCGCGCGAAAATCGACGGCAGTTTAAGCTGGGATGCGTGGGCGGGTGAATTGAATTTGGTTCTCAATGAACTGCACGCCTTACTGTGGCCGGACCTCATCGTTTTATGCGGAGGCATCACCGAGGAGCCCGAGAAGTTCATGGACAAACTGCATTGCGAGGCCCGGCTATGTGTCGGAGCACTGCGCGCGGAAGCCGGCATCGTGGGGGCGGCATTCGCCACGACGGTTTCTTCCGCTCAAGGCTAGCCAAAGCGCTTGCCGCGGGCGTGGCGGCGCTCACGCTTGCCGCTTGCGCGGCAACGCCGCACGGCATCTACCGCCCTGCGGAACCCTCGAATTCTTATGAAGCGCCCATCGAGCAGAAGCCCTCGCCGG
>Ga0182030_10023352_pt1 | contig 11444 bp, 14 predicted proteins | sample 812S3MmetaG_FD_121299 | JGI IMG/M metagenome (GOLD analysis project Ga0182030, IMG submission 121299) | Permafrost microbial communities from Stordalen Mire, Sweden - 812S3M metaG (Illumina Assembly) | ecosystem: Environmental > Terrestrial > Soil > Wetlands > Permafrost | place: Sweden...
CAGCCACGGCCCGCCCGGTCAGGATCAGGTCCATAGCCCGGCCGTGTCCGATGATCCGGGGCAGTCGAACGGTGCCCAAGTCGCAGAGAGGGACGCCAAAGCGCCGACAGAAGACACCGAATACCGCATCGGTGGCGCTTACCCGGAGGTCGCACCACAGAGCCAACTCAATCCCACCAGCGACCGCAAAGCCTTCGACGGCGGCGATGACCGGCTTGGAAAGCGTCAGGCGGGTTGGACCCATCGGACCCGGACCTTGATCGGGGATGGGCCGTCGGTCGCCCTCGGCCACCGCATTGAGATCGGCTCCAGCGCAGAAGGTTCCTGCCGCGCCCGTCAAGATGGCCACCGACTGGCTCTCATCCTGGTCGAATTCCTCGAAAGCCTGGCGTAGCTGATCAGCGCAGAGGCTGTCGACGGCATTGCGCCGCTCGGGCCGGTTGATCGTCACCGTGGTGACCGGACCATCGCGGGTGACCACCACCGTGTCGGTCCGATACGGCATGTAGGTGCCGTCGCCAGGATCGGAGGCGTCCGCACGGTCGGCGGTCGAGTTCGAGGGCACCATGGTGGGCATTCTCGCACGGCCGTGCAGGTCAGGGGACTAGCGCCGCCGAATTCGGCGATGGCATGGCTAAAGATGACCAAAGGGGTCGACATTAGGTGGATTAGCCGGTAGGGTGTCCTCCGCAACCAGACATCCCAGCTTGAATTCCACAGGAGGAAAACATGGCAGTCCGACTCGGGGACACCGCTCCCGACTTCACAGCCGACACCACTGACGGCACAATTAACTTCCACGAATGGCTGGGAGACAGTTGGGGCGTGCTGTTCTCGCACCCCAAGGACTTCACACCGGTCTGCACCACTGAGCTGGGCGCCTTCTCGAAGGCCAAGCCCGAGTTCGATAAGCGCAACGCCAAGTTGATTGGCCTCTCGGTCGACTCGGTCGAGTCCCACAAGGGCTGGGCAGGCGACATTGCGGAGACCCAGGGTTCAGCGCTGGCTTTCCCGCTTATCGGTGACGAGGACCGCCAGGTGGCCGACCTCTACGACATGATCCACCCCAACGCCGACAACACGTTGACGGTGCGTTCGGTCTTCATCATTGGACCGGACAAGAAGATCAAGCTCACGTTGACCTACCCCGCCTCGACTGGTCGTAACGTCGACGAGATCATCCGTGTCCTCGATTCGCTGCAGCTGACCGCCGACTACTCGGTGGCCACTCCCGTGAACTGGACCGACGGCGAAGACGTGATCATCGTCCCAGCCCTGAGCGACGATGATGCCAAGGCCAAGTTCCCCAAGGGCTGGAAGGCACTCAAGCCTTACCTGCGGGTGACCCCTCAGCCGAACCGCTAAACGGAGCGGCGGGCGGACTTGCTCGTCCTATCCAAAAGATGTGTTGACGATGCCGGCCCGCAAGGGTCGGCATCGTCGCGGTACGGGCATTAATGAGCAGAGTCCCGTGCTCGCTGACTGATCTCTCCAAATGCCGTGGGTGACCCTTGCACCATGCGATTGCGGATTGCTGCAGCGCATTCCTCGGGAGATTGCCGCGAAGTATCAACTTCAAGGTCGTACATCCCGGGATCGTGGACGGCGCGTTCCCAGCGCAAGACTGGCTCGGGAATCGATCCGTCCCTACTCCTCTGCAGGTAGGTCGTCGGTCGGGAGGAATCATCCTCACCTCGACGCTCCACAATCACGTCAATTGGGCACCGCACGCCGATGAAGTAAGCAGGCAGAACTTTGAGCCGAATGCTGACTCGATCGAGGACGCCCATTGGGGTCGAATAATCGTCATGATGACCTACGTCAACGACGACGTTGACGCTGACGCTGCACTGAGCGATGACCAAGTCGTATAAGGCGTCGTAGAGGATTGGTATGACTGGCTCCAGATCCGGCCGTTCCCCTCCGGGGCGAAGACCGATCCCGGGCATAGAGCGAGCCGGTGTGATGCCATGAGAAAAGGCGTCCACTCCCAGATTCAGCCACAGGCCATCCAACGTGGTCTGGACGGCCCGGGCGATACTCGTCTTGCCAGACCTGGGTGTTCCGTTCAACACCACGATGTTCCCAACAGCCGTCACAGGCACATCTCACCGCAAAATGGATGCCAGCGCTAGCGAATCAGGATTTAGAAATCGGCAATCGAAGGATGGGTCCGACCTCCACTTTGGCGAGGGGGCTGAAGTGACGACAATGGTCGTCATGCACCAACGCTATGGTCGTGGCACCTTCTGAACGAGTCCAGACACTGAAAAGGAACATCCAATGACACCGAGCGAGAGCTCAATCCGCTTGATTGGCCACGACCGCCGCTTCGCCGAGGCAATCGCCATGATCGACAATGAGCTGGAATACAAGTCGGGTGTCGTCATCGCGGCCCGTCGAGATGAAGTGGTGGCTGCTGCGCTCGCCGCTTATGGCCAAAGCGTGGACTATCGCGGCGTGCGCGATGCGTGGGACGCTGTCTTCCCCGATGGCGTCTACAGCGCCGAGGGATTAGCCAAGGCGAAACGGCTGTCCTAGGTACTGCGAGGTATCCGATCCGAGTCGTTCCTACGAGCAGATATTCAGCCGGTTGGGAGTTAGCGAAAGTCTGGGCACACCCCTTTGGCAAAGCGCTCTCGTGTGGAGGAGTTACTGGTCTCCACCAAATGCTCTATCCAGGATTCGGTTGACCACCAGGTCGAGCAAATAGGCATCGACCTCATGTTTGTCGTGCCGGAGGCCGTCGGCGACTCGCATTAAGTCCTCCACAGTCGCAACCAGTTCGTCGAGAGTGAAGCGAATGGGTCCTTCAGATCGCGGCGGCAAAGGATAAGGGATCAGTCAGACGAGCAGAGCCGCCGCACATCTTCGATCCGAAACGCCCGAACGGCGCCGGGCAAGACGACCGTCGGAATGCGCTCATCGCGCACCGCCAGAATGAATTCTCGAGCAGTCAGGCCTGATTCGCGAAGCGCATCGGTCGGCGATAAGAGGTCGCTGGGTATGACCTCGCCCTTGGTTGTGGCTCGTCGTCGAGCACGCACAACGTTAGGTTGGCCGATGTCACCTACGAGCTCGCTAATGGCCCGAGAGCTCAGGCCAGCTCGGTGAGCATTGACGATGGCCGAATCCCGCAGATGCCTACTCAGGTCTTCGTCATTGCGGGCGCGCTGATACTCCTCTTCAGCCTCGATGAGGCGCTCTCGCGCCTGATCGATCTCGGCGTTCGCCTCAACCTTTGACATATATGTCAGTGTGACATACTGGGGAAACAGGGTCAATGGCACCGACGGCAGCAACCCATCCTTAATGACTTCTCGTGAGGTCGTAGAAAGGCCCAACTAAAAGGGATTATCACTTGAAACCAGGTGGAGTGGTGGGTCTGAGATCGCTTCAGTCGAGGCTGGGTCGACCAAGGCGAGCAGTTGCGCTTTCGGTGCCAGCAGTCTTCGGCCAAGTCGCACTACTGGGAGCTCCTCTCTGGCCACCAGCTCGTATGCGAAGGCTCGCGAGATCCCCAAAAGACCGGCAGCTTCAGGGACGGTGACAACAAGGCGTTCGTTACTTTCTGCAGGCAATTGTTTGAGTGTTTTCATCAAGATTCCGACGGGACGATCCCATGAAACTGACACCTGTCGACCTAGAACCGCCACCGATCCGGTTCTTGGGTGTGGCACGGATTGCGAGAGGTTCAGCAGTGCGAGATGTCGCACGGGTACGCCACTACCAGCCCAACTCCCTCAGTCGGGGATCTCTAATGCCGAAGTGGTGGGCGATTTCGTGGATCACGGTTCGGTAGACAAGCGCCCTTACCTGTTCCTCGGAGGAGCTGTGCTCGCAAATCGTTTTTCTGTAAATGATGACCCATTGAAACTGAGCTGATGTTGCGAAGTCAAAGATGCGCCCGGAACCCTCTCGCCAGCGTCCTTCTCACCCCCACTAGCCCAGCGGTGCTCGCGGGTCGCGGCCCATGAAGGCAGCGAGGCGTTCCCAGTCGTCGGCGCCCGGGGGAGGTGGCACTTCCGCTCCGTACGGAGATCCTGGTTCCACCATGTCGCGGTATTCGGGTTTGATCGTGGCCCGTGCCCCCTCGAGTGCCGCTTCGGCGATAGAGGATTCCAACTTGTTGATCTGGCCGGTGGCCCGGGCCAGGTCCCATGCGTGGGCGGCCAGTTCGGTCAGGTACATGTCGACCAGGGCGGCCCCCATGTACTCCTCACCCCACGGCATGGTGAACCTCGATGACAGCCTGGAATCGTCGTTCCATGCCTGCCTCGCGTCCTCGGCAGCCTGGCGTAGCTGCCCGGGAGCGTCGGACAGCTCCACGTGAGGCGAATCGTCTCCGGGTGGAGGTGTCTGACCCCGGCCAAGAGCGGCCGCCCGGCGGCCCGCTTCGACGATGTGGCCGACCAGACCAGCCACGTCATACTTGCGGCACGGTGTCGGCTGGCCGAGGTCCTCAGCATCTATTCCCGACACGATCACCGCGGCGTTCTCGTAGGAATCCAACAACATTCTCCGGCGGTCATGTTCGACCATGCGGTGACTTCTAGCCCCCGAGATTGGTGCGCAGTTCGTCCAAGTCGCGTCGAAGATCTCTGACTTCAGCCTGCAGCGCGGCCACTTCTTCACGGATGTCGCCAATGTTGTTACTCGGCACGGAATGAGTATCACCCTCATCGAGTGATCCGGTGAAGCCGGTCCATCCACTGTCGTCGTGTACCGCCTCGCCGCCTATGGAGCTGCTCAACCCCGCATCAGTAGTCACTTCGCCATAGGGGCAGATCCAGCGCTCTTCTTTTTGGCCTGGCCGACGGCCGTGATTGGCGGCCAGCGGCTCTTCGAGTTCGGACAAGAGGTCCAGTTCGTGCTGCACCTCGTCGAGCCCATTGAACTCGGTCATCCGGTCGGTGCGGAGGCGGAGTTCGCCGATGGTCTGCGGGCCCCGCAGGAGGAGCACGGAGACCAAGGCACACTGACGAGTGTCGAGAGCCAACGTCTCATCGACGATGTGTCGAAATCGGACAGCGGTGCGGCCACTGCTGGGCAGCACGAATCGGACCAAGCGTTGTGCCTTCAGATCGTCGAGCGCAGACATGACAGTGTCCTCGTCGTAGCTCACGACTGGCTCCCTGTTGGTGGCCTGATTGCAGGCGGATACCAAGGAAGCGAGGGTGAGCGGGTATTGCTGGGGGGTGGTGAGCGCCTTTTCCATGAGTGAACCCAGCACTCGTGCTTCTTCGGCGCGTAACTTCATGGAGCGTCGGTCGGGCTAACCAGCTCGTCGCGCAAGTTGCGCTTGAGCACCTTGCCAGCCGGGTTGCGCGGGAGATCGGTGTCACGGAACCAGATATGGGTGGGCACCATAAAGCCAGCCAAACGCTCGCGCACGTGGGCCGAGAGCTCTTCGGCCGCCACCTTGTGGCCCGGGCGCAGCACAATGACCGCGCCCACCTCTTCACCCAGCGTTGGCTCTGGTACCCCGATGACGGCGCAGTCGGCCACGGCGGGGTGCTCGAAGAGTGCGGCTTCGACCTGCACCGAGTACACGTTCTCTCCGCCGCGAATGATCATGTCCTTGGCCCGGTCGACGATGTAGATGTAATTCTCCGAGTCCAGCTGGGCCACGTCGCCGGTGTGGAGCCAGCCCCGCGTGAAGGTCTGCGCCGTCTCCTCAGGACGGTGCCAGTAGCCGCGCACGACCTGAGGTCCCTTGATCCAAAGCTCGCCCCGGACGTCGGGACCGACGGGGATGGTGTCGTCGGGTTCTTCGCCGGTGAAGCCTTCTGGCACCACCACTACGTCGGTCACGGGCATCGGTGGTCCCACGCTGGCCGGCTTGGCCACGTAGTCACCGCCGGTGTTCATGGAGGTGACCGACGAGGTCTCGGTTAAGCCGTAGCCGTTAGAAGGCTGGCCAATGGGCCAGGCGGCCCGGATGCGACGGACCAGGTCGGGTGGAGCTGGTGCGCCGCCGTAGGAGACGCCGCGGACGGATGACGTGTCGAACTTGGCGAAGTTGGGGGAGTCGAGGACTTGCATCACCATGGCCGGCACGCCTCCGAAGGTGGCGATACGTTCGCGCTCAATCAACTCCAAGGCTCGCTCGGGATCGAAATGGTGCATCATGACGATCTTGCCGCCGGCGGCCAGATTGGTGACCATGACGGCGTGACAGCCGGTGGCGTGAAACAGCGGCACGGAAAGCAGGTAGGCCGGTTGGGCCTTGCCAGTGGCGTCGGCCAACCCGCTGCCGTAGCGAAGTTGCCCGCGGGTGTTGAGGAAGAACAGATTCATCAAGTTGGAGCAGATGTTGCGGTGGGTGCCCACGGCGCCCTTGGGCCGTCCGGTGGTGCCCGAGGTGTAGAAGATGGTGGCGTCGTCCTCCGGTTCGATAGTCAGGTCAGGGGGCGAGGCGTTCTCATCGACGTCGCCGAGTGCTTGGGCGAACGTCCACTCGGCGATCGGTGCTCCGTCACCCGCGCGCTCGATGCTCCCCGGCGTCTCCCCACTCACCTTCGACCGGTGCTCGTCGGTGACGATCAGAGTGGTGAAGTCGGACAGCGTGCCGACGATCGGGCGAAGGCGGGCCGCACGCTCTTGGTCGACAAAGGCGACCTTGGAGCCGGAGTCCTCCAGGCCGTAGCGCAATTCCTCGGCCGACCACCAGGCATTGAGCGGGACGACAATGGCACCGGCCAACGTGGTGGCCCAAAACGCCATGACCCACTCAGGCAGATTGCGCATGGCGATGGTGACGCGGTCGCCTTGTTCGATGCCGAACTCGTCGCGCAATCGGTGCGCCAATGTGCAGGCGATCCGGTAGTGCTCGGCGAAGGTGGTGCGCTCGTCTTCGTAGACGAGGAAGTCGGCGTCTCCGTGGGCGAGAGACAAATCGAGTACCACGCGCAAGGACGGTGGGGCGTGGAGCCACGTGCGAGTGGGGACACCACGGATGTCCCGCTCTTCCATTTCGAACATCTGGCCCGGAGCGGTGAGGGTGGCGTTTGCTTCGGTCATCGTCATCGACGGCGTGTCGTCGCGGACCGACGGAGGCGGGGCAGCGGCGTCGTCGGCGGCGGCATCGGCGGCGGTGTCGGTCATGAGGCCTCTCCGGGAGTTGTTGGAGTCGAGGGATCGGTTTCGGCCGCGGGATCGGTTGCGGCCAATGGAGCAGCCGCGGGAGTGGTGGTGGCGGGATTGAATAGGGCGGTGCGGTAGTAGGCCAGTTCCGCCACACTCTCCCGGATGTCAGCCAGGGCTCGGTGGCCACCCTTTTTGTCGGGGGCCGCCTTGAAGACGTCTGGATACCAGCGACGACTGAGCTCCTTAATGGTTGACACGTCGACCGAGCGGTAGTTCAAGAAGTCTTCAACCTCGGGGAGGTAGGTGGCCAGGAAGCGGCGATCGGTGCCGATGGAGTTGCCGGCGAGGGGAACGGTGGCGGGCTCGGAGATGTGGTGCTTGAGGAAATCGAGGGTCAGGGCGCCGGCGTCTTGGAGGGAGAGGGTCGAAGCCTCGATTGCTTTGAGCAGGCCGGAGCGGGTGTGCATGGCGGTCACGAAGTCGTCCATCTCGGCCAATTGCTCCGGTGTGGCGTGGACGATCATGTCGGGGCCTTCGGCCGTGATGTTCAGGTCATCATCGGTAATCAGGCAAGCGATTTCGACGATGGTGTGGCGGGCGGGGTCTAGTCCGGTCATCTCGAGGTCTATCCAGGCCAACATGGGCCGGATGATACCAATGCTCCTGGTAAGGCAGATTGGGGAGGATCGGGTGGTGGCCTTGTAATCTCCTTCGATGCTGCGCGTCCCGCTCCACCAGCTCGATCCGGACCTGCCCGTCCCGTCCTATGCCCGTCCAGGAGACGCCGGTGCTGACCTGCTGGCTCGGGAGGATGTGGTGGTGCCGGCTGGGGGTGGCCGAGTCCTTGTCGCTACCGGCATTGCCGTGGCTATTCCAGAGGGATTTGCGGGATTCGTCCTACCCCGGAGCGGTCTGGCCTTGCGTCATGGCATTACCTGCCTGAATACCCCGGGACTCATCGACTCGGGCTACCGGGGGGAACTATCAGTGATCCTCATCAACCATGACCCGACGGAGGACTACGCCATTGCTCGCGGTGATCGGATTGCCCAACTGGTGATCATGGCGGTCGCCGAAGCCAACTTCGCTGTAGTGGCTGAGGGTGAATTAGGCGAGGCCACGCGGGGAAGTGGCGGATTCGGGCATACCGGGACGTGACGGCGTAGCAATGGAACCGCTCGAAGGGATGGACGCGGCGTTCTTGTCGCTTGAGACGCCGACCACGCCGATGCACGTCGGTGCGGTCATGGTGCTCGATCCGCCCGAAGGCACCCGTTCGCTCTTCTCACCGACGACTCGCTACGCGCAAGTCCGCCGAGTTATCAGTCAACGGCTGCATCTGGTTGGGCCATTGCGCCAACGAGCCATGCGAGTGCCCCTCGGCTTGCACCACCCGGTGTGGGTCGACGACCCTGATTTCGAATTGGACGATCACTTCTCTCGGGCGAGCTTGCCGTCGCCGGGTGGGCCGCGCGAACTCGATTCGTTTGTGGCCTCAGTGATGAGCCGCCGCCTCGATCCGGACCGCCCTTTGTGGGAAATGATTCTGGTCGAGGGCCTCGAAGGGGAACGCACGGCCCTGATTGCCAAGGTGCATCACGCCATACTTGACGGAGTAAGCGGTGCCTCCATTTTGGCGGCGTTCTTGGATCTGAACCCGCGGGCTCGTCCGGTGTCGCTGCCAACAGAGCGTTGGGATCCGGGTCCCTTGCCGAACAGCTCGCAACTGTTGCGGCATGCGGCGGCTTCCCTCTCGCATCAACCCGGGACGACGCTGGCCACTATGCAGGCGGGAGTCGAAGCATTTGCCGACCTCGGATCGCACAACCGCCAATTGCAACAACGTGGTGAACAGCCGCCTCCAACCTTCTTCTCGGCCAGTCGGACGTCGTTCAACGGTGCGGTCTCGAATCGCAAACGCTTCTCTTCGCTGTCCGTGCCGCTCGAAGATGCCAAGTTGGTGCGGAGTGTGTTCGGCTGCACGGTGAACGACGTGATACTCGCCGGGGTGGCCGGTGGGCTCCGTCGGCTCATGGACGACCGGCGAGAGGTTCCCGATCAGCCATTAGTGGCCATGGTGCCGGTCAGCACTCGACCCGACGGCGAGGGCGAGGCGCTCGGAAATCAGATCTCCGCCATGTTGGTGTCATTGGCCACCGACATTGACGACCCGCTCGAGCGACTTTTGGCGATATCCGCGGGAGCCGATGTGGCCAAAGATCATGAGCGTCTGCACCGGGGCCGACTCGTTGGGGACGTGGCGCAGCTGGCGCTGCCGATGATGGCCACTCGCTTGGCCCGGGCCGTAGCGGGATCGAAGCTGTTCGATCGGGTCCGCCCTCCAGCCAACGTGACCATTTCAGGCTTGAAGGGGCCGGACTTTCCTCTCTTCTGCGCTGGCAGCCGAGTCTCGTCCATGTACCCGGTCGGGCCCATTGCCGAGGGCATCGGGCTGAACGTGACGATCCTGTCCTACCTGGATCAACTCCATTTCGGCGTGCTGGCCTGCCGCAAGCTGCTGCCCGAACTCGACGAACTCACCTTGCACATCGACGACGCCCTGGGCGAACTGGTCGTATGCGCCCTCGACGCCCAAGCGGCGACTGGGTAGTGCAGGCGGAGGGCGGGGTTGCTGGACGGGGGAGCGGGCATTGGCGGATTTGGAGCCCACCGATGCCGAGTTCCCACTAGCTCGGAGGTGCGGCTAATCTGATCCATCCACGCGGATGTGGCTCAGTGGTAGAGCATCACCTTGCCAAGGTGAGGGTCGCGGGTTCGAATCCCGTCATCCGCTCCAAGTACGCGTAGAGCGAGAGGGCTCTACAGGCTGAGTCCTGTGTCATCGCCCCGATCTACAGGTATTTCTCGGGCGGTTCGCTCGATGCCCTGTTGGAGCAGTCGATCGTGCCACGAACGGCTCCATTCCTCGATCGAGAGGTAGGTGCGGTTGTCCACCTCGAAAAGGTCTCGGTCGAGCCGGCCAAATGCACCAAGTGCATCAGCGAAATGGTGCTTGTCGAAGCCATGGTCCTTCTGTACCGCCAACTCGCAGAGCCGATCCTCTCCAAAGAGTTGAACGAGTGAGTACACGTCAACGAAGTCTCGGGCGGCTGCTCGTCCGAACAAGGCAAGAGTCTTGTCCGCGGCAAGCTCCTCGGTTGCAAGCACCGGCCCGAGTGCACTCGGTTCTTCTGGTTGAAGTCGTGCGTCATGTCCGAGATCAACTTCACACATGTCGTGATCTCGACTCACCTCAAGCCTGATGAAGCCGGGAGCATCCACGCGTCGCTCTACCGACATACCTGCGGCACGGAGCGCCGCCTCAACAGCAGGACAAATCTGATTGACTGAGTCTGCATCGCGAGTGAAGAAATCGAGGTCGCGAGTATGGCGATCCACGAGCCCCTTGAGGATGAGAGCACCTCCGCCGGCCAGGGCGAAACCCTTGGGCTCCGTCACCTGCGAGACGACCGACATGATCGTTTCCTGAAACGCGGTTAGCACGCCAGTACGACACCTCGCAGATTTCGGATGTGTTGGGACCACGCGATTCTTACGTGAGCAGGCAACCAGAGTTCAGCCCACAGATCCATGAGGACCTCTAAGTCGATAAATCGACGAACGTCTTCTTCGGTTCCTTCCGTGAGAACGAGTTCGTAGACCTGAATTCGCTGACGCCTGTCGTTCAGATCCCACGTTCGGGCGGGACCACTCCAGAACACGTGGTTCGGGAGGCTCACAATTCCGCCATTTCTCATTTGCTGGGCGCCGTCGAACTCATCAGGTAGCGCAACTGGCCGGGTCCACCCGTTCCGGCTGCGGCTTCCATCCGGCTGCACTTTCATGGGCCCATCGTATGGCCTTCTCTAGGTGAAGACGCTGGATGGCACTTCCGGATAGGCGCGGGCCCGAGATCGGTGCTTGCTGGCTTCAGACGATCCTATTTCCGTAGTAGACCGCTCTCCTACGGCGACGGATCGGGTGGACGTAGTGGAAACTGGGTGGACTGAATCGCACGTCACCAGCCTGGAGCAATCCAGCAGGACCAATTCCGCCACCTTGCCAAGGTGAGGGTCGCGGGTTCGAATCCCGTCATCCGCTCCAAAATTTTTTCCGACGGGATAGGAGATAGAGGACCGCGAAACGCCGCAAAAGTGGTGGACTGAATACAACAACCTGAACGGTTGTGGCGCTAGTCGCTCGGGTAGCAGTCGAAGTCCTGAAACCTCAACTACTAGTGAGGCACCTTCATTATCCGGACACTGGGCGGATAGGGCGAGCAATGAGTTGAGTTCCCGGCCCAATGTGGATGGTGCTTAATCGTCGAGTGTCTCGGGGTATTTTGAGTGTGTCTC
>Ga0182030_10023354_pt1 | contig 11443 bp, 11 predicted proteins | sample 812S3MmetaG_FD_121299 | JGI IMG/M metagenome (GOLD analysis project Ga0182030, IMG submission 121299) | Permafrost microbial communities from Stordalen Mire, Sweden - 812S3M metaG (Illumina Assembly) | ecosystem: Environmental > Terrestrial > Soil > Wetlands > Permafrost | place: Sweden...
CTGTAATGTAAGGCCATGGTTTGTGGGGGACCATCGGCGTTGCTTCGGCGGACCATCGCGCTGTGCGTGCTGGCTCTGACGGCGAGCCCGCTCTTCGGCGAGGTCAAATTGCTGGTTCGTGAAGGCCGTCCGTTTGTGGACGGCGTCTACGTGAACAGCCAAGGCCCGTACCGGTTTCTGCTCGACACCGGCACGAACATGAACCTGATCGAGTCGCGTCTGGCGCGGAAGATTGGCATGCGATCCACATTTGAGGATGTGGTTGAATCCGCCGTCGGAAAAACATCCATGCCCGGCAGCGACGGCAATGTGGTGGAACTCGGGCCGGTTCGTGCGGAGGGGCAGAGGTTTCAGTACTCCGACCTGGATTCCCTCCACATGGTATGGCCGGATATTCATGGAGTGCTGGGGCAGGCGTTTCTCTGCGGCTTCGACTATATGCTGGACTTGCGCGGGAAGAGTCTGGACTTTGGCAAACAGGACCGGGGCGGCAACCGCTCGGATTTCAGGATGCTGGATGGCCGGTCGACGATTTCCACAAGTCTCGGCGAGCTGGTGCTCGATTCGGGCGCGCCGCGATTGGTGCTGTTCGGCGTGGCGGGCGGTGCGGGGCAACTGCGTGACATGCTGACGTTGGCGGGATCGAAAAGCGTTCGGATGGTAGCCAGCCGGCTGGCGATTGCGGGCCGGGACGTGTGGCGCGGTGACGCGGTGACGATACCGAACCAGGCAGAACCCGGAATTGCGGGGCTGATGCCGGTGAGTCTGTTCAATTCCATATACATTAGCAATTCTGAGAGCTACGTCGTTTTCAAATAGCCGCCCTGGTAACGCGTATAGTACGGACATGCTTTGTCAGCTTGTGGCCGAACACGCGTCTGCCGCGTTTGCTCTTTCCTCGATGGCGGGATGGAATCAAACACTCGACGACTGGCGCCTGCTGCTGAAGATTTCCGTTGCGAGTTACGGGGTAGAGATCGACGGACAACTCATCGCTACCGCAACGCTGGTTTGCTATGGGCAGAGGCTGGGGTGGATCGGGATGGTGCTGACGCATCCGGATTTTCGGCGCCGGGGATTGGCTCGCGAACTGGTCTCGTCCGTGATGGAACACGCGAAAAAGCTCGGGGTGCAGACGGTGAAGCTCGATGCGACTGCCGAGGGCCAGGGCCTGTATGAGAGCCTTGGTTTTTGCGCGGAACAACCGGTGGAACGTTGGCAGAAGCACAGTGGTATCGGGCTGGTGCGCGAGCGTTCGTCCGGCTCGCCGTTGTTTGAACTGGATGCTGAAGCGTGCGGTTATGATCGCCGTTGGCTACTGGAAAGTCTGGTCGCTGTCAGCGATGCGGGTGTGGCGAGCAACGGCTATATACACGATCGGCCAGGGCGGATTTGCAGGTATCTGGGACCGTGTATTGCTGTCGGTCGGAAAGCGGCGCGTTCGCTTATCGAAGGCGCGATGTTGCGCCATCCGGATAGCGGCTGGTTCTGGGATCTGCTGCCTGCGAACCGTGATGCACGTGCGATTGCGCAGGAGCTGGGATTTGCGCGGGTGCGAGAACTGACGCGGATGAGTTGTGGCCGCGAACTACGAGGTAAAGAAGAGAATGTATTCGCGATCGGGGGATTTGAATTCGGATGACGGGACCGCTTACTGAAGCCGAACTCGAAGAGCAGTTGTCGAGGCCGACTGCGGCTGACATTACGCATGCTGCGGCGCTCGAAGGCGAGGTTCTCGTCCTCGGCGCCAGCGGCAAGATGGGGCCAAGTCTCGTGCACCTGGCGAAACGCGCGGCGATCGCGGCCGGAAGAGATACCCGCGTGATTGCTGTTTCCAGATCGGGAGTGGAGACGGAGGGTATCGAAACCATTGCGTGCGATCTGCTGGAACCGGGTGCGCTGGCGCGATTGCCCGAGGCGAAGAACGTGATTTTCATGGCTGCGCGGAAGTTCGGCACATCCGGCAGCGAACATCTGACCTGGGCGATGAACACGTATCTGCCGGGAATGGTGGCAGAGCGTTACCGGGATTCGAAGATTGTTGCCTTTTCGAGCGGCAATGTCTATGGCAAGACGATGGTGCCCGGCGGCTCAACGGAGTCTTCACCGCTGGCACCGGTCGGCGAGTATGCACAATCGGTGCTGGGACGGGAGCGAATATTCGAGTACGGTTCGGCCCGATGGGGAACGCAGGTGGTTCTGCTGCGGTTGAACTACGCTGTCGAACTGCGATATGGCGTGTTGGTTGATATCGCGCGAGCAGTGTTCGGCAAAGTGCCTGTGGATCTGCGAATGGGTTACGTCAACTGCATTTGGCAACGGGATGCGAATTCGGTGGCGCTGCGTTCTTTATCGTTGTGCTCGCGTGCGCCTGCGATTTTGAATCTGACTGGCCCGGAGACGCTGTCGACACGATGGATCGCGGAAGAATTTGGCAGACGCTTTGGAGTGGAGCCGATATTTCGCGGGGAAGAGGGTCGGGACGCACTGCTGAATAATGCCGCGCGGTCTCATGAGCTGTTCGGATTGCCGACGGTGACTCCCGATCAACTGATCGACTGGATTGCGGCGTGGGTTTCGCGTGGGAACCCGCTGTTGAACAAGCCCACACACTTCGACGTACACGACGGGAAATTCTGATGACCCTGCGCGAACGTCTACGCTCCGGCCTGGTAATTCCGGCTCATCCGCTGGCACTCGATGCCAGTGGCAGGCTCGACGAGCGGCGGCAGCGAGCGCTGACCCGCTATTATCTGGCGGCGGGCGCAGGGGGTATCGCGGTTGGCGTGCATACTACTCAATTCGCGATTCACGACGAGTCAGTTGGGTTGCTGCAACCCGTGCTGGAGCTTGCGAAGGAGGAAGCGCTGGCAGAAGGGATTATCACGATTGCCGGCGTGTGCGGTGAGCGGAAGCAGGCAATGCGTGAAGCGGAACTGGCGCGATCACTGGGTTACGATGCGGCATTGGTGAGTCTTGCCGCGCTTCAGTCGGCTACCGAAGGTGGACTGCTGGACCATTGCCGCGCGGTGGGATTCGTGGTGCCAATCGTTGGTTTTTATCTGCAGCCGGCGGTCGGCGGGCGGATTCTTCCGTATTCATTCTGGCGAAGGTTCGCGGAGATACCGGAAGTGGTGGCGATCAAAGTCGCTCCATTCAATCGTTATCAGACGCTGGATGTAGTGCGGGCGGTGGCGGAGAGCGGGCGGGCGCATGAGATTGCCTTGTATACAGGCAATGACGACAATATCGTCGTCGATCTGCTGACAGGGTTCGTCGGCGGACTGCTGGGCCAGTGGGCAGTCTGGACGCGGCATGCAGTCTCTCTGCTGGCGCGCGTGAAAAGTGACGGTCCGACTGCGGAGTTGCTGAGGCTGGCCCCCCAGATCACTGACGCTAACTCGGCCATCTTCGATTCGGCGCATCATTTCCGAGGGTGCGTGCCCGGAATCCATGAGATTCTGCGGCGGCAGGGTTTACTGGCAGGGCGATGGTGCCTCGATCCGGCCGAGGATTTGTCTCCCGGGCAGAGCGAAGAGATCGACCGCGTGTGCCGAAGTTATCCGCAGTTGCTGAAGGCAGACGATCAATTGATCGCAGAACATCTGGACGCGTGGCTGCGTTAGTGGCTTTTTTGTAACGAGCAAGTTTTGAATCCGAAGATCCTGTATGCCGGACACGTGCCGGCCAGGCCTGTCGCCAAAGGAATCAGCCCCACGTAGCCCCAAGGGGTCTGTGGGCCTAAGAAGACGAGGCTCAATAGCCCCAAACCCACTACGATCCGGATCACTCTGTCCGCGGTTCCTTCATTTTTTTGAAACATTGTGAAGCTCCTTTTGTTGTTTTCCTCTCAGCCGTCGACGCCCAGCTTTCGGAGGATAGTTATCATCGGACACCAGTTCGTGAAGGCGGATTGAAACAGATTCAGGCCGACGAACGCGGTGAACAGAAACCAGTAAGTGCTGACCCAATAGCCCAGCGCGATACTCAGCATTACGAACGCCCCGGCAATCATACGTAACATGCGCTCAACATTCATACAGTTCTCCTTTTTCTGTTGACGACGAAAAACAAAACCGGGACAGTCATGCGGGAGAGGAGCAATGACGCTATTTCTCCCGCCATCAGTGCTATAGCCAGGCCCTGAAAGATGGGGTCGAACAGGATCACCGACGATCCGGTAACCACCGCCGCGGCCGTCAGCATCATGGGGCGGAAGCGGACGGCGCCGGCGTCGATCACGGCTTCGTCGAGCGGCATGCCTTCGGCGAGGCGCAGTTCTATGAAATCTACCAGGATGATGGAATTCCTCACCACGATGCCCGCGCCCGCGATGAAGCCGATCATCGAGGTCGCCGTGAAGAACGCGTGGAGCAGGCCGTGTGCGGGGATGATTCCCACCAGTGAAAACGGAATCGCCGCCATGATGATCAGCGGAGTCAGGAACGACTGGAACCAGCCGACGACCAGTCCGTAGATCAGAATGAGAACGGCCGCGAAGGCGATGCCGAGATCGCGGAAAACTTCGTAGGTGATGTGCCATTCGCCGTCCCACTTCATCGAATAGCGCGTGGAGTCGGAGGGCAGCGCGGCCATGTGCTGCTCGATCTGGTATCCTTCCGGAATTTTGATCTTGTCGATCTCGGGTCCCAGTTTGAGGACGGCGTAGACAGGGCTCTCGATCTCGCCTGCGATATCGGCGGTCACATAAGTCACCGGCATCAGGTTCTTGTGATAGATGCTTTTGTCTTCGACCAGTTTGGTGGCGTGGGCGAGTTCGGACAGCGCGACCAGGTGCCCGCCGCGGCCCGCAATTTTCAGGCTTTGGATGCGGTCGAGATCGGAACGTGTGGCGCGGTCGAGGCGAACGGTGAGGGGGATGTCTTCCTTTTCGGAATCCTGATGCAGGAGGCCCGCCGTGTATCCGGCGGATGCAACCTGCATTTCGCGCGCAATGTCGTCCTCTGAGATCCCGTTCAGGGCGGCCTTTTCTTTATCGACGGAGAGGCTGTATTTCGACTGATCGTCTTCGACATACCAGTCGACATCGACGACGCCCTTCGTTTGTTTGAAAAGATCGCGGATCTGGCGGGCAAGGGCGATTCGACCCTCGGGGCTCGGGCCGTACACTTCCGCTACCAGGGTTTCAAGGACGGGCGGCCCGGGTGGCACTTCGGCAACCTTAATGCGCGCGCCGTAGCGTTCTGCAATGGGCTGAATGCGGTTGCGAACCTGTTTCGCGATCTCGTGGCTTTGCAGATCGCGGGCGGATTTGGGCAACAGATTGACCTGGATATCCGCGACGTTGGGGCCGCGCCGAAGGTAATAATGGCGCACGAGACCGTTGAAATTATATGGCGAAGCGGTTCCGGCGTAGGTCTGGACATTGACCACTTCGCGCTGTTTCTGCGTTTCTTCGGCGAGTAACTGAGTGACGCGCGCCGTTTCTTCGAGCGTGGTGCCGTTGGGCATGTCAACGATCACCTGGAATTCGCTCTTGTTGTCGAACGGCAGCATCTTGACTTTGACGAAACCGGTGTAAAACAGCGAGCAGGAACCGAGCAGCAGAAGGACCACGCCGCCAAGAAAGCTCCAGCGGAGAACCGGACGATGGAGCAGACCACCCATGAAGACGCGATAAAAGCGGGTGACCAAGCCCTCGCGCTCGCCTTCGTGGTGCTTGCCTGGTTTCAGGATACGGACAGCGGACCACGGCGTAACGATGAAAGCTACCAGTAAGGAGAAGAGCATGGCAGCGCTGGCGCCAATCGGAATGGGGCGCATGTAGGGACCCATGAGTCCGCCCACAAAGGCCATGGGGAGAATGGCGGCGACTACCGCAAGAGTGGCGAGGATGGTCGGATTACCGACTTCATCCACGGCTTCAATGGCGACCTGGAAGGGCGGACGGTCCTGATTCGAGAGCATGCGCCAGTGACGCACGATGTTTTCGACCACGACAATAGCATCGTCCACCAGGATGCCGATCGAGAAAATCAGCGCGAACAGAGTGATGCGGTTCAGCGTGTAGCCATAGAGATAGAAGACCGTCAGGGTCAGGGCCAGGGTCACGGGGATCGCGATGAAGACGATCAGCGATTCGCGCAGGCCGAGCGCAATGGCAACCAGAACGCTCACCGAGATCACGGCAATCAGCATGTGCCAGAGCAGTTCGTTGGATTTCTCTTTGGCGGTGTCGCCATAGTTGCGCGTGACAGTCATCTCAACGCCCGAAGGCATTACGTTGCCACGCAACGGTTCAAGCCGGTGCAGAACATCCTCGCCCACAGTGACGGCGTTAGTTCCCTTGCGCTTGGCAATGGACATTGTCACGGCCGGATCGAAACCGTGACCATCGGAAAACCGCACGTATTGGGTCGGATCTTCGCCGCCATCCGTAATGGTGGCGACATCGCGCACGAAGATCGCTTTATCATTCGAAACCCCGGCGACAACGTTGCCGACATCTTCAGAAGTTCGAAGAAACTCGCCGGTCTCGAGCCTATACTGCTGGTTGGCGCTGGCGAACTCACCCGAGGGCATCCGGTGGTTGGACAGACCGAGCGCGCCTGCCACCTGAAGGGGTGAAAAACTGAACGCGCTCAGACGGGCCGCATTCAGCGTAATACCGATTTCATGGCGTTGGCCGCCAATCAGGGTGACGGCAGAAACATCCGGGGTCTGCTTGACGGTGTCGTCGACTTGTGCGGCGATGCGACGGAGTTCGAGATCGCCATAGGTCTTGCTCCAGAAGGTGAGCCCGAGGATCGGGACGTCGTCGATGGAGCGAGGTTTGACGAGCGGCGGTGATGCCCCGGGTGGGATGAGATCGAGATTGGCGTTCAGCTTCTGGTTGAGACGAACGATGCTCTTCTCTTCCTCCTGCCCGACAAGGAAGCGCACGATGACAGTGGACATGCCAGGGCTCGACGTGGAATAGATATATTCCACGCCGGGAATCTCCCATAGCAGTTTCTCCATCGGTTTAGTGACACGCTCCTCCACTTCACGCGGGGATGCGCCCGGCATCTGTACGAAGACGTCGACCATGGGCACGATGATTTGCGGCTCTTCTTCGCGCGGGAGCTTCACAATAGCGAAGGCGCCGAGCAGCAGTGATCCGGCTATCACCAGCGGCGTTAGTTTCGAACCGATCCAGACGCTGGCGAATTTTCCGGCGATGCCGAGATGTCGGTCCGGCTTCACCGGGCAACCTCGACTGCGGCGCCGTCGGCGAGACCAGGTGGAATCGGCAAGATGAGTTTGTCGCCTGGGGTGAGGCCGGACAGGACTTCGACCTGGGCTTTGGCGTGTTCACCCGTGGTGATCAGGCGGGCGCGGGCGAGGCCGTCGTCCACGACGAAGACGGATTGCAACTGGCCCCGCGCTGTAACGGCGGCGGCGGGGATGGCGAGGAGCGAGTGAGTGCCCAACTGGAATGCGGCGCGGCCGAAGAGTCCCGATCGCAACGAGGGACTCGCGGGCAAATCGATCTTCACGGTGTAAGCGCGGGATGCGGCGTCCACGGCGGGAACGACTTGGGAAACACGCGCGCCGATTTCGCGGTCGATACCGTCGAGAGTAACGGAAACCGGCTGGCTGACGCGGATCGCGGAAAGATGGGATTCGTCTATGGACGCTTCGAGGCGGTAGGCGCCATCGCGTTCGATGGTGAGCAGAGGCATGCCCGGCGAGGCGAGATTGCCCGGTTCCACGGATCTGGCGACAACTATTCCGGCAAACGGCGCCAGCACTTCCGCGTAACTCCGCGCAACTTCGGTACCGCGGATTTCCTCTTCGACCGTGGCCAGGCGGGAATCGAGCTGCGCGCGGGAGGTTCGCGCCATTTCGTACGCGGCCTGAGACGCCTTGAGCTTCGCGGTGGCTTCATCGAACTCCTGACTGGAGATCGACTTCTTCTGATACAGTTCCTGCATGCGGTTGAAGGTCACCTGCGCGAGATCGAGACTGGCCTTCGCGGCGGCGATGGCGCTGTCGGCCGCGGGCATGGCGGCGCGAACTTCGTTACTGCCGGCTTCGGCGCGTTTCGAATTGACGTCGAGATCGCGCGAATCGAGAGTCACGAGCTGCTGCCCTTCGTGGACGTGGTCTCCGGTCTGCACTTTGACTTCGCGAACATAACCCGACATCCTCGCTGCGATTGTGCCGGAGGTTTGAGCGCGCACCGTGCCGGTCGCCTCGTAGATGGACGGCCAGGTTTCATTTGCCGCAATAACCACGGATACGGATACGGGGGCCGACACAGCGGCAGGCTTTTCTTTCGGTGCTTCGCCGCAACCGGCGAGCCAGCCCGCGACCGGAATCAGAAGCAGAAACTTACTTTTCATCGGGATCCCTCATTGAAGACTTCTGAATCCACTGAAAGAGTGCCAGCTGCCAGTTCGAGCACGGTCGCAGCAACGCGCTGATCGTGGATGGCAGCCAGGCGCCGCGTCCGCGCATCGAGAACCGCATCTTCGGTGCGGAGCAGATCGGTGACATTGTTTAGCCCGGATTCATAGCGGTCTTGCGTGATACGGAGACTTTCTTCCGCTTCGGCAACGGATGCGATCGTGACATCGATGCGCTGCTGCGCGGCCCGCAGATCGGCCCAGGCACGTCGAACCTGAAGCTGAATAGCGGAATCGGCGCGCCCTTGCTCGGCCTGGCTGCGGTGAAGTGCGGCTGCACTTTCCGCGATGCGCGCTTTGTCACTGAAGCCGTTGAAGAGATTCCAGCGAAGACGGATCGAGACGAGCCAGTTATCGCCGCCGCGATCGTAGAACCGCTGGCGGTCGGCTTCGAAGGCGTTATGGAGAGCGACCTGGGGCAGCAGGCTGCTGTGCGCGGTGGCCGCCTGATTTTCCGCCAGCGTGATGGCCAGCTTTGCTTCGCGGGCTTCCGGCCTGTCGGTGAGTGCGTTCTTTTCATAAGCAGCCAGCAGGGCGTCGGGTATTTTCATGGCAGCGAGGGTGGTGGTCAGGGTATGGGGGGTGTCGAGCGGCAGACCGAGAGCATCGTTCAACGCGGCGCGAGCGACATCGAGATCAGCTTCGCGACGGATCTGCTCCTCACGAATGGCCGCGATGTGAACGCGAATGGAGAGCGTGTCGGCATCGGTGGACATACCTGCGGAGTGGACGGCTTCGGCGCGATCGAGGTCGGCTTCAGCGGAGCGCATCGATTGTGTGGCGGCACTGAGTTGCTCCGCGCTGAGAAGCGCGTCATAGTATGCGCGGGCGACGTCAGCGATGACGGACATGCGGGTGCGGCGGCCGTCTTCGCTGGTCAGGTCTTTGGCCACGCTGGCGGCGCGAACGGCGTGTTTCGTCTGACCGGCGTCGTAGAGCGGCTGATCGGCCGTGACCAGGGACTGGAAATTGTTGAGGAAATCCGGCTGGTTCAGGGGGCCGAGCTGGAAGTTCTGATCGCCAAACTGGTGTTGCGTTAGTAAGGATGAGAAAACGAAGACGGGATTGTCGCTGCGCGCCCAGGATTCAGTGTAATTGACTTTGGGGAGACTACCGCCTTTGGCTTCTGTGATGCGACTGACGGCGACATTTTGAGCCGCATCGGACGCTTCGATGGATTTGTTGCCATTTAACGCAAGGCGCACTGCGTCTTTCAGCGACATTGGGTCTTGTGCCGATGCGAATAGAGACGCAAAGACACATAGCAGCAGTATTCTTCTCATTGATTCCGATTGCAGGGATGCAATCGCCTAACCGAGGTGACAGTGTCGGCACAGGTTTTAACAAATTCGCAAAAACGAAGCCAATCTGCAGCAATCGGACGATGGATTCATGCGTGTTCTCCTGGCTATAAGCTACAAGCCCGAACAATGGCATTTAGGGCGGATTTTTTCAAGTTACTGAAAACAATCCCAATTGCGTTATCACTTCGCTTGAACTGCCACAGAGGATGTCCCCTAATTAATGGATATAGGACCAGCCCGCTTCCTGTCGGCGAACGATTTGGGCGATTCCCGAATCCACCTGAGAGGCAAAGGGAAACAGATCCTCGGTCTTCACGTTCAAGACACGCATGGCATTCTGGCAGGCCGAAAGCGTCACACCTTCGTCCGTAAGCTGTTTCAGGCGCTCCTCGTATGCGGTATTGGTCTTGCGAAGCATATTGAGCCCTTGCCCGTAGAACACCACCTCCACCTGTGCGCCGCCGTCCCGAGCGAAAGCATTGCGCATGTTGTTGACGTGGGTGGTGAGGGTACCCCACGCGGGGCCTTCCGGTTCGGTCAACTGGAATACGACGTGGTGATTCGTGCTTTTGGCGGTCTGCGAAACAGCGCCGCAGATCAGGACGAGCGCCAGCGCGGTTGCGGAGAGAATGGTTTTCTTCATCAGGTTCTTTTCGGGAATTACAGGATCAGTAGAAATTGTGTCACCAAGGACCGCCAATTGCATCTCTGTTGGCAGGAAAGACATTATGGAAGTTTCAGCTACTTACCTGGGAGGCTCGAAGTTTGAGGCCGAGGCGCGCGGACATCGGGTGATTTGTGACCAGCCGGTGAATAATGACGGATCCGATGAAGGGATGACGCCGCCGGAACTTCTTCTCGCTTCGCTCGCGACATGCGCAGGGTATTACGCGATGCAATACCTGAAGACGCGCGGACTGCCCACCGAAGGAATCAAAGTCAGGGTTACCGCACAAAAGGCGGCGCAACCGGCACGGCTGGCATCATTCGGCATTGAAGTGAGTTCGCCCGGCGTGGATGAGCGGCATGAGGCTGGTCTGCTACGCGCCGTGAAAGCGTGTCTGATTCACAACACGCTGACGGCCGGGCCAGAGATCAATATCACTTTGCATACCGCGGCACTGGCGCATGTCTAATACAATCGGAAGCGGTAAAGACTCTGGAACGTGGCGAGGAAATTGAGCTAACGAGGCAACTCATAACCGGGGACGCGGCCGCGTTCGATCGGTTCGTGGAGCATTTCCGGGCGAAGATTTTCCAATATAGCTGGCTGATGTGCGGGCAGCGTGAGGATGCCGAGGACGTAGCGCAGGACACGTTGATGAAAGCTTTTGAAAGCTTCAACCAGCTACGCGAGCCAGAGCGCGTGCGGCCCTGGATTTTTCGAATTGCCAGAAACGCTTGCCTGATGAAGCGGAGGAAGAGTATTTTTGCGCCGCAGCGGGAGCTCTCACTGGACGAGTTTCTTCCGGCGATGGAGCGCGAGGGCGGTCAGGTCGGGCTTCAGATTGCGGACTGGTCGGAATTGCCCGACCGGCAGCTGCTGCAAACGGAGCTGAAGGACGTGCTGGACCGGGCTATCGGCAAATTGCCGGAAGCGTACAAATCGGTGATACTGATGCGGGATGTGGAAGAATTATCGACTCAGGAGACGGCGCAGGTTCTGGATCTGAGCGAGGATGTGGTGAAAACCCGGCTGCATCGCGCTCGTCTGGCGGTGCGGAAAAC
>Ga0182030_10023356_pt1 | contig 11442 bp, 10 predicted proteins | sample 812S3MmetaG_FD_121299 | JGI IMG/M metagenome (GOLD analysis project Ga0182030, IMG submission 121299) | Permafrost microbial communities from Stordalen Mire, Sweden - 812S3M metaG (Illumina Assembly) | ecosystem: Environmental > Terrestrial > Soil > Wetlands > Permafrost | place: Sweden...
GAGGACGACGTCGATGCTCACAGCAGCGGCAGGTAGCGCTCGATCTCGAAGACACTCCCGCTGCTTCGCGCGATGAACTCATGCGCAGGTATACGCGGACTTATGGCGTGAATTTCTACCTGGTCGGCGAGCCGGACGCACGCCTTCTGGCGGGCCCGAAAATACAGATCCCGGATGCAGTGATTGAGGAGATGCACAAACCGCCGCCGAGGGCGGAACGGCCACCACCGAAAGCCAGGCGACCTCCGCCACCACGGCGGCGGGAAACCGGCGACCCGAACCGTCCTCCGGATCCCGAACCGGCCCCCCCACCGGAACGGCGGCCTGCCCTGGGGCCCGAGCGGCAGGCGCCTCTTTTCGAGATTTCAACTAAGGATCCGCCTCAATATTGGGTGGGTTCCGGAATACCGGTGCGGGAACCTGGCAACGATGTGGCGAGTCCTGGTTTCCTGCTGATGACGTCGCCCTCTTTTTTCGGCACGCCATTATTCTTCGACTACAAACCGTGGCTGGCAATCGTTGGATCGATGGCGATTGCGTTTGTGTTGTGCTGGCTGCCGTTCATTCGCGGAATGACCGGGGCTGTTACACAAATGAGCAAAGTAACCGAACAGATCGCGGAAGGGAGGTTCGAGCATCACCTGCCGGAAGGGCGCCGCGATGAGTTGGGACTGCTGGCGGGAGGGATTAATCGAATGGCTGGGCGGTTGTCGGGTTTCGTGAACGGGCAGAAACGATTTTTGGGCGACATCGCTCACGAACTCTGCGCGCCGATCGCGCGGATTCAGTTCGCGCTGGGAATCCTTGAGCAGCGAAGTCCGCCCGGAACCATTGACGATCTCCAGGAAGAAGTACGGCAGATGTCGAACCTTGTGGGCGAGTTGTTATCGTTTTCAAAAACCGGAATGGAGCAGAACCGGCGCCAACTGGTTCCGGTGGATGTTCTCGAAATCTCGAAACAGGCGATCGCCCGCGAAGGTGCGGATGCCGATGTGACTATCGAAGCCGGCCTGGTGGTTATGGCAGACCCTGACTATCTGCTGCGATCCATCGCGAACCTTCTCCGCAACTCCCATCGTTACGCCGGAAATGCGGGGCCAGTCACGATATCGGCGAGGCGCGAGAAGAACGAAGTGGTGATTACCGTCGCGGACAGCGGCCCGGGACTTCCCGAAGAGGAAGTGGAGCGCGTATTTACACCGTTCTATCGGCTGGAAACCTCGCGAAACCGCGCATCGGGGGGAGCCGGACTTGGACTCGCAATAGTACGGAACTGCGTGGAAGCCTGCAAGGGCACCGTGCGGTGCCGCAACCGCGTGCCCACAGGTCTTGAGGTGGAGATCAGATTACCCGCAGCGCACTAATTCGTTGCATGGAGAAAATGGCGATTTCCATGCAATGAAGCTGGCATGACCGATTGGATTGTAGTAACTGGCGTTGTCTGGATGTTGCTCGTTGGGACGGTGATCTTTCTGGCTTTGTGCCGCATCAGTAACGCAATGGAAGAGGAAAAACTGACGCGCGCGGGGTTGCCCGCGTCCAATCCGGTTCACGTCCATCTTCTGCATGTTATTCAATCGGAAGACCGAACCGGCATCGCCCTCACGGCGGTCGTCTTCATATGCAGCGTCATCATCGCCTTCATGCTGGCGGACCGGATACTCCCCGGCGGCGTCCATAAGCTGATGGAGATCCTGGTCCTTTCCGTTCAATGACGATCGCCTGGGGTGGGAATCCGCGCCAAACGGCCCTTGACCCTTGCGCGAAATGACGCAATCGTCAGGTAATCGCAAGTCGTAGTCAACATAACTAACAGGATTATCAGTTGGCCGCGCGGTATGCAGATTGCCCTCCATAGGGCATGGCAACCGCCTCGATTACGGAACCGCCGGCTACGGGACCATCCTCTTCGGGGTTAACCAGGGTCCCGCCGTCTCACCCAAACGCCTCGCACCTGAAATTGATGTTGGCGGCGTCCGGGCTGGCAGTGCTTATCGCGGTCGGCTTCGTCTACTCTCACCGATCCAAAGTCCCCATGTACGTGACCGCGCGCGTGGATCGTGGCGACATCGATTCCTCAGTTACAACTACAGGCAATCTGAACGCGGTGATCACAGTTCAGGTGGGTAGCCAGGTTTCGGGCAACATCATCGCGCTCTATGCCGACTTCAACACCAGGGTGAAAAAGGGGCAACTCGTGGCGGAGATCGATCCGGCTCCGTTCCAGGCGTCGGTCGATCAGGCGGTTGCCACGCTGAACGCCGCGAAAGCCGCCGTCGTGACGGCACAAGCGACTCTTGCACAGTCGCAGGCGAACCTTGCCTCCGCGGAGGCTAACGTCGCAAATCAAAAAGCCAATCTCGTAAAAATGCAAAGCGCGGTGAATCTCGCACGCGTCGAAAACGATCGCCGGCAGGTCATGGTGAAAACCGGCAGCACTTCGCAGGAAGACGCGGATACTTCGCGGGCCAACTATGAGCAGGCGATCGCTGGTGCGGATGCCGCACAAGCGGCCATCAATGCGGCGCAGGAATCAGCCGAAGCTGCCACTAAAGGTGTCGATGTGGCACGCACTCAACTCGATCAGGCGATCGCAGTAGTGGCCGAAGACCGGGCGATTCTGGCAGGGGCTGAACTGAATCTCAGTCACACGCGCATCGTGGCGCCGGTGGATGGCACCGTCGAGTCGCGGAATATGGACGTCGGCCAGACCGTCGCCGCGTCCTTCCAGGCGCCGGTAATTTTTCTGATCGCACAGGATTTAACGAAGATGCAGGTAGATACGAATGTGGATGAAGCCGACGTCGGGCCGATTCGTCTCGATCAGCCGGCCACCTTCACCGTCGACGCGTATCCAGGTCAGATCTTCCGGGGCAAAGTAGCGCAGATTCGGGAAGCCCCAATCAACGTGCAAAACGTCATCACCTACGATGTCGTGATTGAAGTCTCCAATCCGGATCTGAAGCTGTTTCCGGGCATGACCGCGAACGCCACGATCTTCACGGGGCACGCATCGAACGCACTGCGCGTCCCGAAAGCGGGCCTGCGATTCCACCCCCACTCGGGTTCAGCGCAAACCGCACCCTCACGCCTGACAGCAGGGCAGCAAGCCGCCGCGACCGTTTACATTCTGAATCACAACCAGCAACTGGAAGCCGTAAAGGTAAAGACCGGTATCAGTGACGCCAATCACGTCGAATTAACAAGCAGCGACCTCAAAGAGGGCCAGGAGGTAATTACAGGCATGGCATCGGCGCCCGGTACTGCCGGCTCTCAGGCGCAGGGAAATGTGAGTTCGAAGAAACTCGGATTCTAGAAAGCTATGAACGCCCGAAAGATCGTTGCCAGCATGAAGATCGCGTTACAGGCTTTGCGCATTAACAAAATGCGCTCGGCTCTGACGATGCTGGGCATCATCATTGGAGTTGCTGCCGTGATCGCGATGGTCGCGGTAGGGTCCGGTGCCGAGGTGCGGATCAAAGAACAGATCGCCTCCATCGGGAGCAACCTGATCATCGTTCTGTCAGGCAGCGTAACCAGTTCGGGCATCCGTATGGGTACTGGCAACGCGCAGACCCTGACCGAAGAGGACGCCCGCTCAATTATTCGCGAATGCGATTCCGCTGCGATGGCCGCGCCGGCGGTTCGGGGGGGTGTCCAGACCGTTTTTGGAAATAACAACTGGGGCACCCAGGTACTTGGCACGACCCCCGACTATCTGCCAATTCGCGATCTTGAGATCGAGAAAGGTCAGCCTTTCACGAATAGCGACGTCGAATCCGCCGCGAAAGTCGCTCTGCTGGGAAAGACCGTCATTGACAATCTCTTCTATGGCGAAAATCCGGTTGGACAGATTATTCGCATCAAGACCGTTCCATTTACGGTGATCGGAACTCTTGTTCCCAAGGGCCAGTCGCCAACCGGGCAAGATCAGGACGATGTCATCCTCATGCCGATCAGCACGGCCAAAAAGAAGGTGATTGGAACCAGCCAGGCCAACTATGCCGCAGTCGGCTCCATCATGGTGCAGGCGCGCGAGGGCAGGACTTACGACGTGCAGGACCAGATGCGGTCACTGCTGCGCCAGCGCCACCACCTGCAGGCAAACGAAGACGACGATTTCACCATTCGCAACATGGAGGAAGTCTTCAAAGCGCAGGAAACGTCGGCGCGCGTGATGTCGATATTGCTGGCTGCCATCGCGTCGGTGTCGCTCATCGTGGGCGGCATCGGAATCATGAACATCATGCTGGTTTCGGTAAGCGAGCGGACCAAAGAGATCGGACTCCGTCAGGCGGTCGGCGCCAAAACACGCGACATTCTCAGCCAGTTTCTGGTCGAGGCCGTCACGCTGTCGATCGTAGGCGGAGCGATTGGCATTGCGCTCGGAATTGGCGCGAGCGTTCTGATTTCATACTTTGCGCAATGGTCGACCGTGGTTAGTCCAGGTTCCATTGTTGTGGCTTTTCTATTCTCGGCCCTGGTGGGAATATTTTTTGGCTTCTACCCGGCGCGCAAAGCCGCTTATATGGATCCTATCGAGGCTCTCCATTATGAGTAGCGGGAATATCATCGAGGTCGAACACCTCTCCAGAACCTTTAGGATCGGCGAACTCACTGTGCCTGCCCTGCGCGATGTATCCCTCGAAATCGAACGCGGCGACTTCGTGGCGATCATGGGCCCGTCAGGTTCGGGGAAGTCGACTCTGATGAATATCCTGGGTTGTTTGGACAAGCCCACATCGGGCAGCTACCGGCTCGACGGTATAAGTGTCGAGGAAATGGACCGCGACCAGCTTGCCGAAGTTCGAAATCGCGAGATCGGTTTCGTGTTCCAGCAATTCAATCTGCTGGCCCGCACCAGCGCCATCGGGAATGTGGAGCTTCCGCTGTTGTACACGAGCGAGTTGGTTCCCGACCCGCGCGGTCGCGCGCTGCAGGCGCTCGCATCTGTAGGTCTTGCCGAGCGCGCGGACCATCACCCGAATCAGCTGTCAGGCGGCCAGCAACAGCGCGTCGCCATCGCTCGCGCGCTGGTAAATAATCCGCAACTCATTCTGGCTGACGAACCAACGGGCGCGCTGGACTCCCGCACGAGTATCGAGATCATGGCGATCTTTCAGCATCTCAACCGTCTCCAGGGAATCACGACGATCATCGTTACGCACGAGCCCGACATCGCAGCTTACGCCAACCGCAACATCTACTTCAAAGACGGAAGGATCGTGCGCGATGAAAGGATCGCCCGCCCGCAGGATGCCGATTACGAACTAATGGAGTTTGCCCACGCCGATGCGATCTAAGACGGAGATCTTAATCGGCCAGCCTGGGCGTTGCCCTACAGGAGGCCGTGCTTTCTCATCTTGTAACGCAGGGCGTCGCGTCCGATGCGTAGTTCGCGGGCGGCTTGGGATTGATTACCCGCGGCTTTGGCCAGCGCATCCATGAGGAGCCGTTTTTCGTGAGATTCGAACGTTTCATCGCCCGGCGGCGTTGTCCCCCCTCCGGCAGGTTGCGAAGTCGGCACCTGGTGTTTCGAGGGGAATCGAAGGTACTCGGGCAGATCCTGAACGTCAATCGTTTCAGCTACTGCCATGATGCAGGCGTGGCCGAGAACGTTCTCCAGTTCGCGGACGTTGCCTGGCCAGTTGTGGCGCGAAAGCACGATTTGAGCGCGTTGCGTAAGTCCTCTTAGCTCTTTGTGGAACTGGCGCGAATATTTGTCCACGAAGTACTTTGTGAGCAGCGGCAGGTCTTCCTTGCGTTCGAGGAGCGATGGCAGGTGGACCTCGATCATGGAGAGCCGATAGTACAGGTCTTCGCGAAATTGTTTTTCCACTATTGCCGCGCGGATGTCCCGATGAGTTGCCGCGATCACGTGGACATCGACCTTGCGCGGAGTGAGCGAGCCGACGCGTAAGATCTCCTGATTCTGCAGCGTGCGAAGGAGTTTGGCTTGGGTGCCGATCGGCATATCGCCAATCTCGTCCAGAAAGATTGTGCCTTTGTCCGCGAATTCGAAGAGGCCCGCTTTGTCCTGTGTGGCGCCTGTAAAGGATCCGCGGACGTGCCCGAAGAGCTCGCTTTCAAACAGCGTTTCGACCACTGCGGAGCAGTTGAGAACTACAAATCTTCCCTGAGAGACAGGGCTGAGGTTGTGGAGGGCGCGCGCGGCTAATTCTTTTCCGGTGCCGGTTTCACCGGTAATCAGAACGCTGCGGTAGTGGGGGGCAACGCGTCGGATGCGCGAAAAGGCCTCCCACATGGCGGCGCTGCGGCCGATCATGCCTTCGAACTGCGCATTCTTGAGCAGTTCGTCGCCGAGGTCCATGGCCTTGCGGCGGCGGCGGGTATCGTCGATGAGTTTCGATATGCGGTCTCGCAGAGCGGTGATCGAGACCGGCTTGTTCATGTAGTCAGAGGCGCCCTTTTGGATTGCCTCGACAGCGGACTCGCTGGTGTAATGGGCGGTCATCAGAATCACGTCGATGGCAGGGTCGAATTCAACCACGCGCTCAACAACTTCCATACCGGTGACGCCTGGCATGACGAGATCAGTCAGAACAATATCGGGGTGTTCGCGGAAGATGATGTCGAGGCCTTCTTCGGGGTCCTGCGCGGTGATGATGCGGAGGCCCTCGCGGGCGAGAGCGGTGGAAAGCAACTCGAGGCTACCCGCGTTGTCATCGATGATGACCATCTGGACGTTCGGGTCGTTATTCATTAGCGTGGCCGTTTCAATTCAAGGTTGGCGAAGCGTTCCGGAGCGTAGTCGCGAAGGGCGCGCAGGAGCACTTCCTTGTTCAGGGGTTTTTGGAGATAGGCAGTTGCGCCGCGCGCCATTCCCGCCCGGTCCTTATCCAGTACTGAGACTACAAAGACCGGAACTTCCCTCGTTTCCGGCATCTTGCGTAGTTCTTCCAGAACCCGCCAGCCTGTGCCGTCCGGCAACATCAGGTCGAGAGTAATGGCGTCGGGGCGGACGCGATGTGCCATGTCGATGCCCGCGTCCCCCGTTCCGGCGAACTCGACGCGGATTCCCAGCGGTTCGAGATAGCTGGCAAGCAGGTCGCGTCCGGCCGGCTCGTCTTCGATTACGAGCACGACAGGATGCTCGCGCAGATGAGTTGGGTTGAAAGGCAGGGCAAAGGTAAAGGTACTGCCCTGTCCGGGGGTGCTTTGGACATCTATAGTCCCGCCGTGCATTTCTACCAGGCGTTTTACGATGGCGAGGCCGAGACCGGTGCCTTCGCGGACGCCGCTGGTGGCCCGGCCCACCTGCCGGAAGCGGTCGAAAATAACTTCCTGGTCTTCCTTGCTGATGCCTATGCCGGTATCGGCTACTGAAATTGAAACCACTTCGGGGTCGCCGGTGGACTGACCGATCCAGACGGATCCACCTTTAGGCGTAAACTTGACGGCGTTGCTGAGCAGGTTAGTCACAATTTCGCGGATGCGGATTCTGTCGGCGAGGATATAAACAGGGCCTTCAATGCGGTCTTCGATGCCTATACCTTTGGCCTGCGCGGCGGGTGTAATACCATTCAGAGCCTCACGCACGACCTCATGCGTATCGATGCGTTCCAGCTTGAGCTCCATCCGGTTGGCTTCGATTTTGCTCAGATCCAGAATGTCGTTGATCAGTTCCAGCAGATGTACGGAATCGTGGTGAACGTGACCGACGAAACGCTTTTGCGCGGGGTTCAGCGGCCCCTGGCTCTCTTCCTGGAGGAGTTCCGTGAAACCGATGATGGTGTGAAGAGGCGTACGCAGTTCGTGGCTCATGCTGGCCAGGAACTCGCTTTTCAGCTGATTGGCCTTTTCGATTTCGCGATTGCGGACTTCGAGTTCCTGGTTGGCCTTGCGGATTCGTTCTTCGAAGACTCGCCTTTCGGTAACGTCCCGGACGATCGCCATGACGCTGAAGCTGTCGTCGGAGTGAATGGGACTGAGGCTGATCTCCACCGGAAACTCGGAGCCATCCCGGCGGCGAGCGGCGAGTGTGAGTCCCTGGCCCATGGGACGCGTGCCGGGATGGGCGATATATCCGCTGCGATGCCCGACGTGTCTTGCGCGCATGGCGTCGGGCAGCAGGTTTTCGACGGGCGCTCCCAGTAGTTCCTCGCGCTGGTAGCCGAACAGTCGCTCAGTGGCTTTGTTGAGCATCACGATGCGGCCTTCGCGGTCCACTTCGATGATGCCGTCGGGCGCCGCTTCGAGCAGTTCACGCAGGCGGGCTTCGGCTTTGGTCACGGTATCCGGGCCGGGCATCAGCGGCGCGACTCCTGGCTCCATATATCGACAGGTCCGCGCGCTTGCAGCCCGATGATTGTCATCGGGAGGAGTGTCGCAATGGTCTCCAGCGTTTCGGTGCTTTCGGGGCCCATATTGTTAGTGCTGCTGGTCCGCGGAGTGCGAACCATCGCAGGAGATACTAGCAGGTCCAATTCGTCCGCATCCTTCGATAGATCTCCTGTATATTCGTCAAACGCTTAGCACCGGGCATGGCATGTCGCGGACGATCGCATAGGCGTGCGATCGCAATCTGCCGGCGAAGTGGGGAAGAGCGCCCCGGCCAATGAGTACGACATCGGCGTTCCGGCTTTGGGCGACACAGCGGACGGCGTCGGGAGTATTGCCGGTCTCGACAGTCACGTCGAAATTCGTTCCCGCTTCCTCCTGCATCTCAGCAATCTTCTTGCGAGCTTCATCCGCCAGAAAGGCAGCGAATTCCATATCCATATACCTTTCCGGGCCGGACTCGGCTACAGGCACGGCGTGTGTCAGGTGAACACTGGCACCGGAACCGGCGGCAAGGTCGGCGGCGAAACGAATGAGCCGCGAGCCTTCCGGGACCGTGTCGATCGCGCAAACGATGCTCCGCCACTCAGTATGATCGGGCGCGCTTCTGGCATTCTCGCAGTGGGATTCCGTCCAAACGGCGCATGTGGCGTCGTGGAGAGTCTTGGCTGCTACTGAACCGAGCAGGGCGGCGCGAAACTGGCCGCAGCCGCGGGTAGGCAGCATGATGAGATCGATCTGCCAGGTGCGGGCGAGTTCCGCGATGCAGGAACCCGGATCGCCTTCATCGACAACGATCTTCGGGGAGATGCCGGGGAATGCGGTGGCGGCAAACTGCGTCAGCTTTTCTTCCGCAGCTGCTTTGATTTCGTCGAGGGGGAAATCGAATGTCACAGGAGAGTCAGGTGCACCGTAGGCCATGATGGGGACTTCGACCAAATGGAGCAGCGTCAGTCTGGCGTTGAACTGCTTGCAGACCGCGCGCACGTGCGGAACGATGGCTTGGCTTCTCTCTGAGAAATCTACAGGGAAGAGGATGTTTTTAAATGGCATGGAGTCCTCCTTTACGCCTGTGCTATTGCAGCCGATCAGCCGAACGCTGCAACCCTGCGACCTAACGATCGAAACCTTGCAAGTAATTGATAAGGAGATGGTTATATCGGAGGAAGTGCTTTGAAGGCACTTGCGCACTATTCCTCTGCTGCGTGAATAACCGATTACCCTGAGTCAAATGACGCAGGTGATCGGCGACAAGATCGTTGGCGTTAGACGCTCAGGACGGGGCAGGGCATGTCCCGGACGATTGAGTAGGCATGGGAGCGGAGACGTCCGGCGAAGTGCGGCAAAGCTCCGCGGCCTATCAGTACCACGTCTGCTCTGAGAGAATCGGCGGCGTGGTGGACGACGTCGGGTATGGCCCCCGCTTCGATGCAAACCGGAAGGCTCGTCGCTACTTCCTGCTGCATCCCCGCGATGGTTTGGCGCGCCCGGTCTGCGGCGAACTCGGTGAATTCCAGCTCGAACGACTTACCGGAACCCGAGTCGGCAGTTGTCGTGGCGTGTACGAGACTGAGGCGGGCTTTGATTTTTGCCGCGAGATCGGATGCGAACCGGATCAGCCGCAGGCTTTCCGGCACGGTGTCGATGGCGCAGACGATGGTCTGCCAGTCAGCGTGGAGGGGGCCGGTCTCTTCGCAATGAGCCTCGGTCCAGACTGCGCATTCGGCATCGTGAAGGGTCTTGGCGGTCACGGAGCCGAGCAGGGCCGCACGAAAGCGCCCACGTCCGCGAGTCGGAAGCATGATGAGATCCGTGTGCAGGTTGCGAGCGAGTGCGGCGATACTGGCGCCCGGATCGCCTTCGTCCACGATTCTGTTCACCTTCATGCCGGGGAAAGAATCCTCGGAGAATTCGATGAGTTTTCGTTCCGCGGACGCCCTGATTTCATCCGCGGGAAAATCGAAAACTAGAGGGGCTTCAGGCGCGACATAAGCCAAAGCGGGGACGTGGAAGAAATGAACCAGAGTCAACGATGCTCCGAAGCGATTGCAGGCCGCCTTGACGTGCGGAACGATGGCGTGGCTTCTCTCGGAGAAATCTACGGGGAAGAGGATTTTCTTAAATGGCATGGCGGCTCCTCCAACACCTTTGCAGCCAGCGCACCATCGGACGATTTCCCGGCAGCCTCGCTGTATCCCACTGAGAATCGGAGAGTTAATTGATTTCGCGATTGCAGGCACTGGCGTTTGACATAAGGCCCTTGCGCGAGGACACGCAAGGGCCTTATGTCAAACGCCGCGACTGGGATTATTTCTTGAGGCTGCGGAGGTAAGCAACGATATTATCGGCCGACGCGCCAGTGACCGATGCAGTCGCCTTCATTTTGCCCACGCCATCTGTGATGTCTTTCTTCAAATCCGCATCGCTGTGGGCCTGAGCTTCGGGCGACTTCAGATCCTTCATTTCGACCTTCATCATTTTGGCAATAGCGGGGTTGGCCGTGCCATCGACGCCGTGGCAAGACTTGCACGACGCCGCATAGGCAGCCGCGCCCGCTTTGACATCGGCGGCGAAGGCGGCACCCGAAGACAGGGCCGCAAGGGCCACCAGGGATATTACGATTGTTCGCATTTGAAATCTATTTCTTCAAGGTATGAACGTAGGCGACCACATTATCGAGCGAGGCACCGGTCACCGATGCAACCGGCTTCATCTTGCCCTGGCCGTCCGAGATTACTTTTTTCAGATCCGCATCGGGACGGGCCTGGACGTCCGGCGCTTTCAGGTCCTTTATGTCCACTTTCATCATCTTGGCGATGGCGGGGTTGGCTGTGCCGTCGGCGCCGTGACAAGATTTGCACGACGACGCATAGACAGCAGCGCCCGCCTTTGCGTCGGCGGCGAGGACTGCTCCCGAAAAGAGGGCCGTAAGGGCCAGGGATATTACGATCGTTCGCATTCAGTGTTGCTCCTTATATATAGATAGTATTGCCTGCTACGGTTTCCGGGCGCCGGGTAACAGGGCGAGGGTTTTCAGAATCTCAGGGGATGTTTCTTCCACGGCCAGTGCGTTGTGGCAGGCACTGCAGTCCTGCGTAATGGTTTTCTTCGCGGCAGTCTTTGTTGCCGGAGCCGCGTGGC
>Ga0182030_10023357_pt1 | contig 11442 bp, 6 predicted proteins | sample 812S3MmetaG_FD_121299 | JGI IMG/M metagenome (GOLD analysis project Ga0182030, IMG submission 121299) | Permafrost microbial communities from Stordalen Mire, Sweden - 812S3M metaG (Illumina Assembly) | ecosystem: Environmental > Terrestrial > Soil > Wetlands > Permafrost | place: Sweden...
CTTGGTCCGGCAGGTGCGTTGTAATCGGGCCAGCAGTGCACCACTTGGCCACGATGATCGAGAAAGCCCTCCTGATTCTGGCCAAGGCCGTAATAGTGCTCGTCGTCCGGGGAAGCGAAGGTCGCTCCCACCACATAGGACGCAGGGTCCGTGCTGCGGCGGTCTGCAGCCAGATCCGCGGTGCCGTCCTTCTGATTGGGCACGGATTGCGACCAGCCGGTCATTTCGAGCAGGTTCCTGCCCGCCGTGGTGCGCAACGTAATATGCGCGCTCGGAGCCGAGCCGCTGAAGTATTTGCCTATGTCCACACGGGACTGGAGCGGGGAATGGTTGGGGGGAAGGTCCTTGTCGACCGTGGCCACGATCCGTGCCGACCGATAGACGTCCGACTTTGGAGTCTGGCTCGCTGTCCAGCCGGCCGTCGAGGGCGCGGCAACAAAACCATAGCCCGGAGCAGCCAGCGCCGCCTTACGCTTCAAGCTGATCGTGACTCGCAGAATGTTTGGTGCATAGGGCTCGAGCACAATCGTCTCGCCGTCGCGGTCGAGCGCGAGCTGCGGGCTGGTAGATTGCGCTGGTGCATGGACGCCGGCAAAGACAATTGCGGCAAGCAGGGGGATGAGAATCGAAAACCTTCGCATGAAAATGCTCCGAAGAAACAGCGAGTGCGGGACAACGCGCCGCGCGCATGAGTGCTAATGGATCACTTGGAGATAGTTATCCCGGACCATCCGCCTCAGTCCTCGCCCAAACTCCAGTGCGCATACTATTATGTGCTGGAGTCGAAAAGGAGATCCGCGCAAAACCATAGGATGCGCTTCTCAGTTAAAAACAGTACATTCCCATAAAGACGAATGCGAGAGCCGGACGTCACGCCCGTCACACTAGATGAATTTCGTTTTTCAAATGGAACTGGCCCGTGAGCGATTCGCGCCAACGAGCCAGTTCCGTTTGCAGTTAGAAGCTGTACTTGACGGAAAGCTCACCCAAGCGACGGCCTGTCTTCTGGTCCATCGTGCCCTGGGTAAGCCCTGATGCGGTCAGAGGGGCAACCATGGTTGAGACGAAAGTCGACTTGTCAGTGGTGGTGAAGGTTGGCGTAATGATTGAGCTGGTAGTGAACCCCCATAGCGGATGGTTGAGGAAGTTGAAGGCGGCCGCCTTGAACTCGACCGTCTGCTTTTCCGTGATGTGGAAGGTCTTATAGATGGTGAGGTCGGAGTTGAAGTAACTCGGACCGCTCAGGTAGCCAACTTGACGAAGACCGTAAGTGCCCAGCGCCGGAGGAGCCAGGCAGAGAACGTTGACCAGCTGGTGCGATCCCAAACCACTTTTGGGATTGCAGGTCGTGATCGGCTGTATATCTCCGGTGTTGGTTCCGTAATAGGACAGGGTGGTTACGTTGTACCCTGTCGTGCTGTCTTTGATCGTCATGCCCAGATTCTGGCTGTCGTTGGCCTGAAGGTTTCCGCCCGCCTGCCAGGTGGTCACGCCGGTAACGGTCCATCCGTTTGTCGCGCCGCCTACAACCTTGTAGCTGCCCTTGTAGAGCTGTCCAAGGGAGTAGGCATAGGAAGTGGTAACAACTTGCGGGCGATCGATGCCGAGCACGCCGTAGTTGCCATGCACCGTGAATGCGTCCACGCTGTTGTTGACGATGCCCAACGACTTCGAATAGGTGTAGTTGAGGTTAAAGCTGAGTCTTCCAGTCTGCTTGGTCCACGCAATCTGCAGGCCGTTGTAGTTGGAGTACCCGTTATGAGTGTTCATGGTGATGGAGTTTTGGCCGTAACCCTTGAAGTAAGGGTAGTAATCGGTCAAGGTATAACTGCTTTGGTTGTCAGGATCAGCCGGAGCAGCCGCGCCGGACCAGGGGTCTTTCTTGAAGACACCGCCCACGGGAATCTTGTTCTGGTTGGAATAGCCGTTGCTGCCGCCGCCAATGGCCGTGCCTGAGCTCTGGCCGCCCATCAGCAAGTTCTCGGTGTTGCTGCCGACATAGGCTACTTCGAGCAGTGTTCTCCAAGGCATCTGCTGCGAAACCGTGAAGTTATACGCATAAGTCGCCGCGTCCTTGCGATCGTTGGGATCGGCAACGTTGACCGCGGAAGCCTCGGTTGCCTGCGCAGCGAGAATGCTTGCCTCCGCTCCGATTTCCTTGAAGGTAACATTGCCGGAAGGCGCGCTGTAGCTCTTCATCGATGCCGCGGTAGTCAGCGGACCCGCATAGTCGTTGTACTGATCGGTCCAGCGATAGTCGCCCCAGCCGCCGCGCAGAACCGTCTTTCCCGTACCGAAGATGTCGTAGGCAAAGCCGAGACGCGGCGAGGTGAAGACGCCCTGAACGGGCGATCCGCTGTTCGGAATTCCAGGTTCGATGCCATGCCAGGAGACACCGGGATAGCTTTTGCCGGCGGCTACATCACTGGCATAACGACCGGGAATCCAGACGGCGAGTCCTTCTCCAGCGCGATCGTACCAGCGGCCCAAGTGATCGAAGCGGAATCCGATATTGGCCGTGAAGCGCCGCGTTACCTTCCAATCGTCCATGGCAAAGGCCGAGGTCGTGCGGTAGGCCATATTGGTCAGAGGATCGGAGTTGGTTTGTACGAAAGCGGATTCGTTGAGGGTGGCGTTATTGCCCGCAATGCCCATCACCAGGTTGGCCGTAGGGTTGTTGGTGCCGATGACGGTTCCGTTGTTGAGAGGATCGGATTGGATCGCCGAACTGAACGCGAACTCGCCGTTCAGATTTTCGTAACTGCCCTGATAGTTGTTCGCCAATTCGGTAAAAGCTCCGAACTTGAACGAATGCGTTTTATAGACCTTGGTGACGTTATCGGAGAAAGACGGATTCGCCTTTTTCTCCGGGTAGGCGCCGCCCGAGGCGCTCCATACATCGGCTTGCGCCATCTCCGGGAAGGTCTTCGCTCCGGGACTGAAGACGCCCGGAGCAACCAATGAAGAGTTGAAGATCGTTCCGTAAGGATAGCCGATGGCCGTGTTGTACGACGCTTTGATGTTGGCAGGCGTGGTGGGGCTGTTGACCCAGCCCCAGGCGCCCACGAACTCGTTGGTCAAAGTGGGCGAGAGGATAGACAACAGATTGCCGGTCAATACCCTGGAGGTCGTGGTGTTGTTTAACTGCCCGCCGGGGAAAGGAACACCGTATGTGGGAATGCTCCAGAGGTGCGCTGGTTGAGGAGATGAGTTGGCGCCTTGCTGGAAGGCGATAAAGGCTTTGGTGTTTTCGCTCAGGTTGTAGTCCACGCGGAAACGGTAGATGTAGACGTTGCTCTGGCCGCCCATTGCCTTGTAGTAGTTGAAGCCGCTGTTCTTGGCCGGATCCACGTTGGCCGCGGGAAACAGCGACATGAGCGCCTTGGCGCCGGGATCGACCGTGAGCGCGCTGGGGTTGGTGATGGGATTGCCCGCAGCGTCGTAGCCTCCCGAGAGGTCGTTGCACCAGTTGGTTGCGGTGGGGGAGAAGCCGTTGGGACACAAGGCGGCATTGGAATCCAGGTTCGAAGTGTCCGAGGTGTTGTTCAGCGAGAAGTTGCCGTTGCGCATATCCGCGCCGGGAACATACGAGCGCATGATATTGGAACTGCCTGGGTTCTGATACTGGTACTCGTAGCCGCCCCAGAACAGCAGCTTGTTGCTCTTGTTGAATTCGGAATGTGGGATGCGGACCGGGCCGCCGAAGTTGCCGCCAGGATAATAATAGGCGTCTTGCGTTTTAGGCGTGCCTGCGTGGTTGTTCTGCCAATAGTTGCTGTTCAGCACGCCGTTGCGGGTATAAAGGTAGGCTTGTCCGTGGTAGTGCGAGCCGCCCGCCTTGCTGATGGAGTTCATGATGACCGGTCCGTCGGCCGAGTCGGCGCCAAAGTTCGAAGTCTGGATCTTGACCTCTTCGGTCATGTCGGGGTTGATGGTGGCGATCGACCAGCAGTTGCAACCAGGATCGATGATGTTGGCGCCGTCGAGGATGTAGGCCGAGCCGCCTCTATAGGGTGCGCCGTTGGGCGAAAGTCCGACGCCGACTGTGCTGCCGGTGGCTGCGACCGTCGTCAGAAAGTCAAATTGCGTGCCGTTTCCGATGCCGTTGGCCACGGTGGTCACGCCGGGCAGTATCTTGAACAGTTCCGAGAGATTGCGGCTCTCGACTGACAGGCGCGAGATGTCGCGCTCAGAAAGGAGCGCGGAGCGCTCGCCGTTGTCGGTGGGCACGATTTCCAGGGACCCTGACTCAACCACCACACTTTCACTGGCGGAGCCGATCTCCAGTTTGATTCCAGCGATGCTGCGCGAGTCGCCGGCATTCAGCGTCAGATCGGCTTGCTTCCAGGATTTGAATCCCTTGGCTTCGACAATCACCGAATAGGTGCCGGGGATGGCGCCGGCGAAGTTGAAGACGCCGCGATCGTTGCTGAGTGTTTTGCGCGTGTCGGACGTGGCTTGATTGCGCAGGATAACCGTCGCGCCGTTGATGATCGCACCGCTCTGGTCCTGCACTGTCCCAGAAAAGCTGCCGGTAATCAGTTGTGCCTGCAGGCTCAGTGAGCCAAACAGGAGACATAGTACGAGAACGGCCGGAGTCCACAGGCCCTTGGCCGGCGGCAAACTCTGCGTTCTCGTCTTAAAGCATTGATGCGCCATGATTCCTCCGAAATTGTTGGGTGCTCATATTGGCAATTTGTCGTTCCTTGCAAACAGGGCCACCATACCCACCGATTCATTGGGATACATAAATCCCGCTAAAACGATTTAGCGGGAACCTAAATCCGGGGATAGGACCGCGCAAGTAATACACGGTGTCTTACGGTAGGGCGAAGTGGGATTGCGGCGGGTTTTCGTGCATCTGCAGGGGGGTGTATGGCCAGGTTTCTTACGGTAAGGAAGAGGCTCCGGAACGCTCGACTCCGCATTTGTCGCCTTGAGGAGCCGGAAGAACTTCATGGGGCCTGCCGGTTTCAGTAAACACGGATATGTGCTTAACCAACGCAAATACAATAGATTAGTCGGCGGTATCCTTTCGAATCCCAGCCTGCTCCTGGTGATCGGCATGACCTTTCGCCTGAAGGTTTCTTGACAACGCCGCATCTCGTTGTATCTACTTTGACTCGCCGCCGAAAGTACGTACCGTACGTATGATGATTTGCCCAAGAGCCCGTCTGCAGCCATGAAACAGCTGTCCGAGGCCGAATTCCGTGACAGTGCAGGCCAGTAGATTGCGTTCCCCAGAGCCACGGAGGAGCGCAATTGGGGAACCAATGAGATCAACCGATGTATCGCCAGACGCGCATGAAGTCGTCCCCTCGCCGGCGAATGGAAAAGACGAGAAGCGGAGAGCCGTCCTTCTGGAACTCGAGAACGTTCTGGCAAGCCACTTTTCCGAAGCGCGGCGCGGAGCAAGCAATTCCTCGAGTATGTCGTCAAGCATCAGTTGGAGGGGCACCCAGAGCTGCTGAAGGAACGCACCATTGGTACCGAGGTTTTCCTCCGTCCAGCTGGTTACTCAACCGGAGACGATCCGGTTGTCCGCGTTCAGGCGGGCGAAGTGCGCCGCAGACTCGAGCAGTACTATCAGGCCAGTCCCAGCGACTGCAAGGTTCGCATCGAGCTTCCGGTTGGCTCCTACTCTCCGGCGTTCCACTGGACTTCCGCACCAACAGCGGCGGAGCCTCCCCATTTCCAAACGCCTTCACCGGAACCAGCGCTGCAACCCAGCAGCAGTTTCATCCATCGCGCGAGATGGTGGGCAGTCGCCGCGGCCTGTTTCGCGTTGGCGCTTGCCGCTTGCGCCGCTTTCCTGGTCCTGCACCGTTCAGCGCAGCAAAAGTCGGTCATGGAGCAGTTCTGGAGCCCGATTTTTAGCAGTCAACAGCCGGTCCTGATCTGCCTTGCGAAGCCGGTGGTCTACCGACCGACGCAGGAAATCTATCAACGCTATACACGCACCCACCCCAACACCTTTCAAACAGAGGTGGAGCGGACCAATCAACCGCTTCCCTTGGATGAGAATGAAAAGATCTCGTGGGACGAGATGTACATCCCCTCCGATTATGGAGTAGCGCTGGGCGATGCCTATGCGGCCGTCAGCCTCTCGGCGCAGCTGGGCAAGATCGGCAAACTCGCTCAGGTGCGGATCGGCACCAACTATTCCTTTGAGGATCTGCGCAACTCTCCCGCCGTGCTGGTGGGCGCCTTCAACAATAAGTGGACCATGCAACTTACATCGAATCTGCACTTTGCATTTGTGGAAAAGGATGAAGAGTTCATGATCAGGGAAGAATCCGGACAGCACCGCAAATGGGAGACCCGCAAAGGCCCGCACGGAGAGACGATTGAAGATTTTGCCATAGTCAGCCGATTGCTGGACTCGAAGACCGGCCAGTTCACGATTGCCGTGGCAGGCATCGGCGGCGCGGGCACCCAGGCGGCAGGGGAGTTTGTCTCAAACGCTGGATATCTTCAGGAAGGTCTTCGCAATGCCCCTGCCGGGTGGCAGTCGAAGAATCTCGAGATCGTACTGGAGACGACTGTCACCGACACTGTGGCTGGACCCCCGCACGCCGTCGCCGCTTATTATTGGTAAGTTTGCCGGGTCGCGACCACGAGGGCGCCTACTCGGTCTTCATCTCTTTCGCGCGGCATGCGGGGAATGACGCCGACAGACGGAAGCCCGGACGTTTTCAGCACTCGATGATATTCAATGCGAGCCCGGCGAGGCTGGTCTCCTTGTAGCGCGATTGCATGTCGAGGCCGGTGAGATACATGGTGCGGATGACCTGGTCGAGCGAAACCTTGTGCGCCTCTGACTCGTTCATCGCGATGCGCGACGCATGAATCGCCTTGGCCGCGCCCATGGCGTTGCGCTCGATGCACGGAATTTGCACCAACCCGCCAATGGGGTCGCAGGTCATGCCGAGATTGTGCTCCATGGCAATCTCGGCAGCGTGCTCCACTTGTCCGTTGGTGCCTCCAAGGGCGGCAGTCAGGCCACCTGCGGCCATGGAACAGGCTACGCCCACTTCGCCCTGGCAGCCGACTTCGGCGCCGCTGATGGACGCATTCTCCTTGTACAAGATGCCGATAGCCGCCGAAGTCAGGAAGAAACGCACCAGGCCTTCATGATCGGCCCCGGGAATGAAGCGTTCATAGTACACCCACGGTAAGGATTCGTGCTAAATTGTCACACTCGTGTCATGAGCGGGGGATAGATGTAGGATTCCGGCAGCAATCATCCATGCCGAAACATGTGGAATGTTGCTCAACTGAGGGCATACGAGCAGTGATAGGCACGTAAGATGTGAGCGCCTGATGCTACAGTTGCGGTGAAGCCTATGACCTCATGGATGAGTTGCCTTTACGGTCTTCTGCTCTTGCCGCAAATCAGCTCTGCGCAAGACAGCTTCCACACCACCCAGCCGCGTCCCGTGGAAACACTGCGCGCAGAAGCGCTCAGAGCACAGCCACCACGCGAGAAGGGGGGCTTTCATCAACCCGATCTGGTGGAATTGGTCAAAATCGATCCAACCATCAAGCTCGATATCCGCTACTCCACAAACAATAATATCCTTGGGGCACCCATATACACCGAAGCACGGGCCTTCCTTCAGCGTCCGGCGGCAGAGGCACTTCTGCGCATCCAGCGCGAGCTCGCCCGTCATGGATACGGGCTGCTCATTTACGACGGCTACCGCCCATGGTATGTTTCAAAAATTCTCTGGGAAGCTACCCCAAGGGATAAGAAAATCTTCTTCGCCGATCCTGCCAAAGGCTCAATTCATAACCGTGGGTGCGCCGTGGACTTGTCTTTATATGATCTGTCCACTGGTAAGGAAGTGAGGATGCCAAGCAGCTACGATGAGATGACAGTGCGTGCGTATTCCGCATACGCCGGCGGTACGGATGCCGAGCGTGCATCACGTGACCTGTTGCGTCATGCGATGGAAGCACAGGGGTTCACTGCCAACATCGAGGAGTGGTGGCACTTCAACTACAAAGATTGGCAGCAGTATCCAATTCTGAATAGAAGATTCGAAGATCTGGGGCAGTAGTTCCTCTCCGACCGCAAGAAGTCCCGCTTCTCACTTAAGCCCACATCCCCGGCACCGCTCCCCCGCGGAGCCAGTGTGCCAGAAACGGGTGGTTCGCCGTTTCGTGAAAAGCCCAATGATTTTGCAGAATGGAGACCGTCAAATCGTGTGGGCAAAAACGACCGTTTGTGGCACACTTCTTGCATGGTCCGTCGGCACACCTCTTCGAACCCTGTATCCGTGAAGGCAGCGCTGTACGCGCGGGTGTCGACCGACGACGGCCGCCAAACGGTTGCCAACCAGGTGCGGCAGTTGCGCGAACTGGCGGTGGCGAGAGAGTTCGAAATCTTCCGTGAATATACGGATGAGGAAACGGGCGCCAGCCCGAGCCGGACCGCATTCCTCGCCCTGCTGCGGGATGCGCGATTGAGGCGGTTCCGCGTTCTTCTCATCACTGACCTTGATCGTCTGACGCGCGAGGGCGCGGCGGCCGGTTTCGCCCACCTTGCCGAGTTGGACCGTTACGGCGTGCGGGTCGTGAGCCTTGGGCAGGGCTGGCTCGATTACGATCCTCGGATTGACGAGGACCCCGAGCTACGCGAGATGCGAAACATCCAGACCGCAGTCGCTCTGACCTGGGCTGCGCTTGAGCGGCAGAAGATCTCACGTCGGACGAAGGCCGGTCTCGAACGCGCTCGAGGTGAAGGCAAGCGCCTGGGCCGCAAACCGGTTGATGCTACCGGTGAGCAGGTATGCCGGCTGCTTGCAAAAGGGACCTCCATGTCGCAGGTGGCGGTCAAGCTTCATATCAGCCGTCGCACGGCGTATCGTTTACGCGACCGATTACAAGTGAGCAACCAATAGATGGCGGGCATCGGCGACACAGCTTATCCGCAGTTGAAGACTGCTCCCTCCGCCAAGGAGCTCGCCGACGTTTATACGCCAAACTTCGTCGAGTTGGTCTGGGCGGAGAAGAGGACCAGGGAGCCGGCACCGCGTGTGGGTCTTCTGGCATTGCTCAAGACCTTTCAACGGCTTGGATACTTTGTGCCGTTGTCGGATGTGCCTGTCTGCTTGCTCGAACATATCGCCAGATCCGCTGGATACGATTCGGTCCCGGCGGAATTGTTTCACTACGACGCCAGCTCTGTTCGTCGCCGGCATATGCTTCTGGTTCGGGATTACGCCGCGGTCAAGGCATGGGGGGAAGATGCCGAGGCTGCAATGGAGACAGCAAGCCGGGATGCCGCACGTACGCTTGATGATCTTCCCGACATCATCAATGTTGTCCTTGAGCAATTGGTTCGGCAACGGTTCGAACTGCCGGCGTTTTCGACTCTTCTGCGGGCCGCGCAGCACGCCCGCGCGCTGGCCAATCGAGAGTATCAGTCACTGGTCTGCGACCGGCTCGATGCTGTTGCGCGGGAGCGATTGGCCATCCTGCTCACCCGCGTCAATGACGAAAGCAAGAGCCCATGGCACCGACTGAAGGGGGAGCCGAAGCAGCCAACGGCCCAGAACAATCGCGACTTTCTCGACCATCTGGCATGGTTGAAGGAGCAGGCGATCATTCCCGCCATCTTTCGGGGTATTCCAGATGTGAAGCTGAAGCAGTTCGCGGCTGAGGCGAGGTCGCTCGATGTCGCATCAATGAACGATTTGACGGAGACGAAGCGCCTCACCCTTACCGCGACCCTTGTGTTTACGCAAACGGGCCGCGCGCTGGACGATGTTGCGGACATGTATGTCCGGCTCGTGCTCCGGCTTCACAATCAGGCCCGCACAGCTCTGATGGAGTATCAGGCCGAGCACGTGGAACGAACCGACAGTCTCGTCGCGACGCTTCATGGCGTGACCCTAGCCTATCGAACCGAAGGTTCGGCAGAGCAGCGACTGTCCGCCATCGGCGAATTAATCGAACCGAACGGAGATCGAATTCTGGAGCAGTGTGAAGCGCATGAGGCGACTGCGGGGAGAAACTATCTTCCCTTTCTCACACGGTTCTACTCCCATCAGCGGGCAGCCCTCTTCAGTTTTCTGGAGAGCGTCGAGTTGCTCTCTACGTCCTCCGACAGGAGCATGACTGACGCCATCAGATTCTTGATTGCCCACCGGAAGAGCCGCCTGGACCGGCTTCCTATTAAGGAGGGAGGCCCAGAGGACTCGGCTCTCGATCTCTCCTTCGTGGGTGAACCATGGTGGCCCCTTGTGGTTCCGGACACAAAGCTCAAGGAAGATCCGGTGCATGTATCGCGGCGCTGGTTCGAGCTTTGCGCGATAACGGAGGTGATGCGAGAGCTGAAGTCGGGCGATTTGTGCATACCCGGCAGCGACCGTTACAGCGATTTCAGAGAGCAGTTCGTGAGCGAAGAAGAGTGTCTTCAGGGGCTCGCATCCTATACGGAACGCTCAGGCGTTCCCACGGAGCCCAAGGCTTTTGTCGCCGCCTTGCAAGGCAGGTTGGAAGCAGCGGCACAGAAAGCGGACCGAGGATTTCCGGACAACGAGTATCTGCGCTTCGAAAAGGGAGAGGCGATCCTGAAGCGTCTCCGGCGCAACCCCGATCCGGCCGGCCTCCACTCCTTCGAGCGGCTCTTGAAAGAGCGCATGACCCCGGCCGGCATTCTGGACGTGCTCGCGGATACGGAGGAATGGCTGAACTGGACGAGGCACTTCGGGCCGATTTCAGGCCACGATAGCAAACTTGCCAATCCGGCCGAGCGGTATCTTGTGACCACCTTTTGCTATGGATTCGACTTCGGTCCGACACAAACCTCGCGTTCGATCCGTGGACTCGACCGACGGCAAGTAGCCTTCGTCAACCAGCGGCACGTTACCGAGGACAAGCTGAACGAGGCGATCACGACGGTCATCAACGGATACAACCAGTTTTCCTTGCCGAAGATCTGGGGTCTCGGCAAACATGCCTCCGCCGACGGAACCAAATGGGACCTCCACGCCCAGAACCTCATGTCCGAGTACCATCTGCGTTATGGCGGCTACGGCGGAATCGGCTACTACATGGTCTCCGACATGTACATCGCTCTCTTCTCCCGGTTCACCACCTGCGGCTCCTGGGAAGGCCACAACATCCTGGACTATCTGGTTGAGAACGACTCGGATGTAATGCCGGATACGATCCACGCCGACACGCAGGGCCAGAGCGCGGCCATCTTCGGGCTCGCGTACCTACTCGGCATTCAGCTTCAGCCCCGGATTCGCAACTGGAAAGGACTTCACTTCTTCCGCTCCAAACCCGAACTGCGCTACGAACACATCGACCTCTTGTTTTCCAAGACGATCGATTGGGATCTCATCGAAACCATGCTTCCGGAGATGCTGCGGGTCGCGGTCTCGATCGGGGCGGGCAGGATCAAACCCTCAACCATCCTCCGTCGGC
>Ga0182030_10023358_pt1 | contig 11442 bp, 12 predicted proteins | sample 812S3MmetaG_FD_121299 | JGI IMG/M metagenome (GOLD analysis project Ga0182030, IMG submission 121299) | Permafrost microbial communities from Stordalen Mire, Sweden - 812S3M metaG (Illumina Assembly) | ecosystem: Environmental > Terrestrial > Soil > Wetlands > Permafrost | place: Sweden...
CCTATTGGCCCATACAATCCACTTTGAAATTCTCCTTTTTTCTCAATAATTTTCTTATAAGTCTCTGAAATTTTGGTGTAAAATAACCAAACTGTAAACTATAATTGATTTGGATTTTGGATTTGATATTCACATACAGAAAGTAACGGTGGTTTATTGACCAATTAATAGGGTTTTGTTCAAACGCCATTTTCGGCCGCCCCTAGCTCATCACCCAGCCATGACGGCTTCAGGGCTTGCCGATCCCGGCCTCATTTCGATTTTCGGGTTTCATTTATTGCCTCGAGATATGTATGCGTAGCAGTTGGCGTAGTAGCTGAAATGTTCTCGTACCTGACCGAAAGGCTGGTAACGAATCGAAATACCCCCTCAGTCCCAAATAGCTGATAGAAGCAAACAAAACAAGCAATTAATGATCTGCAGCTTGCAGATCAGGCGCCAGAAGCCATGCATTTTGGGAACCGGATGGCGTCCGGATGGCATCCGGAATATTGCTTGCTTGCTGAGCCTTCTAACTCCTACTCTTCTACAGACTCCAGTGCTACGTTAATAATACCCCAATGACCCAGCAATGTCGACGTCTAATATTGAAACATCGAAGCATGCCACTGCTAGAAAGTTTCTACCTAATTGATGGACGCAAATTCAACGCGTCTCGATGCCAACTTGAGCCGGAGAACGAGTACTGAACATGTCCCTACCTCAACCAGCAGCGGCGGGGGGGAACAGATTCGCTTTGGTAACACCGGACGATAATAGTGCTCCTCTGATCATCACTACAATACTCTCACTCATCTTTTCATTCCTGACATTCGCTGCGCGAATCTTTGCTGTCAAGTGGAAGACCTATGGTGCCGATGATCACGTCTTGGGAGTGGCACATATTGTTGGCGTGGGGCAGTGGGTTGCTGTGTTCCTAGCACTACACAATGGCCTTGGAAAATCTTTCAATACTCTTGAGGAGGGAGAACTTTCTCGAATGGCAAAGGTGTGAACCCACTCGAGTTCCAACATATTCCTGTGGAGAAGCACTACTTATCAGTTGCATTTATAGGCTCTCTACGCCAGCAGAATACTCACTACGATCGCTCTTAGTCTCTCGAAAATGTCGGTAATACTTGTTATTCGATCCCTATTCACCTGGGAAAAGAAGCAGAAAATGCTACTGATTGACATGTCCCTCGCCTTTTGTGGACTCTGGGGCCTTGCATCGGCCCTCACTATTTCCCTCGGATGTCCGCCTTCGCAAGGTCTAGGGCCAACAAAACGATGTCCGAACGATGTTTGTAGAGTCTCTAAACATTGCAAGATTCTCACTAACACTCAGCCAGATCCTCCGACTCCAAGTCATACTCATCCTTGATATAATAACCGAATGCATCATCGTTACTCTCCCGATAATTTTCCTCTGGGCCCTTCGCATGTCCCGCTATAAAAAGTGTCTCGTCATCTTCGCTTTTTCATTTCGTCTCCCGTTAGTCCCATTACCTCCCTTAATCCCAAATACACAAGCTAATGCTACACTAAACAGCCTCGCAGCTATTTCTCTCGTCGACCTCCTCGCTGTAACCCGCTTTCTAAACTCACATCCCACCCACCCAGGCACAAACCTGGTCTGCCCAGTTGTCTGGCAGCAGATCCTCCTCGGCTACTCCCTGATGTCTGCCACCATCCCGTGCCTCAAATCCTTCATACGAGGCTTCACACATGGCGGCGTCGGGTATCTACAAAACGCGACGTATGGCGACGAGAGATATCAGAGTGGTAGTGGGAGGAGCGGCGATAGTTTTGTTATGCTTGGCTTGAGGAAGAAGAGGAGTGCTATTGAGGCAGGGATAGAGATTGGTGCCCCCACGGCTGCGAAGAATACGCCCCAAGAGATGTATGATATTGAGGATATACCGCTAGAAGGAACGTCCATAAGGAGTCATGTAACGGGTAACACGCAGGAGTCACAAAGGGAAATCATTGGGCCGGCGACTTAACATGTAAAACTTGATGTAACGGAATAGTGTACGGTTTACATGATATAGGTACAAGGGCAACTATTGGCATGAGGATATTAGTGGGAATGGGTTCGGGATTGGAAGGGGTGTTTCAGGATTGAGTTGACCGCGGTCGATTAGGCGTTTACTTTGTACCAAATTTTTAAAATGCTTCGTTTCTATCACAAAGTCAGAGCACACACCCTTTCATTCTTATCTTCTCCGTGAGAGTGGTAAAAATGAATCTCAAGACACTGGATGGAATCTCAGCACAAGCTTCTCTCCGACCGGTCCCGCAAGAAATACATCTTCCTGCTCAATTCCTTGATCATCAATAATACTAGTCTCGAAATTCGTATAAATTGTCGAGATAACAATCTTCATCACTATGTGTGTATGAGCACGACTTTCCATCCCCTCAACAGAAGACAACTTACTATACAACGCTAAATGATTTCCAATACACATCCTCGGCCCACTCGCAAACGGCCAATACCACCTCATCATCTCCCTCACCTCCTTCGCGTCCTTCAGCCAACGCTCCGGTTTGAAGGTCGCGGCATCCGGAAACACATCTTCATTGCGATGCACGCAATACGCGCTCGTGCCGACTATTGTGCGGCCGGGGATAGTATATCCGTCGATTATAGCGCCTTCGGGGGGAGTGATGCGAGGTAGGGGAGCGGGCGAGGGCGTGTAAATCCGCAGTGCTTCTTTGAGGACTGCATCGAGGAGGGGCAGGGCATCGAGAGCTTGGAGCGAGGGGAGAGTACGGTGTGCGGCGGAAAGCTGGGACATGCTGCCCCTCAGTGGTGGAGAGAGTGTTAATAGCTCGGCACGCAAAGAGTGTTGTAGGGTTGGACGGCGAGAGAGTTCCCATTGCAGGTAGGTGAATACTATGCGGGTTGTTTCTTGGGAGGCGATGGTGTGGTCTAGCATTTCGGATGCGGTGGCGATCCGGTTCGAGGGATTGAATGGCGACGGGGAGTCGGCTAGCCGAGAGGAGAGCTGGGAGTAAACAACGGGACTCGATGTAGGAAGTACACTATGTTGCTTTTCATTGCGAAGGAACTCTTCAGCAGCTTCACACATGGCCAGAGCGGTACGCTCGACCTCTTCACTGGCCTTATCTCTCTCGGGAAGAAAGCGCATCTTAGTCCTGATATTCTTCTGCCAATGCTCCCGGGCAACCAGGTCTTGGATGAGGTTTGTTGAATTTGAAATCCCGAAAAGATAGGCAGTGCCAAAATCTGTGCCGATGGCTTGATTGAGTGAGTACATATCCACGTTCATATCACCAGCGGATTTCAGAGCTGGGACTAATCTGTCGAAAAGGATGACGCTAGAGAGCGTTCGTAGATCCGTCGAACTGGAGAGATATGAATTAGAGTAGACATGAGATACCATACGCTTCTGATCGGTGTGCGGTTTGTTTCCCACCATTGACACTAAGTTGGGTGTCTTGAAGTTGACAAACTCGTGATATAAATCGGTTTTCTCAAAATTGTTGCTATATATTTGACGTATGCCATCGAGACTTGAGACACTGAGTTCATTTGGAGCAATTCGAATTATAGAACCGTTCTTTTTATGGGCAGCGTGGATATATGTGAATCCTGTGCGTCCTCCTCGTCGCTTGAACCAGATCCATGGGATTACAGGGGCTGAAAAATGCGCGTTTGGTATCTTAGACAGCGGAGAAAGGAAGGCTGGATAGATTACGTATTGATAGAGCAAATATAAGAGCAATGTTGCGAGAATGGGAATCGAGAAAAGGGACAACATCCTTAAGGTGATCTTGAGTTTGAACAATGCGGAGCATGAGGTTATTCAAGTGGGCCCCACCCTCTTAATCATCCCCGAAGCATGCTTGCGACTCTGTGTCTTGGCGTTTTCTCCGGTTGCATATTATATGTACAAGTGTTGCCCGAGTTGTTACCCTTTCTAGAGCCTGCCGACGAGCCGGGCATGAAGTGTTGAAAAGTGGGAGGAACGGCCGAGAGTGTTGTCACTGCTTAAGCGAACCGTTGCCCCAAATTCTATATGGTCCGATTTGGAAGCCCACTATTGCAAAGCTGGCCAATTAAGTATTTTATCGTCGAGATTTGAAAGTTTGGGATTTGGACCCGAAGTGAGACAAGTAACAAAGGACCGCTGGAAAGAATTTGCTTGGCGGAGAGAGGAGAGAGACCGCGTGATGCATTTTCGAGCTATTACGAAGTGATAGCTGGGTACCCCACACTAAGTTTAACTGTGCCTACCTTTTGTCCTTCTCGATGCACTTGGACCTCGCTAAGGCAGACAGCCAGCAGTTTCTCACCTCACACCAATCGGTTATCTTCCTGCAATTCTCAGCAGCACGCAACCACCACAATATAAGCCATTGGAATTCTACGGTAGAAACCATGATCATGTGCTCGCGAGCTTACTCGTGTCTAGATGTCTGAGCCTCTCAAAAAGATATCAGGGTGGGGAGGAAGACCTCTAGCGCTGCTGGAAATTGCCACCAGATCACAGCCCGTTTATTGACTAATGAGTCTGCCGCGGGAGATCTGGGATTCCATATGAGGTATATGATTAGGCGGACTACGAATTATTACTCTCGAGTGCCATTATTGGAATATATAGTCTTGCCAGTGTAAGTTTTGAGTAAATGATGCACTGCTCTCCTTATGATTCTTTTAGGGGGCTGTTTCATAATAGCTATGCACAAACCAACCAAACGGAAACATGCTCTATGCAGTTTCCTATAAAAGATATATACAAAAGGGCCCCTAATACTTCTAGTAGCTCTCGAAGTCGAGTTAGTCCCAATATTATCTTTGGCACCCCATTATAATCTCTTCCGTCACATTACCATTTTCCTGTGGAAAGTTCAAGGAAACTTTGCCAGCAAGTTCTGGATAAAGCTATCATAGCCTGATGGAAAAGGACTGATCGTTCTTCTGCTCGAAGCTCATTAAGCGGGGCTTTGATCTTGCGTGCTCGCTCATCTCCATCTGGCCCAAAATATGTTGCCATATCAGTGGCTCGAAAGTCTTCTATCCTTGATTCGATAACTTTCTGTCCGATGCTTTCAAGTTTCTCCATTGCGACATCACCATCATCGTCTGCTAGTCTAATCTAAACTGATACCTCACCAACCTTGTTATTTATCTCGCACATCATCTGAACTTAGTGTGATTTCTCATCTTCGTTGTGTTGATTGATACAAATAGTGCGAATCAATCCAAAGCGGCATAGGTTAATCTGATAGATGAATCTGCGGGGTTGCGGCTTCGAGGTTCTCCCCAACTGTGATGGTTTGGTCCTCCCCTAGTAGATGTCTCTTTATCCCAATGATAAAATAATGATAAATATGAAGGCTCGTTGTCCAGTGATTGAGTCTCTAAAGTACCACAAATGCGACTCTCGCTGCCACAGATATCGCCGACAATTTCGATAATTCTTCGATAGTGCGTTTGAGAAGTAATTCGCACTTGGGAGAAGGGTAAACAGACGAATTTCACGCTTTTAGGAATCGAGGTTACTGTATTGAATGAAGGTAAGATTATCGCCTAGTTGAAGCGCACTGTTAGATATGGGTTGCATTTAAAGGGCAATAGAGCAAGGTCCTGTAGTCCGTTTCTACACGAAAGGGAAGCCGATTTCGCGAACGCGTGTGGCCAAATAGGTAAGGCAGGCTCTGCACTCATCCTCGGCTTATCTACGACTTCATGAGCTACGTCCTTTAGAAAACGCCAGAAACCACTCCAAGTCAATATCCAGGAAATCGGCACTATGCATGTCCTCTAATTCATTAAGGTGGTGGCGGAACTTGAGTTTGCCCTATGGAATGGCCCGCATTTACCGTTATTTACCAGACATCTTTGGCATCGGAAGCCGAATTATCTCAGCCAATGTCGCAGCTGTGAGGTCCCTTTCGACCACAAGTGTGGATATTCTTGTCGTGTTCTGCGCTATGGAGCGCGAAACAAACCTGTCTGGCGAGGCTGCCCTGCCCTTTCTCCCACACTTCATCAGGGATCTCTGTGGGCGCGTATACTCTGTAGGCCTCACAAATTGTAGAACATATACTAATGGCGGACTAGACATGCAGCCAAGCCTTGTAGTCTCAATACGACTTTTGAAAACATTTCTATTTTGGTATGATCTGATGTGGCTGAGTGAGTGGCTTCAAAGAGGCTTGTCCTTGTGACAACCATCACTTCAACGTAATGCTAGGGATGGCAATGCGTATTAATTCTAAAAGACTCCCCATATTTAAAATGTGTGAATTTATTAATTGACGCACATGCGAGTCTGACAAACTTTTGGAATCATGACGGGCTCGTCGCGCTGGCGGCGCTTTCTCTTTCCCAGCCTTGCACTTCTCGCAGCGGTTTTCATTACACTTATGCTAATAATCGTTATCTTCTCTACGATTCATCTCACTGCTTCTGGGCTATATTCAACGAAAGAGCACGCTGTCTATACTACGCTTACCACTGTCTTGGCTACGCTGCTTACAGCTTTCATTAGTTCTCAAATCAAGACACTTCTTCTTCGGAATATTGACTTACAACTTCAAAGTCAAAGCTCGCTCTCTTCGTCACGTATAATTCCTCTCGACGGACGGTGGCAGGCAGTGCTCAGTATTGGAGATCTTTTCACAAAGACGAAGCATCTCGATGTTTCGATCACATATTTGATCGTGGGCCTTGTGACTACGGCGATAGTCACTGGTATCTCTCCAGGAACAACAATCATCCAGGTTCCATACAGTCCAAACATTACATATGGCCCGAATCAGGGTGCATACTACGTTCACAATAATGCTACTGTGACATTTGGGGACCCTCGCCCATATTCATGGGACCTAGGCAATGGCACCTATTTCTTCTATCCTGCGAATGCAAATCCCACCCGGGCTGGCATCTACAATCAACACAATAAATCCGGGTGTATTTGCCTACGCGGATGATGGTGTCACAGTTGCATTTAGTGCTGTTGGTACCCCTGTCTACATCTACTCTCCTCAGGCGGCTACGAACCCAGAGATGAGTCGACTCATGGATTTACATGGACCTAATGTCGTCAACACCTCACAATGTGTCCCTGTAATGTCGCGCAATCCGATCTCATGCCACGTGGGTGGAACAGTTGTGATGGGCTCATACAGCAATTACACTGTTTTGTCAGACGACGGTCTCTGCGCCGTTGAGGCGTTGTTCCTCGGGCTAGATCCTACAACATCAAACTCCATGGGGAAGGGAATGTGTACTCATGGAGCAGTCGGTCAAGGGACTATTGTCCTTGGTGCTACCTACGGTTACATCACATGGCTCGCCGAGTCTATGGATGTGAACATTAGCAGCACACATCCAGGCGAGACATGGGTGGTGACTTGCTCCGTAGACGCCACCAACGTCTTCGATTATCGGATGGTCACACTCGAGTTTCAAAACGTTAATGTTTCCGGATCTACATACTCTAGACTGCTTACCGGGAGCAGACCTTGTAATCCTGAATTATCCATCATAGGACCGGAACTGTTCGCGACAGCAGCAGCAGCAAATTGGTACCCATTGCTTCAGAATTATGGTCTCGACGGGCTTTTTGACTTGATCGGACAACAAGCCGGATTTAGGGGACCTCCATACGCGTTCAATGACTCTCCTAACGCGCTATCAGACGTGCTTGGATTAACCGCTGCTCTGGTTTCGTCCCGCTTAAACTCAACGCTGCAACTTCCTGTCAATGGCACAGCCTATGTCACAGCAGCTCGAATTGGGAGCGGAAATACATTTGCGCTAATATTAATTCTTCCTTCTCTTGCTTGCTGCTTTATTTTAGCGTATCTGATGGCAACAAGTCGGATGTTGAGAAGTGTAGACCACACCTCGAGTCTGGTTGAAATTTTGGAGCTGGGCAAGATGTCAACTATCCATGCTCCTGCCTATGAGCTTCAGAAGTGAGTCTTCCACACGCTGATTAACAAGATGCTCATCAACTATTGCAGAGAACCTTTGCAGTCCATTAATCCATATGAAGGAACTTAGATGGTTTACAATACAAGAGTTTGAAGCACCAGCTTGAGAATGTAATGTCAGAGATCATACCTAGTAATAGGGGTAGATCCTAGGGCAAGTTAGTTGATGATTGTTATCATAGCTTATCTACTCCATCTTGTCCTGTTTCTTTGGTGAACAAGGAAAGCGGGACTCTTAACAGATGCGCTTTCGTATGGTAGCATCCTCCAGAGGCCTGAGTGATTGGAAAGGAAGATGTTCGGAGGAGAGAGTTATTTAGAAATAATATAATTGAGCTCTGAAAGTTTTCTAACATCGTCAACAATCTTTCATTATATGTTTATTCAATCCCGCTTTTCTTCCCCACGCGCCTTGAAATTGTTTAGCGCTGCCCTCAAGGCCTCTCAGAAATTTTGGTGCACCGCTCCCATCTTGCCGCATGTTACCAAAGAGGGACACTTATATTTTATAAACCATCCCAGTGCGCTCTATAGATATTGGTGGGCCGTTCCAAAAGATCGCAAGTTCAAGTCTATGATGCGGTAGATCAGCACATATAATGTTATACCAATTTGCAGGAAAATATATGTTCTGAGAGGTCAAGTAACTCAATTCAGGGTTTACTCGGCTTCCAATGAGCTATTATCTCTCGATCAATGCAAGCACTTCCCATACTGGTATTCGGCAAGGTATTCGCTCTATCAAATCGGTCAGATCGCTACTCCGTCATGGTCAGGTTGTTGGAAGACCCTTGGCAAGGTGACAATTCGCTGCCTGACCACTTATGTGATTGGCTGGAAACCCCTTACGCGTTATTCAACTTATACAAGGATTTACACATGATATCATTGAGGACACTCATCTCCTAGCCAGCTCATTGTGATTGATAAACCTGATATGAAACAAGGCAGAAGTTCCATTTGTAGCAGACTGTTCGAACACTATCCCCAATCTCAAGTCTTGGGCTTTTCTGTCACAATCATATTTCATGGACATTGAGCACAAATATGACCTCATCCCGCCCATCACTTCCCACTATTCCCATTGCTCAATGGCACTGGCATCGCATATCCTCTCTCCGCAATCGCCTCTCCCCTCCTCTTAAATCCCTCCATATCCTCCGGCATCTCCGTCCCCAACCCATCAACATACCGATTAAACATACAAAACATAGCCGCAATCAACACTGTATCATGTACATCCATCTCACTCGCTCCCTCCTTCTTTGCCCTCTAAACCGACTCGGCACTAACCTCCTTTCCACCCTTTTGCACTAACCCCGCAATCCGCAACAGCTCCTTCATCTTCGAGCTTAACCCCTCGCTGTCTTCCAAATCCTGCGCCTTCACATCATCGACGAGTGCAGAGCTATGTAGGTGAGCAGCAGCGATGTTACCATGCGCGGTATGACAGTATTTGCAGGAGTTGAGGAAGGAGATACGAGTGGCGATTAACTCGCGCTCGCCGAGAGAGAGGGTACTGTTTGGGTGTTCTTGATGTAGAAGGAGGTCAGCGAGCGCCCCGAGATGGGAATATACGTCGGGTCGATAGGCGGCTAGGGCTATCATGCCGGGTTTTCTAGGGGGCAGTGCGATGTGAGGCATGGTTGTTTGGTTGGTTTCGAAGGTATCAGTGATGATGGGCTTTGGAAATAAAAAAGGGGAGCATTGGGTAATGTTATGCGATAGGGAGATGCTTGGAAGGCTGAGATTGGGGAAGACGCACCCCGCAGATAAGTGCCGTCCTCAATCAGATCCTGGTCAAATATTCAACATTCATTGGCTACTCCCACATAATTTCAACTTTTGAATATTTACCTTCCTAGCTATACTCTAACTATGAGATGTAGCGAAGAAGCTGGAATGTCATTCAGAATTAATTGTTTCATATAATACAAGTTCGCTGGCGTTAAAAGCTCCACAGTACTGCAGACAACTCGTAAATACTCGTTGAACTTCATGGAACTTCCATTTCGGACGATGCTTTAAAAATCATCACTGTGTATTGGACTATTGAGCCACTATCTACATTACTCTTCAAACCAGTAAAAATAGTTTCTGTGTAGAAACGTTTGACGAATCGCTCCCCCGTCCATATACCCATCAACATAGCACTCACTAACGACCTTCTATTGATCAGAAATAAGGATTTTTCTTAGACAAACAGGAACACTATAGCCAATTGTTATAAAGACTGTATCACGAACCTGTCCATCCGCGGGAACAGCACCAATCACTTCTTCCTCGAGGACTGCGAGTCGGTGCTCTTCACAATCTCTCAAGTCGCCGAGAAGAAAATTCAGGCGAGTTCTGGGGTCTACATCTGGGGCACTTGCAATGTCCAGGGGATATACTGGGGCCTGTGAAACCTCGTTTATCGCAGAGTTCGCTCCAGACAACCGCGAGCTAGTCATGATTGTGCATTATAAATCTCGGCATACTCCTTGATTCTTTGATAATTCCTCCTTTGATGCTGGTTGCAACAGCGTTCGTCTGCTTGTATGATAGGGTGTTCGGTCCTATCGCACCCACCTCAATGAATGACCCTGCCATCGAGCCTTTCATAGAGGATCTAACACAACGTGTCTGTCACAAAATAAGCTTTATTTTCTCTTGTCTCAAATCTAAAAGCGCCCCCTAGAGCGCCAGGTATCTCTTCGCTCAGATAGCGTACTTTGGTGAGATGCGCTTTTTCGGAAATGGCTGGACTTCTTCTGAACAAGAGGTCCTGCATTACACAGCTTTATGCGTCCAGATGATGTGCTTGTCCCTGCAATCATTCTCTTAAGCTTATACTGTTGAGCTTCGTTTTCCCCTCCATGATCCGGGAGTCTCAGAGGTTCATCTAAAAGGGGGTGGTCTAGCATCTCAGGGAGTGTTGGCATTTTTGCAAAACCTCACATGCTTTGGCAGAATGACCCAGAGCCCAGTTGTAGCTTTCTAAGCATTCGAGTCGTCTTCGCACGCACATGCCACAGATATTCGCCAAGAAGCGTACGATTTTGTTGTCTCTTTGGAAAACATTATGCACATTTGGGGTGGCCATCAACTGGATGAAAATAGGGCCAGCCTCATTCCGACCAGAATGGAAGGTTCTTTCTGGACTGGGATGGTGTACTTCATCACGTCATGCTCAACAAGGGTGGGCTCGTGGATCTGTGGAATTGGACTTCTGACCCGGACCCTGAGCTTTCAGAACTTTTAAAGGCAATGGCTAAAAACCAAGCAAATATTGACCGTGGGGTGTGTATTCTTCCAACTGGCGATGGGATATATAGCTGACTTTGCATTATTGAATCTTCGGGAATCAGCACTTCATTAAAAATCAGGAGGCCCTAAGAAAATTCGATTGGTGACGCTCATATCAATACATCCTATCCATTGACAAGCGATGAGGTGGAAAATTCATTTTGAAGAATAGCTCAAGATCACCTGCAGACCCCCGAA
>Ga0182030_10023359_pt1 | contig 11442 bp, 9 predicted proteins | sample 812S3MmetaG_FD_121299 | JGI IMG/M metagenome (GOLD analysis project Ga0182030, IMG submission 121299) | Permafrost microbial communities from Stordalen Mire, Sweden - 812S3M metaG (Illumina Assembly) | ecosystem: Environmental > Terrestrial > Soil > Wetlands > Permafrost | place: Sweden...
GCCATGCGCCGGTTGATTGCCACGGCGGAGCGGGCGCGGAAGCAAAAGGAGTTGAGCCATGACGAGCAACGGGCGCTATGGGATGCGCAGTTGAGTGAAGGCGAACGCGCAGTCTTGCGAGAGCTTCCGAATCGTTTAGGGAAAAACACTGGCAACCGGATGAGCGTCGGTGAGGCCGTCCAGTGGTCGGAGGATCATTTGTTTGACCGCAACTCGGTCGCGCTGGAATGCCAATTATGGCAGCAGGCATTGGAACGGGGACGCGGGGAAAACTTTTCCGTGGATGAACTCAAAGAGTTCACGCGCCAGCGTCCTTACGTTCGCAATTCGGAGCGTCCGGCTGAAGTGACTTTGCGCGAAGTGCTGTTGCGGGAAATGGAAATTGTCCAGACCGTCAAGGACGGCGCGGGGAATTGCCGGCCACTGGTGGAACATTCCTACACGGCAGATCCAAAACTGGATGGCGAGCAACGTCTGGCCTTGGATGCGCTGCTGCGCTCCACCAATGCGGTTTCATTGTTCCGTGGCGGCGCGGGCACGGGCAAAAGTTTTGTCCTGGGCGAGCTGGTCGAGCAAGTCCGGCGATCCGGCAAAAGCGTGGTCGTGCTCGCGCCGCAACGCCAGCAAGTCGTGGCGATGGAACAGGCGAAATTTCCGTCGCCGACGACGGTGACAAGTTTTCTGCTCAAACAAGAACTCGTTGATGGTGCGGTGGTGGTTGTGGACGAGGCCGGGCAGATTGGCGGGCGGCAGATGTCGGAATTGCTCCGGCTGACGCGTGAACGCAAGGCGCGGGTGATTTTGTCGGGCGACACGCGCCAACACGGAGCGGTCGAGGCGTCGGATGCGTTGCTGGCCATTGAACGATATTCCGGCGTCAAGCCGGTCGAACTTCACACAATTCGCCGGCAAGACCCAGCGCTTGGCCGCAGCAAAAAGGAAAGTTCCAAGATCAAACAGTATCGCAAGGCCGTGGAAGTGGCGGCAGCCGGAAAGCTCGCCGAATCTTTTGAACGGCTGGACAAGATGGGCGCGGTGGTTCCCTGCGGCTTGGGTGAACAGGCGGACAAGCTGGCCGATGAATATGTCCGGTTGGCGGAAGAAAAGGCTTCTGCCGTGGTGGTATCGCAGACCTGGGCGGAAGTCCATCGCATCAATTCAAAGGTGCGTGATGCGCTAAAGGGAAAAGGGCTGCTTGGCGCAAATGACGTGACGGTTCAAGCCTTGGACAGATTGGATTTGACCAACGCGCAGAAGCGCGACCGACGATTTTATCCCAAAGATGCGGTGATTGTGTTCAATCAGAAAGTGCGGCAGGCCGGACAGGGAAAGCGTGGGAAATTGGCCGGCATCGTCAAGACCGGGATTCTCGTCAAGATTGGCAGCAAAACCGAAATCGTCTCAAACAAGGTGCTGGATAAAATCACCGTTTGCCTGCCGCGCGAAATTCCCATCGCGCAAGGCGACAAATTGCATCTCAAGGCCAATCGCAAGCTGGCTTCCGGCGCGCTCGTTACGAATGGTGAATTGGTCACTGTAAAATTGGCCCTGGCCGACGGGAAAATTGAACTGACTGACGGCCGTGTTTTGGACAAAAGTTTTCGGGAATTTCTTCCCGGCTATGCCATCACGTCCTACGGTTCCCAGGGCAAGACGGTGGATTATGTTCTATTTTCCGATTCCACCATCAAGGCCGCGACGAACGCTCAACAATGGTATGTCACCATTTCGCGTGGGCGACGCGGCGTCCGCATTTTCACGCCGGACAAGGAGCAATTGCGCGAGAATCTGGCACGCTCAGGCCACAGGCCGTTGGCGTTGGATTTTGCCGGCGGCTTGCGCCCGCTCACCCGCAATCCGCTTTGGGATCGGCTGCATGGCTGTCTTCGGCGGTTTGGCCAGCGCGCCGCCGATACCTTTTGCCGATTGAAACAATCCCGCCGCAATTCTCAACCAAGACAAAAACATGAACACCAAAACACCCGAATGTTACACCACTGATACGCAGGCACGCACCTTGCGCGTTGAAATGACTCCGACACGTTTGCTCGTGCTGCCGCTGGATCAATTCGTGTTTGCCGAATTGGACGGCGATGGCAAGGAACAAAAATTGCGTCTGGTTTTTGCCACGCACGAAATTTTGATTTCCGGCTACGCCTTGCGGCGGGTTGAAACGGCCATCTGCCGGCTGGAATTGTCCGGTCTGATGAAATTGCCGGAGAAATATCATGCGCTGATTGCCGATAACCAGCCCAAGATCCGGGAAATTGTCGTAACTGAAAACAAGCCCGGCGATTCGCAGGCGCAGTCGTCGTTGAATTAAAAGGGAGTTTACGACGTTGAAAGAATGCCTTTCTGCTTTCACGTTGACATCAAACGTCCGACGTGGCACGCATCAAGGCACGTCAATTATGAAAAAACCACAGTTGTTACTCTCGATTTTATTGGTGCTGACCAACCAGGCTTTTTGTGGTTTGTTGGATGATGGCAATGCTAAACACGCAAAAGGTGACTTGGACGGTGCAATTGCGGACTTTACCAAAGCAGTCGAACTAAAACCGGATGATAATACTGCCTACAATAATCGCGGCGGTGTAAAGGCGGACAAAGGCGATTTGGACGGAGCCATCACGGATTTCACCAAGGCCATCGAGTTAAAACCAAATGATGCTTTCGCATATAACAATCGTGGTAATGCGAAGAAAGCCAAAGGTGATTACAATGGTGCTATCACAGATTTCACCAAGGCAATCGAATTGGAACCAAACTACGCTCCCGCATACAACAATCGCTCAATTGCTGAATATTCCAAGAACGATTTTGATGGCGCTATCGCGGATTCGACTAAAACTATCGAATTGAAACCGGACTATGCTGACGCCTACGACGGTCGCGGAAATGCTGAAGAGGCAAAAGGTGACTTGAGCGGAGCCATCGCTGACTACACTAAAGCCATCGAATTGAAACCTGATGATGCGGGAGCCTACAACAATCGCGGCACTGCGGAGTCGTCGAAGGGCAACTTGAATGGTGCTATTGCGGATTACACCAAAGCCATTGAATTGAGGCCTGCTTATGCTGACGCCTACAAAAATCGCGGTTATGCAATGTCGTTGAAGGGCGACTTAGGCGAAGCCATTGCTGATTATAGTAAAGCCATTGAATTGAAACCGAATGATGCCGGTATCTACATCAACCGTGGCAATATGAAAAAAGCCACTGGTGACTTGAATGGAGCCATTACGGATTACACCAAATCCATTGAATTAAAATCTGATGATGCTGACGCCTACAATAATCGCGGCATTGTGAAGAAAGCGAAAGGCGATCTGGATGGTGCCATCGCTGATTTTACTAAAGTCATCGAATTGAAGCCGGTTAATGCTGCTGCTTACGTCGTTCGCGGTAATGCGAAGTATGGGAAAAGGGACTTGGACGGTGCCATCGCTGATTACACCAAAGCCATCGAATTGAAACCTGATTATGCTGGAGCCTATAACAATCGTGGTCTAGTGAAGAAAGCTAAAGGCGACCTGGATGGTGCCAACGCAGATTTCACCGCAGCAAAGGAAAACACAAAATAGTTTCTATTGTTGAACATTTCAAACTCTTCCTGTCAGCTACGGCAGCAGTTGAGGCTGGGCAAAAGTTCGGACTGACCTTGCAAAAACGACCCGATCATGAACCGCATCAATCACGGCACGGCACCACCAAAGCACCGTCGCTGGACAGTTGAAGAAGACGAGTTGCTTGGAACCAAATCGGATCGCTCGCTCGCCAAAAAATTTGGCCGCACCGCTACTGCCGTTGCTGCCAGGCGACATCTCAAGCACATCAGCCTCATTAAAAAGTGGCGGCCGGAAGATGACAAGCTTCTTGGCAACCGGCCGGATGCACAAGTGGCCATGTTGCTCAAACGCCCTCGCTACCAAGTAGCTTATCGGAGAAGACGGCTTGGCATCTCGTTCAAGCATCCAGATTACCACCTTTGGGAGCCCGGCGAGATTGCCATGTTAGGTCGGCAGCCGGATCACAAAGTAGCCGGACTGACCGGACGCACAGTCAAAAACGTGCGGCACAAACGCCTGAAACTTGGCATTCCCTTCTTCAATCCCGAATTCCGTCCGTGGACGCGCGAAGAAGACAAGTTGCTGGGCACGATGCCTGACGCTGAAGTAGCCAAGCGGATAAAACGAAACGTCGTGGCCGTTCTCAAACGGCGTCACCGCCTGCAAATTCCCAATCGCGTCCCCGCGCGTCATGTCTGGACACGGAAACAAATCGCCCTGCTCGGCACCATGCCGGATCGGAAATTGGCCGGACAAATTCACTGCCCTGACTATGTGGTGACATTCAAACGCCTGTCATTGAAAATCTTTGCCTCGCGACTGCGAGAATCGTGAGGCGACCGCCCTTCGCCTCCAGTAAAAGCTCCAGTAAAATCCATCGCAAAGATGGTGAAAGAAGGATAAAAAATTGTGACCGCATCCGTCCAAATTGTCTTGAAACTTCACAATATCTTGATAGTATTGACTCTGTTGAGAACGAGATTGGAATTAAGACTTTGCGTCAATTAGGAGAGTCAGGCCGGACGTTCAATCCCGGCCATTGGCTCCATTCTTTACTGTGTGTGCAGTAGTAGTTTAGGGGTCGCGGCGTCCGCAACGGACACCAAAACGGACACCAATTTCGGTGCTCCACAACGATTCGGGATAACGGGCGTCAATCCGCCCACTGCTCGCTAACGCGAGTGTGCCGGTCTGATTTATCTTCGCGGTTGCGTGATATTATGAAAACACGTTACCGCTTAACTCATCGTGGTTGCCGGGGTGGAATGTTCTATTGCGTGGACAGTCAAACGGGCAAACGCACGAGCCTTCACACTTCAGATAAAGACGAGGCGCTTCAGATAATTCTGGCCAAGAATCAGGCGCAACGCCAGCCGGTGCTCAACCTCCAAATTGCCAAGGCATATCTCGCCGGCACCGATTCCGGCGTCAGCACCCGCACCTGGCAGCAAGCCTTCGAAGCCCTGATCGCATCCAAACGGGGAGGCAATCAAATACGCTGGCAAACTGCCGCCAAAGACAAGGCGTTCGACCTCATTCGGCACCGAGTCATCATTGAAACCCAGGGTGAAACCTTGTTGAAAGTAATTCGCCAAGGGACGGTTTCGACCAACATTTATCTGCGGCGACTCCATAATTTTTGTCTGGACATGGACTGGCTGTTGAAGCCGGTCATCCCCAAACGGCAGTGGCCGAAAATTGAGTTCAAGGAAAAACGCGGCGTCACCATTGAGGAGCATCACAAGATTCTGGCCCGTGAATTCAATCCGGAATTGCACGCCTTTTACGAAATGCTCTGGCACTTGGGCGGTTCGCAAACCGACATGGCTTCGTTGCGCGCCGAAGATATTGATTGGAACGACCGGACCATTGCCTATGCCCGCATGAAAACCGGCAGTCAGGCCGTGATTCGTTTTGGAGCGGCCGTGGCAAACATTCTTCAATCGCGCCCAGCAACGGGCTATATATTTCCGCAAATTGTTTGCTGGAAAGAATCCGACCGCGCCAAAGCGTTTACAAGGCGCTGCATTTTAGCAGGTGTTTCTGGCGTATCGCTACACAGCTATCGCTATGCCTGGGCTGAACGCGCAAAAGTTGCCGGTTATCCGGAACGTTTCGCGCAACTGGCTTTGGGCCACAACAGCAAGGCGGTGCACCGGGCGTATGCGAAGAAGGCACAGGTCACGTTGCCGCCGCTGGAAGAATACGAACGCAGGCAGCGGCAAAAGACTGTGCCGATAACCGCTCCAAGGCCGCTGGAACCGGCGCTGGCAACCGCAGCGCTTAATTAAAGGAGGCAATATGATTCTGAGTCCACTCGACGTGTTGAATCCGGTGTTTCATTTCTTGGATGCCGCCATTCAAAATCATGGCGTTTATATTTACATGGTGCTGGTCTGGCTGTCGCCCTTGCTCATCCTGTGGATTTTGCGTGGTGGGTTTTGGCGAAAACCGGCAAAGCCACCCCGCATCATCATCGTGCAGCAGTCATCGCCACGCTCACGCTGCAAAAACATGGTCCGCCGCCGGCCGACGACAGCCAATCGTTCGCGGCTCGATTATTAAACGTGGAGACCCTTCGATTTTGAAACCCGTTGCGATTGGCGCATTGCCTCGCATTTCCGGGCGTGGCGGATTTTGGTCATGAGGACCGCCGCGCGCTGGCCCCAGCGCTGTTCAATCTGGCGATAGAACCGGTCGTTTTGATAATGCGCCCCCAGCAGGTCCATGACCGACGGACGATCTGCACTGCGTGTGATGTTCTCGCGCAGTTGCTCCTTGTCGCTGGTGAAAATATGGATGCCCTTTTTGCCGCGCGAAATGGTGACATACCATTGTTGCTGGCTCGTCGCGGCCTTCGCCAGCGAATCTGAAAACAGCACATGATCCACTGATTTGCCCTGTGAAGCGTAGGACGTGATGGCGTAACCCCGGACGAACTGGCGGAAGTTTTTGTCCAGCACCCGGCCGTCCATCAGGGCGATACGACCGTCAGAATGGACGGTCTTGACCGTGACCAGTTCCCCATTGACCAGCTTGCGGTTCTCGACACTGCGGCCATTGGCCTTGAGTTGCAGCCGATCGCCGGAGGCCAAAGCCATTTCCTGGCACTGGCACGCCGTCAGTTTGTCCAAATGTTTGAATGGAATTGAAACTTCACAAGTGTCGGTTGCAACCAGCAAATGCGTGTCTGCAATCTTTTTCAGCTTCGCCGATTCGCCGGCTTTGAAGCCGCGCACATCCCGATTGAACACCAGCACCGTCTCCGACGCGTAGGAGCGGACATCCCGTTTCTGCGCGTTGGTCATATCCACCGGCTGAAAAGCTGTCACCATGTTTTCTGCTTCGTCAATCAACTTGTCCTGCTTGAGCGCGGCGCGAATCGCATCGTTGACCTGATGAATCTCATTCCAGCTTTGGGAGACGATCACGGTGGATTGATGATCCTTCACCAGTTCCAGATAACGCGCCGTCAGTTTTTCATGTTTGTCGGCCGGCGTGCAGGACTCGATCGTTTTTAATTTGTCCAGTCGTTCAAATGATTCCTGGAACCTGCCTGCGCGCGCCGCCTCGACCGCTTGCCGATATTCCCGGATGTGTTGGCGTTCCTCGATGGATTTTGCCAGCGCGGGATTCTGACGGCGGATGTTCGTCAATTCGACAGGCCGGACACCTGAATGTTTTTCAATCACCCTGAGCGCGTCGCCCGCCTCGACCGCCCCGTGTTGCCGGGTGTCACCCGATAAAACCAGACGCGCGTTTCGTTCGGACACCAGTCGGAGCAGTTCCAACATCGTTTTGCCACCAATCTGTCCGGCCTCGTCCACAATCACCACCGATCCCGCTTTAAGCTCCTTTTTTTGCAGGAAGCTGGCAACGGTCATTGGTGAGGGAAACCCGTCGCATTCCATGTCCAGCACCTGTTGGCGTTGCGGTGCGAGGACGACCACGCCGCGCCCGCTGTCACAGATCTGCCCGACCAGCTCGCGCAGCACAAAACTTTTGCCCGTGCCAGCCCCACCACGAAAGACCGACACCCGGTTCCGATTTGATAACAGCGCAGCCAGAGCTGCCTGCTGTTCCTCATCCAGCCTGGGATTGAACGGCTTTGGCTCCCGAACCAGCGGATGACACTCGCCGGCACCGGTCCTGGCGGTCTCGATGATTTCCCATTCCCGCAGGAGATGTTCCCGCGTGGAGACTTTCCCCGGATGATCCTTGAAACGCACATAACCGCGCTGGTGCGTGACCGCTTGAAGGTCAGTCAATGAAACGTCCTGTCCCCTGGCACGTTCAAGCGCATGACGCCACACTTCATGCTCATGGACAATGGAACGGCGTTCAAATAAGTGCTGTTCTGCCCATGTGACCGCCTGCTTACAGACATTCTCGCCCGATACAAGCGTGGATGACTTTGCGACCGTCAAATGGTTCAACGATTCCTTTTCAACCGCCGTCATCTGGCGGTCCCACAATGGGTGCAGTTTTTCCAAACCGATGTCCCGGATTTTTCGAGGCCGCTCCTTGTGCGCAATGTTCTCCCGGATGGCAGCGATGTTGCCATCCGCTTTCTCGGGCTCACGGGCCAGCAGTTCCCTGGTCTTCTGGTCAATCTCCCGGTGCCGCTTGGAAAACTTTTCAATCAATTCCGGCGCAATGCCCTTGATCTCGAAATCACCGCGCGGTTTGTTTTCAATCTGACAACCAAACTTCACCAGTTCGCGGGTGAGTTCATGGTAATAGACATTCTCGACAAACTTTTGGGCGGCGAACATCTCATGGTTTTGTAACGCCTTCCATTGCTGCTCGACCGAATCAAACGTGGCGTTGAACACAATGCAGTGAGTGTGCAGGTGCGGATCCAGTGCCCGCGACGTGTCATGTCGGAACATGGCGGCCACCAAGTTACCCGTATGCCGGTCAGTGCATTGGCCGTCTTTGCGCACCCGGGTGGCGGCAAAGGTTTGCAATTGATTCATGGCCAAAGTCACCGCTTGCTCATGGGCCTCGACAATCCGCGTATCGTCACCCACTAGCGCGGCGATGGAAACAGATTTGGGTGGCGAGAAGGTGAAATCGTAAAACACCCGGCGGTTGGCTGTCTCATGTTCCTTGCCGTCCGCATTCATCTCGGTTCGGGTGGTCTTTTGGCGGAGCGTCAGCCGTTCGCCAGTCTGCGGATGAAGATTTTCACACAAGCGGGCGAACTCGTCACTGGTGGTTATGCCATTTAATCCGAGATCAACCGCGCCCTGGCCGAACCACTGGCCGGGGATGGTTTGACCCTCGGCATAATAATCGCCGACCGCCAGATGTTCCTTAAAGTATTTCTTGGCGTCTCCGAGATTGTATTGCGCTTTGGGTGCGAGCATGGCCGCCAGTGTGGATCAACCGGCCATTTTTGCGTCAGCTGGAGCGGGCGAATGAAGCCGGATGGTTACCCCATTTGATTTTTTCCGGGCATTCTTGGCCTGCCAGTGCTGGCCCAAGGTTGCCGTGGCCCGAGACAGCCATTCCTCATTGTTCTCTGCTTCCACCAGCTTGGACCGGGCGAAATATTTTTCACTGTTGGGCATCGGTCGGCCGAGTGGTTTAAGCAGACCGCGTGCGACCAGAATGGGAATGTCGTGCGGCTTGAAACCCAGATAAACGGCGGTTTCCAACGTGTTCAAACGGGCGGGCAGCCGTGCCAGACTCAATAGTTCTTTGCGTTCGTTATTCATAATGTTCCATTTATGTTCGTCTGATATTCTGGCGGAAAACCAAGCATTTGTTGTGTAATCTTTACACAAAATGGTTGTCCCCCATCGGCTATCACTCTGGCAGAATGTCGGATGTCAGTGGTGTATGACCTACACCAGTTGAATTTCCATTTTCGCCATTCTGAATAATTTTAATTTTGGCAAGCATACCGGTCATCCACTCAAGATTGGGAATGGATAACGACCCGGCGCTGATCAGCATAAAATTATTCATGGCCACGATCTTGACTGAAATTACCGCGATGCAGGTGTCGTTGGGACGCAAAATAAAATCCAACGGCGTTTCTAAAATTCGGTAACTCCATAACCGTTCCGTCCGCTCCCATTTCAGAATCGCCGGTTCAGTGCTGCGGTAAACTTGCTTCTTACCCCTGATTGCGGTATGTGTTGACTTGTTAAGACGGTTGATTTCAACGAAGTGAAACGACAGGAAGCGGTCAGCCGGATGACGGCTGCACGCAAGGCCCGTCGCAGTCCACAGTCGGCGGTGGCGCTTCAACAACGGGCCTCACTGGTGGGCAAGGGTGCGAAATGGCGCATCACCAATTTCAAGCAGGTCGCCCGCGCCATGTCCAAATGGGCGTAACCGTGGGCTTCTCCCTCCAGCAATTTTCCGAAGTTCTCAACATTCGTGACGCGGCGGGACAACCTTATCTGCTCATCGGTGGCCAGGCGGTCAACTATTGGGCCGAACGCTATCTGGCCACGGAACCACAGCTCAAATCATTGCAGCCGTTCACCAGTGAAGACATTGATTTCAAGGGCGGTTCAGCCGATGTCCAGCGCATCGCCCGCCAATTGGATCTGGCCCCGGGTTATCCGCCCAAGGTGCAGATGACCGCGCTGGCCGGAGTCATACCGTTCAATATTGGCGGTTTGAAATCCAACATTGAAGTGGTCCGACGGATTCCGGGAGTTTCAGGGTCGGTGGAGGCACTGGCAGTTCAGGCAGAGTGGAACGGGAAAACCATCCGCGTCCTTGATCCCATTTCCCTGCTGGCCTGCAAGCTGGAACTGGTTGTCAGCGTGTCACAGGCTAATCGGCGTGACGTGACCCACCTGAAAATCCTGCTGCCCTGTGTCCGCGCATTTCTGAATGAATTCCTGCAACAGGTCGAACGTAGCGAAATCCCAGCAAAACACTGGCTCGGGGCAGTCAATCAGGTGTTGAAATTGACGACCGACCAGCGTGCCCGGAAAATTGCCGGCAAACATCAGATCAACTGGCCGGAAATTCTGCCACTGAATGCCATCGCCAAAAGCAAGAACGAGAAAATCAGACGGTTTCAGGAACAACAATTGGAACAAGGCTACAAAAAATCCAAGGGCGTTTCCATCTGATGTGATGCCGGCGCTTTGACTGCCCGGCTTTGCTCGTGCCTCACAAACCGCGCAGACAAATCGCCGGTATGTGACCTGAACCAATGCTGTCACGCCCTCAATGTCCGTTTCCAAAACCTTGCTTTACTTCACAGCCGTTTCGTTTCGCTCCGGTTTCAGAAACGGACATTCAGCGCGAGGTGGCCAGTAGTTTTCATGTGACCGAATGTTAAAATGCACATCCGTGTTTGACCGATGTCGGCTGAATTTTATGCAAATGGGTTGGCCTCCTATTCGTCTGCTTGAAGGTGGACGCCTCACCCCTACCAAAATATGTAGGTTTTTCGGCCAGACGCCGACAAAATGAAGTTTCATGTTGAAATGCGTTGAAGGGCGTTGACGACTTCAACTCAACTCAACCGAATTCAACGTCACGGTTCAACACTGTTCAACCGGTTTCAACAATGGGATTCAACGCCTTTCAACTGGCAAAAAGACAATCAGCTTCAACTCCGCCACAATTCGTTTCAATCCGCCCACTGCTCGCTAACACAGTTCATTCGCACTGGCCTAAACTGGCATGAATGGATTCGGAAACCAAAATTGAACGCAGGATGAAACTAGGCGGCGGACGCGCTTATCGCAGCCGCCTCGAATCGTTCGTGGAATTCATCCGCGAGCAGCGCCAGCAGCGCCAGACGTGGCAGGAAATCGCCGCCCGGCTTCGCACCGAAAAGGATTGCGTCATCACGTTTCAGGGATTGCACCAGTTTTACCGGCGCTACCTGAAA
>Ga0182030_10023360_pt1 | contig 11442 bp, 12 predicted proteins | sample 812S3MmetaG_FD_121299 | JGI IMG/M metagenome (GOLD analysis project Ga0182030, IMG submission 121299) | Permafrost microbial communities from Stordalen Mire, Sweden - 812S3M metaG (Illumina Assembly) | ecosystem: Environmental > Terrestrial > Soil > Wetlands > Permafrost | place: Sweden...
CCAGCGATTGGGCCGACGCGTTCAGGCACACGGTCCACACTCCCTGGCTGGTTTCGTCCGATTCGATGGTGTAAGAGAAAGTGAAAAAGTAGTAGCGCGCGGTGTCCTGGTAATCATCCACCAGGCGGTAGATCCCGTTTTGAATCGCCAGCTCGCGTTCCAGCACCGCGGCGGCATCCACCGCTTTGGCGGCTCGCGGATGGCGCAAGCGGACGCAAGTGGCGCACGCGTTCGCCGGCAGCAGACGGCCGAAACGCTCCAGCCACTCAATGGGGTCGTCTGAACCGGCGGCGGCGCCGAAGCGCAGCGACAGCCAATCGCTCGACTGCAGCACGCCCGCCAGGTCCGGCGAGAGCATCGCGGTCAGCGCGCCGGCCTGCCCGGTTTCCACCAGCGCGCCGCGGCTGATCAACAGGTCGCGCGCAAAATCGATAATCTCCTCCACGATTCATACCTCCGCGGTCTACACTTCGAAATCGTGCGCGAAAAGCGCATCGTCCAACTGCTGCACGTTGACGTGACGCTTCTTGGCATCCAGCAGCCGGCCCGCCAGTTCCTCGAACGACTGTTCCACTTGGCCCGACTCGCGGCCCGAAATCCACAGGTCCATGACGATTTCGGCGAAGTCCCGGCTGTCGTCCAGCGTGCCGAGAATGGCGTCCATTTCGCCCACCACCAGCTCGAACATATTGATCTTGTCGTGGAGCACGCGCAGCAATTGCTCTTCCACCGTGCCCTGTTGGCAGAAATTGAAGACGAAGACGTCGCGGCTCTGGCCGATGCGATGGACCCGGCCGATGCGCTGCTCGATCTGCATGGGATTCCACGGCAGGTCGAAATTCACCACGGTGTCGGCGAACTGCAGGTTGCGGCCCTCGCCGCCCGAACCGGTGGAGAGCAGCACGCTGGCCTGGTCGCGGAAGCGCGCGATGGCGGCGTCTTTTTCGGCGCGCGAAAGGTCCCCGCTGAACAGCGAGTAGGAAATATCGTGCTCTTCGCAAATGGCCCGCAGATGCTCCAGGGTGGGGAGGAATTCGGTGAACACCACGGCCTTGCCGGGACGCGCGGCCAGCATGCCCGCCAGTTGCAATCCCTTGCCGCTCACTTCGATTCCCGATGCCACGTCGAGGATCTTCTCCAGCTCCCGGCGGCTGGCAGCCGGCGCCCAAGCCTCCCCGCACAAGGCGTGGGTCACGGACCGGCGCAGCGCCGCCGGACTGCTGCCGGCCTGCCGCAGCATCAGGTCCAGCACGCGCGGGGGCTCATGCCGATCTTCCGGCCGGCGGTATTGCGCGGCCACAAAATGCGACACCATTTCGTAGGTCTCCGCTTCCGCCTGGAACGGGGCTACCGGCACGGTGGCGGCGATGCGGCGCGGCAGTTGCACGTCGGCTGCGGCGCGCGTGTTGCGAATCATCACGTCGCCCAACAACTCGCGCAGACGCCCGGGGTTTTTGGGGGTTTTCGGCTTTCCGGCAGCCACATGCTTCTTGCGAAACTCGGCTTCGGTCTCGAGCAGGCCCGGCTTGAGCAGCGTGATCAGGTTGTACAGCTCTAACAGGTTATTCTCCACCGGCGTGGCGGTCAGCATGAGGATGAATTTCTTCTGTAGGGAATCCACCAGGCGCCAGTTGGCGCTGGTGCGGTTCTTGAGGCAATGGGCCTCGTCGACGATCACCATGTCCCAAGGGACGGAGGCGATGCCGGAGGCGTGCGCGTCCATGCGCGCCATGGCGATGGAGGCCACTACGAGCGGCTCGTCCTTCCAGAATTGCGCGGCGCTGCGGCGGAACTCCGCGCCATCGGGCGAGACCGGGTTGAGGCCGAATTTTTCGGCCAGTTCGCCCTTCCATTGGGAAACCAGCGACGGCGGCGTCAGCACCAGCGCTTTATGCACCAGGCCGCGAATCCAGTATTCCTTCAGTATCAGACAGGCTTCGATGGTCTTGCCCAGCCCCACTTCGTCGGCCAGCAGCGCCCGCCCTTTGAAATGCCGGAGCACCCGGCGAACCGTCTCCTGCTGGTAAACGTAGGTATCCACACCCTGCAGCGAGGGCAGGCAGAGCAGGTCTTCGAAGCGCTGCGCCAGCCGCAGCTCGATCCAACGGCGGCGCAGAAAGTAGTCCGCCACCGCGCCCGGGGTCTCAAAGGCGGGCGGCGCCACGGGAAAGAATTGCACCTGGACACGCGGCGTCTCGGGCGGAGTTTCCACGCGGGCCGCGGGCGTGGGCGGCGGAACGGCGGCCGCCGGCAGTGGCGGCGACGGCGGCTTTTCGATGGGTTTCGACGGCGGCCGCGGCAGATTGCGCATCATTGCCGCGGATGCGCGGAGCTTCTGCCACTTTGGCCCGGTCAACGTTTTGGTGACCGCCAGAAACTCGCCCATCGCCTCCGCCATACCGTCCCACTGCTGCATGTGGTAGTGGAGCAAGCCGATGTTGTAGAGCAGGCCGGGATCGGAGTTCAGTTTATGTGCCCGGCGAAGATATGCCAACGCTTCCGCGTAGTGGCGGGCGTTGTCGTGGATCATGGCCAGCATGGTGAGGGCGTCGGCATAGTCGGGGTCGAGGACCAAAGCCCTCTTCAGCGCCCGGTCCGCCCCCGGCGCATCGCCCTCGGAAAGCAGATAGCTCGCCTCCCGGTACAAGTCTCTGGAGTCCGCCTGGTCCCACGCGCGCTGCTGTTCGGCACGGCGCTGCTTCAGCACCTGCTTGCGGTGAGCCGGGTTGTTGGGCTTGGCCATCTTTCATATTATGGGCATCCGGCCGTTACAATGGCAGCATGAATTCTCCGTTCCGTCTGGATGGCCGCCGCGCCCTCGTCACCGGGGGCGCGAGCGGGATCGGCGAAGCGATCTGCCGCGTGTTCTCCGCGGCCGGCGCCTCCGTCACGATTGCGGATGTCGATCGCGTCCGGGCCACCGCGCTGGCCGGCGAGCTTCCCCACAGCTCCCCGCTGATTTTCGACGTCACCGACGAAGCCGCCGCCGCCGCGGCCATGGAATCGCTGGATGGTCTCGACATCCTGGTGAATAACGCGGGCATCGGACACGTCGGCAATATTGAAGAGACCGAGGCGGACGATTTCCGGCGCCTCCTGCGCGTCAACGTGGAAGGCATGTACATCGTGACGCGGGCGGCCATGCCGAAACTACTGGCGTCCAAGGGTTCGATCGTCAACATAGGCTCGGTGGCCGGGCTGGTGGCGGTGAAGCGGCGCTTCGCCTATTGCGCCAGCAAGGGCGCGGTGGTGGCGCTCTCGCGGCAATTGGCCATCGATTACGCCGGGCGGCTGCGAGTGAACTGCATCTGTCCCGGCACTGTGGAAACCCCCTTCGTGGAGGGCTACCTGGAAAAATTCCACCAGCACGAAAAGGAAAAAGTGCGCCAGGAATTGCACGCGCGCCAGCCGGTGGGGCGTATGGGGCGGCCCATGGAAGTGGCCTACATGGCGCTCTATTTGAGCTCGGCGGAAGCCGAGTTCGTGACCGGGTCGGCCATGACCGTCGATGGCGGCTGGACCGCGGCCTGAGCTATCATAGCGGAAGCGGGTGGCTTCGGGCCGCCGGGAACTTTTGGCCGCCGGGCGGAGTCTGCTGGAGAGAGGGTGCAGTATGCGATGGCTGCTGGTCTTGGCGTTCGCCGTCCGCGGCACATTGTCGGCGGGAACCGCAGCCGACCTGGGCCGCCTGCTGCACGAGGCCAGCTTCGACCACGACGAATGCTATCGCGTCCGCGATATCACCATCTTCAAGGAAGATATCAAAATCTACCTCACCGACGGCCACCTCATCTTCAGCAAGCCGGTGGCCGGCCACCGCATCGCCGCGGCCTTCGCCGCCGACGTGGATGGCGGCGACGGCGAGGTGATCCTGCTGCCGCCGAACCGCGCGGAACGCGCCTCGTTGGCCTCCTACACCAACTCCCCCAATCTGGACGAACATTTTCGGGCGGCCATGTTTCTTTTCACCGGCGCGGACTACGATGCCATTCTGTCCCAATTGCCCAAAAATGCCGCCAATAAGAAGGCCCCCGAAGTGGCCGCCGCGATGGACGACTCGTGGACTCCCACCCTGCGCACTCTGGCCGATAGTTTCCAAACCCGCGTGGCGCTCGACCTGCTTGGGGCTGGCGCGGCCCATCCCGGCCTCTTTGCCGCGCTGTTCGAGAACGCCCGCTTCGGCAGTTTCGACGTGATCTTCGATCCCAGCAGCCAGGAACAGATCGCCGCCGGCCGCGTCGTCCAGCGCGACAACCAGACTTATTTCGATACCTGGACCAGTTTTACGGCGCGCTCGCTCCGCCGCAACCCTCCCGTGCGCCGGGCCGACTTCGATCTGAGCGACTACCGCATTCAGGCCACGCTCAATCCCGATCTGACGCTGGACTGCGTCACCCGCGTGAAAGTCAAGCCGCTGGTGGATGGCGCCGCCGCCGTCACCTTCGAAATGGCGCCGGAAATGACCGTGGCGTCGGCCACCGTGGATGGCCAGCCGGCCGAAGTGCTGCAACGCGAATCCGTGCGCGACAATATCGGCCAATCGGATAACCAGCTTTTTCTGGTGTTCCCGCCGAAGCCACTGCGGGCCGGACAGGTTTACGAGTTCGCGTTCCGGCACTCCGGCAAAGTGATTCACAACGCCGGCGGCCAGGTCTACTACGTGACCGCGCGCGGCAATTGGTATCCCACCCACGGCCAGCCGTTCGCGCAGTACGACCTGGAATTCCGCTACCCCGCGGATCTCGACCTGGTAGCTGCCGGCGACGTAGTGGCAGACCGCACCGAGGGCGGTCAGCGCATCACCCGCCGGCGTACTTCGGCGCCCATCCGCTTCGCGGCCTTCAATCTGGGCCATTACGAGCACGTAGAAGTGGAACGTTCCGGCTACACAATCGACGTGTGCGCCAACCGCTCGCTCGAAACCGCGCTCCAGCCGAAACCGCCGGCAAGTATCGCCTTTCCCATGCCGAGCCGCCAGCACCAGCCCACGATTATGCAGGTACCCCTGGAGCCCGCGGTCCAAAGCTCGCTCGGCCGGCTGCAGGGGCTCGCCGCGGATGTGGCTTCCTCGCTGGAGTTCATGGCGTCGAAATTCGGCCCTCCCGCCCTGCCGCACATCACGGTTTCGCCGATTCCCGGCACGTTTGGCCAGGGATTTCCCGGGCTGATCTATATCTCCACCCTGGCGTATCTCAATAATCTGCCGGGGCCGCGCACGGCCGCTACCGAATCGCAACAGCTCTACTTCGATGAACTGCTGCAGGCGCACGAAGTGGCGCACCAGTGGTGGGGCAATCGCGTGACCACGGGGTTTTATCGCGACGGATGGCTCATGGAGGCGCTGGCCAACATTTCCGCCCTGATGTATATCGAGAAACGCAAGGGCCCGCATTCCGCCGACTCGATGCTGGATGGCTACCGCAGCCTGCTGCTGGAGAAGAGCCCCAACGGCCAGGTTGTGGACGCTGCCGGCCCCTTGACCTTCGGCCCGCGGCTCAATAACTCGCAGGCGCCGGGCGCCTACCGGACCGTCACCTACGGCAAGGGCATGTGGGTGATGCAAATGCTGCGCCGCCGCATGGGCGACGAGCGGTTCCTGGCGATGCTGCGCGAGCTCGCGTGCCGGTACGATCGTAGCACCGTCACCACCGAAGAGTTTCGCCAACTGGCGGCCGGCTACCTCCCGCCGCGATCCGACGACCCCAAGCTGGAGACTTTCTTCGACGAATGGGTCTATGCCACGGGCATCCCGAATTTGAAGTTTTCCTACGCGCTCAAGGGCAAGGCTCCGCAGTTGCGGCTGGTGGGGACGTTGACGCAATCGGACGTAGACGAGGATTTCAGCACGCTGGCGCCGGTCGAGATCGAAGTGTCGCGCGGCCAGACCATCACGCAATGGGTGCGCAGCGGCGACGATCCGGTCACCTTCACCGTGCCGCTGAAGCAGACGCCCTTGAAGGTGACTCTCGATCCGCATTACGCGGTGCTGCGGCGGCTGTAGGCAAGCGCGGACGAACCCAGCCCGACCAGATCGCCGTCTTCGGTCTCGGAAGCCGGCTTCCGTTCGCGTCCGGCGAGCAGCGGCGCAACCACCGCGGCGGATGGCGGGTTCATTTGCTCCTGCCTTCTCTAAACAAGGAGACGCGGACGCCGTGGCTCGCTTTCTTCCATTCCGAGTCGGCTGTCATCGCGGCCAGGTCCAGGTGACGCGCGAGCGTCAGGCACGCCCGATCAGCGAAGGAAAGGCCGTTCGTCCAGGCAAGAGGGCAAAGGTCGCGGCTCGCCCATGCCAACTCCTCATCCCACGGAATCACTTCGAGACCCAAAGCTCTGAGCAAGCGCTCCACCAGACGAGATTCACCGCCCTGACGGATCAGTTTGGTCATCGATTCCGTGAGAGTGACAGCCGATATTACCGAGCGCTCCAGGGCGGCGTTGACCTTCTCCCATCCCTGCTCGCGCCTTACCAGAGCGATCACGGCGGAACTGTCGAGCACGTATTGCGGCTGCTCAGTGTTCAATTTCACGCCGCGCCTCTTGGCGACGCTCGGCGATCAACTCGTCCGACCACACTTCGTTCGGCGGAGCCAGGCTGCAGAAGTATTCTTGCGCTTCGCGCACGGCAGCCATCGTGGATTCGAGCACGATCCGCCCGGCGCGTCCTTCCGTGATACTCACCGTCGCGCCCGGTTGCACGCCGAGCCTTTCGCGAAGCGGAGCCGGTATCAGGACCCGTCCCGCGCTATCCACTTTGCCCTTGTAACGGGCTCCCGCTTTGCGCGCCATATTCCCATTTCCTCGTCTTTTGACATATTACCGCAATCTGCCATCCGCGGCGCGGAACGTAGAATCTCCGGCTCCAGCTCACTGTGTCCGGGAGGCAGTACTCGCCGTAATTCCCACCGCCCGGCTGCGGCTCATACGCCCTCAGCATGGAGCCGCAACTGGATTTCGCCGAAAATGTCACCCGCAATGCCGAACATGGCCTCCGCTTCCTCCAACTCGGGAGTGTAGACCCGCTCCGGGGTAGCGCAGTTCCAGGCGAAATCCGAAAGAACGTCCGCCTGCTCCAATAGCGCGGCCAGCGTGCCGTCAATCGCGCGGCAGGCCTCACCCAACTCCTCCAGGTCGTGCGTTCGCCGGGACGCCCGTTCCTGCCACGTCAGGAAAGCCTTGAGGCTCTTCTCGGGCCTGCTGGCAAAAGAACAGGGCGTTGGCGATGTGGCCGGAGCCGATGAGGACACGCGCCGAGGCCAAGTCCCTCATCGGCCTTAGCGAGCCACTCGCGCGATTCCCTGGCGCGGGCTTCAGCGGATGTCATAGAGCACGCGCCCCTCGCGGACGACGGTTGCCGGCAGGGATGCCGTAACCCAAGCCGCCCGCTCCTCGAAATCGGTCTGGCGCCACGGTACGATGTCCTTGGCGAACCCGGTTCCCCGCACTGCTCTCCGCGCCGCGCCGGGACGCAACTTGTCCTCGGGCGCGTCGTCCGGCACCACTACCAGAAAATCCAGATCGCTATCCGGCCCGTCATCGCCGCGCGCGACCGATCCGAACAAATAGATGCGGATCGGCTGATAGAACTCGACCAACCTGTGCGTGATCTCCGCAATCGCCTCGTCGCGCGTCATCTCCAAGCCCCGTATTTCAAGACTACTCCTCCTTCAGCGCCAGCGAGAACCGATCCGGCAGGTCTCGCGGGGGCGGAACATCCTTGCGGGCGCATCGCCGGTCGCCGCAGGGGCGGCAGACGTCGAAGACAGTCTGCAGCGATAGTGTCGGTGTTTAACCCTATCGGTGTGGAAACGCTGAGCTGAGCAGCCAGCCGTTGGCCTGGCCGTACCCGCAGCCGGATCAGGGTGACCAACCTGTCTGTCCGCAGACTGTGGTGAAATTCTCCTGCTCTACTTCTCCGGGAACTCCGCGACCTTGCCGTTGATCTCCTCGACCCGCACCACAAATCGCTTGCGGTCCTTGAGGGTCGCCTCCGGCTTGTCGAATTGCGCCACCAGCGTATAGTCCGACGTGCTGTGCGCCGGAATGACCGCGTTGGTGTAGAGCGGGGGATGGAACGGGCCCGCGTCGGGCATGGAATCGAACATCCGCTGCGCGTCGACCCGCGATATGGTCACGCCAGGAAACGCCCCCGCGCTGGTCTCCAGCGTAACCGTGATATTGTGGGCCTCGAATCCGTAGGCCGCCGGGTTGGTGATGTGCAGATTCACCAGGGCCAGAGAGGTCTGATCTTCGGTGGCAATGGTGCGCACGGTCATCGACCCGGTCAACTCCATGTGCGCTCCGCGCTGCATGAACAGAATTCCACCCACCACCGCGGCGACGGCGATGAGCCCGATAGAGCAGGCGCTGACGAACTGGTCGCTCATGAAACCTCCCGTACGATGTGCACCAACTGGTCGAGCGCGTCGCGCGCCAGGGCGATGCCGGGGCTGCCCGAGACGCCCGTTGCGAGGGCGATCTTGCCGCCGTAGCCATCCTTGTCCAGCGCCCGCAGAATCGCCTTCCAGTCCGCCCATTCGGGCGTGCCCGGCGTGAGGCTGCGGGCCGGCACGCGCACATTCAGGATGCGCTTCTTGGGCAGCAGCGCATAGCCGCCCGGAGCCGGCGTCCAATCGATCCCCACCCACTTCGAGGGCGTCAGCTTCATCAGCGCGGCCAACTCCGCGCAGGTGGCCACGTTGGTGGCGGGGTCGTTTTCGACTAGCAGGGCGACCTTTTCTTTTTCGGCCTCGACCGCCATTTCGGCGATGGTATCGGCGATGCGCGGGAACATGGCGGATGGGTCGGCCACGCGTGCGCCGGCGAAGATCGCCACCTTGTCCGAGCCCATGATCTGCGCGCAGCGGAAGGCTTTGTGCAGGTCGTCCATGCGGCGGTCCCAGCGCGCCTGGTCGGGCGCGGCTCGGCCCCCCGGGCTCCCCGGCCAGGCGAATTTCAGCAGGCTGGTGTCGACCACGGAGACTTTCACTTTTTCGTTGGCGAGATGGGTCGCGTCGGCGTCCATGTCCGCCTCGCGTCCGGTGGCGTACTCGCGGTCGCTTCCCGGCTGGTTGCGGACTTCCACGAACAACAGCCCGTTTTCGCGCGCGAAGTCGACGGCCTCATCGGCGGTGTTGCCGATTTCGTCGGTGATGGCGCTGATCCGCGTTCGATCCCAGTGGCTTCGCGCCCACAAAGTGGCGGCGCAGGCCGCCGCGCCTGCGACAAGTTCACGCCGGGTCACAAAACGATTGTAATAGATGGTGTGGAGTGAATGGTATGGAATGGTCAAGCGCGAGCGGACGGAAAATCGTTCTTCTGGAAGGCGACATCACCCAGGTCGCCGTGGATGCCATGGTCAACGCCGCCAATTCGGCGCTGGCCGGAGGAGGCGGCGTGGATGGTGCAATCCACCTGGCCGGCGGCCCCGGGATCATGCGCGAACTGGACGCCATCCGCGCGGCCACGGGCTCCTGCCCCCCGGGCCAGGCGGTGGCCACCGGCGCCGGCCGGTTGCCGGCCCGTTATGTGTTCCACGCCGTCGGCCCGGTTTACCGCGATGGCCGCCACGGCGAGCCGGAGTTGCTGGCGTCGTGTTACCGCCGGTGCCTGGCGATGGCCGAGGAGCGCGCCGTCTCCACCATCAGCTTCCCGGCGATCAGTACCGGCGTCTACAGCTATCCAATGGAAGAGGCCGCGGACATTGCCATGCGGGAAGTGAAGGCCCACCTTGTCCGGCCGGATGGCAAGGTCCGGAAAGTCACATTCGTCTTATTCGGGCGGCGCGCCTGGCAGGCGTACGTCGCGGCGCTCAACGGATAGATTTCCTTCTCGAAATATTCACATGGGAGTAACAAATCGCGCGTAGCATGAAATCAGTAACTGGAGGTGCACCGTGTCCCTAACGATCCGGAAGGCAACCCAATACACCCTCTACAGTGCGGTTACGTCGATCAGTTTGCTGGCGGTTTTAGCGATGTGGCCGGTCCTCAGCATAGTCCGCGCATTACGTACTTCGCACTGAGCATCTTGGCTTCTTCCGGAACCCGCCTGCGGCTTATCCTTGGCTTGCCGTTCCTTCCGCCTTCGCCGGGTGCCCTCCCTCAGCCAATTCCAACAACAATTGCACCGCCAGGTTCCATTCCCCGATCGTATACAGCCTCTGTGCCCGTTCGCGCACCTGATTGTTTGTGACTGCCTGCGTGTTGTTCTCGTTCATGTGGGAGAGATCGGCAGGGAAAGCCGATGGCGATAGTGCGCAAGGCACGAAACGCCGCCTCGGTTCCCCGCCCTGACAGCCGTGCGCGCCGATGCCGGCCAGCGCCGCCAGCCCGGCTTGGCCGCGGCCTATAATAGGTTATATGCCAGAATCGGACAAGGCCGTAGTGCTCATCGCCGACGGCGAGGCAAGCGTTGTAAAGAATGTCACTTCCACCCTGGAAAAGGCTGGATTTACGGTATTGAAGGCCGATGGCGGGCCTGCCGTGTTGGACCTTTGCGCGCGGCATCGAGATCCGATTCAATTGGCGATTATGGACATGGCAATGGCCGGGAACGCCCCCGAACTGGTGGACCGGCTATATGGTTCCTATCCCGGCATCCGCATCCTGTTCACCTCCACCCAGGACGAATCCGCAGCCGTGCCGCCGATCGGGCGCGGCGGCCGGGTGCGCATGTACCTTCGCAAGCCGTTCCGCCGCTCGCAACTGCTTGGCCGCGTCTTGCAGGCGATGGATGCGCCGATGGTGACGACGGCTTAGCTGCCTGCCTTACGCGATGATTCCCTTGCGCACGGCGTAGAGAATCAGTTCGGGGACGCTGTGCAATCCCAGCTTTTGCAGAATGTGGGTGCGGTGCGTCTCCACGGTGGTCAGGCTGATGTTGAGATCTCCGGCAATTTCCTTGTTGGGCTTGCCCTCGGCCGCCAATTGCAGCACCTCGCGTTCGCGGTCCGTCAACAGGTCGTAGCTGTCATCCAGGCCCCGCTGCTCCATTTCGCGGATGTAATCTTCCTGCATCATGCGGCTGATTTTGCGCGTGAGGAACGAGCGGCCCTGGGCCACCGCGCGGATCGCCTCCAGCACGTCGCTGCGCAGCGAGTCCTTCAACAGGTAACCCTTGGCGCCGGCTTTGAGCGAACGCAGCACATAGCTCTCGTCCTGGTGCATGCTCAGAATCACCACGCCGACCTGCGGATGAGCGGCTAGAATGCGCCGCGTGGCGTCGATGCCGTTCAGATTCGGCATGCAGACATCCATCACCACCACGTCCGGCAGAAGTTCCTCCGCCAGTTGCGCGGCTTCGCGGCCGTCGGCGGCCTCGGCCACCACGGCCATATCGGCCTGTTTTTCGAGCAGGGCGCGCACTCCGTCGCGCACCACCGCGTGATCGTCAGCTAAGAGAATGCGAATGGGCATCGTGTCCGTTCTTCGCCGCCATCTCCGC
>Ga0182030_10023361_pt1 | contig 11441 bp, 10 predicted proteins | sample 812S3MmetaG_FD_121299 | JGI IMG/M metagenome (GOLD analysis project Ga0182030, IMG submission 121299) | Permafrost microbial communities from Stordalen Mire, Sweden - 812S3M metaG (Illumina Assembly) | ecosystem: Environmental > Terrestrial > Soil > Wetlands > Permafrost | place: Sweden...
CTCCGGGTATGGACCCAAACCTCAAGTTAATCCTCGACCAATACAGACGCCCGGATATTCACTCGGATTCTGGAGAAATTGCGGCATGAGCCATGGTGAGAACTCGGCACTGTCCAGTAAAGAATAGGTCCCATTTTTATTCTTTTCGACTCCCGGGCGTTTGCCGCCGATGCCGCCCGCGCCGCCTTTGCCGCCTTTGCCCGCCCGCGCCTTGTCGCCCACCTTCCCGCCATGGACGTCGAAATCGATCTTCCCCTGGAATCCGACCAACCCGACCCCATCAACGATGCGAACTGAAATATGGCCACCATCTCCCCCATCGCCTTGCCGTCCCGCGTTGCCGCCGTTGCCGCCCGGAAATCCTGGCTTTCCCAGGCCACCTATCTTAAAAGAACCCAATTCCGCAGTGAGATGGAACTCGTCGTCGATCTCTCTGACGGTGAACGTCATTTTAAAATCGTGTTTGTTGTTCGGATTCCAGTCGAACCCGTTCTCGCCTTGCTCGCCGTCATCGCCATCACAGCCGTCTTGTCCCCGACCGCCTTTTCCTCCGCGAGCGCGGAGCGTGAGACGGCTATTGTCGGCGATTACAAGTTGAAAGGCGGCCAGATTGATCTTGCCGGCATGGCCGCCGGTAGCGCCAGGATTGCCCGCTGCACCTTCTAGCCCGAGACTCTTATTCGGTCCTTGTCCACTCTGCAGCTTTTTTCCGTTATTACCTTTGGGTTGGTTCTCAGCCGGCGTGCCGGAAACGTCGATCTTCACGTTTCCGTTCACCCGGATCACCCGCGCATTCAACGAAATATTCCGGCCTGGAGCAGCAAGCACACAGGTCTTGGCGTGGCCGCGGGGCTTGATTTCGATCATGTCGGCGAAGACCGCCAGGTTCTGCGACTGATCGAAATTGGTGCCGTCGAGGACCACATGGTAGCCGGTTATCGTGATTAGTTTCGTGGCTTCATCGTATTCGCTGGGCCGGTTGTAATAGTTCTGGAGAGCGGTAGCTTGATGGTGATTTGATGTGGCTGTCGGCTTTCCCTCGCCCGATGCGATGGCTGCGGCAGATTCCCCGACGGAACGCACTGCGTTGGTTCGAACGGCCATGAAATCACTCCTAGTACCATGTAACATATTATATTTCGCATATTGACGTAGGGTGTTTCTTGGTAAATGATAGGGACATGACACCCCGTTATCGAGTCACACTCAGCGAGGATGAACGCAGCCGACTGGAAGGTCTGACGCGTTCTGGCAAGACAGCAGCCCCCACGTTTATCCATGCCCGCGCATTGCTGTTGTGCGATGCCGGACCATACAGCAGTCCATGGAAAGTTGCCGACGTGGCCGAAGCATTGGGCGTCACTGCGCGCACCATCGAACATCTCAAAGAGCGCTTCGTGGAAGAAGGAATCGATTCTGCGTTGCAGCGCAAACCCCGCGCCAAACCACCCAAGCTTTCCTTCGACGGTGCCTTTGACGCTCGGTTGACGGCCTTGGCGTGCTCGCCTGCACCCGACGGTCGAGCCCGGTGGACGATGCGTTTGTTGGCCGAGAAGGTTGTTGAACTGAAGATCGCGCCCAAAGTTTCCACTATGAGCGTCCACCGTGCTCTAAAAAAAACGAACTTAAGCCTCACTTGAGCAAATACTGGAAGATCCCGCCCGATGGCTGCGCCGCCTTTGTGGTGTGTATGGAAGATGTACTCGATGTTTACCATGCGCCCTACGACCCGCAATTTCCGCTGGTCTGCATGGACGAATCCAACAAGCAGTTGGTGGGCGAGGTCCACGCCCCACTCACGGCAGTTCCGGGGCGCTGTCAAATCATCGACCACGAGTATGTGCGCAATGGCGTGGCGGAAATTTTCCTGGAAGTGGAACCGTTGAGCGGCCGTCGCCACGTCGAGATCACCGAGCAGCGTACGCGTAAAGACTGGGCCATGTTCATCAAAGGCATGCTTGATGAACGCTACCCGCAGGCCACAAAAGTTCGCTTGGTGATGGACAATTTGAATACCCACAGTGCTGCATCGCTTTATGAAGCCTTCGAGCCGGAGGACGCCCGGCGATTGGCCCGGCGGCTCGAAATCCACTACACACCCAAACACGGCAGTTGGCTCAACATCGCGGAAATCGAGTTGAGCGCGCTGAACGGCCAGTGTCTCAATCGCAGAATCCCGACCATCGACGTGATGCGAAAAGAAGTGGCGGCATGGGAACAGGACCGGAACAACCGAAATGCCACCATCGACTGGCGCTTCACGACCGAGGATGCCCGCATCAAACTGAAGCGACTCTATCCGAAATTATGAGTGATACACGGTACTAGTGGTGTCCGCAAGGTTAGGGGAGATTTTTGGGGTTGCTCAATAGTATGTCATCCATGCAGTGCTTGTCATCACTGCGGCGCCGAGCCGCCGCGTAGTCTATGTTGCAACCACTCGCGAAGCGCGTACTGCTGTTTCTGGCTGAGATGGGACTATAGGAAACGACGCGCGGCGCAGCATACATTCGTATGCAGAAACGACGCGCGGTGCTCGCCCGGTGCCGGGCCGAAGCGGTGTGGTGCGGGCGGAGGGAATTGAACCCACACGGCCTTGCGGCCTGCGGATTTTCGTGCCACTTCGGCTTTCGCCGCCCCGCCAAGGGCGGGTTCGTGGTCTGGACTATACCTTCACCATTCCTCACATGAGGTTCAGGTGCTGCCCGTCTAGTCTCTACACCTTCCCGGAAGTGATTCCGGGCTTGGCTCGGGATTGCCATTTCAGGTTTCCCCGACTTTGAGCAGTTCTACTCCGCCGGTTTCCCGACGGGCACTCAATTTGCTTAAGTCCGCTGCGTCTGCCATTTCGCCACGCCCGCAGGAAATTGGCCACAGCCTCATCATAATTCAAGCAACGTCTTAAGTCAGCTGAGTCTGCCAGTTTCGCCATCCGGGCACGTTCTTCTGCCGGCTTCGATTCCCTATCCTGCCAATGCGCTTCGCCTGCGTGTCTTCCTGATTGCATAGCGGCTCTGTTCGTGCAGCGCTGTTGACCGCAACCACCCGCCGGGCCCTAAAACAAAGCTAGCGGGCATGATGCAACCCATCCAGCAGCACGAAATCCTCTATAGCTGAAGCTTGCCGGGTTCTCTTGCTGCGTCATGAGAATGATGGTCGCAGCAGCATTGATTGTTGAAGAAACCTGGAAGCATGTGCATCTTCAGTTAAGGCCTGCTGGTTCCTGCCCGGATTCTTCCCTGTTCTTCGAGCCGTGGTTTAACGCTTTTTGGCTGGCTTCTGCGCAGGCTTTTTCGCAACAGGCTTGGTTACTTTTCCCTTATGCGGTGTCACCTTCGACTCCGCCATGCGTTTTGCAGCAGGAACCGGCTTGATCTCAACCTTTGGCGTAGGCTTCAGCGCAGGTTTGGCCGCTGTCTTGGAGGGCAGCTTGGCCGCAGTCCCCTTGACCGCGACCGCTGGTTTCTTTGTTGCAGGAACCGGCTTTGTCTTAGCGGGTGCAGGCTGCGCTGCCGGCTTCTTCTCCGGCGCAGCGGCCTTGGCTACTGGCTTGGCGATGGGAGCGGCCTTTCCCTTTACTGGCACTTGTGGCTTGACCACCGCTTCGGCTTTTGGCTTTTCAGGCAACGACTTCGCTATTGGCTCAGGAGCGAGCTTGGGAGCAGCTTTTGCCGTTTTCGGAGCCTTCGCGGAACGGCGCGCAGGCGGCTCATCGTCGGGGGGCTCGGTCGAGTCATCTTCATCGCTGGAGCCAGACTCGTCGTCCTCGTCAAGATCGGCGTCAATATCCTCTTTCGACAGCTTGATCCCGAGGTCGATCTCGTCGGAATCGTCTCCGCCGAGATCATCCAGGTCGTCGTCGCCATCCGCTTCATCTGAGTCCTCGTCGTCGAAGACCGCTTCCTTGATCTTGGACTCACCGCGCTTGGCACGAGTCCGCTTGATCGTGACCTGCGGTGGAGGCGCGGGCGGCGAAAAAGGCTCGAGGAATGCGCGAATCTCCTCCGGTGTATTCAACTTGCCGTCGATCAGCTCCAGGAAGACCAATTGAACGATCTCTGCATAGGCGGCCAGCTCTGGCGTGATCCGCATCTCCTGCATCTGCGCATGGGGAATTCTCTGCCGCGCCTCGGGCCATGTCTTTAGGAACAGGTTGAAGCGTTCCTGAACGGCCGCGCTCTTCGAGGTAAACCCAAGCCAAAGAACAGCTTCTGGGTCATAGCTAGTGAAAAGCTTATAGCTTGCCGAAGGAACCGCATTCTCCTTTGCCAACAAAACCTTGGAGAAACCGGCCGCTAGTGCATCAAGGCTATTCCACTCCTCCACAAAGCCCGGACGCAGAAGGCCGGCTTTCAATGCAGCCAGGTCTTTGGCGGGCATTTTGGCGGTCAGCAGTTGCATCTGAGCCGCTGACATATCGGAGTGAATCCCCTGCAGCAACAATTCGACTGCAAGTTCATGCAAATGCTTGAGTTTTTCCTCGTCTGCCCGAGCTGCTGTCCAAGCCGGACAAAGGGTCTTCATCCAGCCCTCTGCCTCCAGGGCGCGCAGAACACCCAGTCCGTCTTCTTCATGACCGATCTGCTCCAGCTCCTTGCTGGCAGCAAACGGAGAGATCGTATCGATCAGCCCTTCGCCTTTGGCATTTTCATAACGGGTCTGGGTGCGGGGGTCCAACTCCCAGCCAAGGCGCGTACGGTACCGCGTGGCGCGAATCATGAGCGACGGCTCTTCAATAAAACCATAATTTGAGACAAGCCGCAGAGTACGGGCCTCAATATCAGCCGCGCCATTGAGCGGGTCCATCAACAAACCGAACGACCCCTCGTTGAGAGAGATGGCCATTGCATTGACGGTAAAGTCACGTCTCCGCAGGTCGTCATGGATTGAAGCGGGCAGGTAAACCGGCTTGCCCGGCTTGGGATAGCTGACCGAATGCGTGCTTATCAAATCCACCCGAACTGTGCCCGGAAAGCAGAGATAAAGGCTGCGGGAAGGCTCATGTTCACCCCAAACAACGCCGCCTAGATTCTCTATTGCTTTCTTCAGTTTGAGAGCGTTTCCATGAACCGAAACTTCAAGACCGCACACGGCATGGCCACTGGTCAGGTCACGCACAGCATCTCCGGTCAGGAACAGGATCATGCCGGCCTCGCGCGCTGCCTCGCGCAACTGCTGGAGGGCGTGGCGCTGATCTTGCGACAGCCGGTTTTCCAGGAGATAAATGTAGTCTGGCATTTGTTTTTCCTGCTTCCGCCATCCCTGCCCGCCTACAAGTACATGATGATGCTCATCTTAGGCGAATCATTAGAAGAGGTGGCAAACCAGTACATTACCATAACATACGCCGAATGGCTAGATGAAATGACACAGATTGGCTGACTGCATCCAGCTCTGACGGTCAGACGCACCCGGCCCCGACGGCTGGAACAGTCCGATTTCCCTTCTCCAGCCCGGCATAATTCTGGGACTCAGACTCCCTTCAGCACGGCAACGTTCCATTTCCTTTGCTTGCCGGAACATGCGACAATCCTCTGCGATGGCCTCAGGACGCAAACCCGTAATCGTCAGGAAGTTCTCCCGCGACTGGATAGCAGGCTACGCTGCCGCCGAGCAGGGCCTGGACCAGGCTGAGTTCGAGCTGCTGGACCAGGCAGGTCGGGTCCTGCGCATCAACTGGGATCAGGTGAAGTGGGTCTGCTATCTGCGCGATCTGGGAGCGCCAGCCGCTGATGCTATCAACCCGGAGGGGATTCTGGTGAAACGCTTCCGGGTACGCCCCAGAACTGCAGGACTTTGGGTTCGGATTACACTGGCCGACCACGACGAGCTAGAAGGCATCGCCGCCAACGACGCCTCGCTAGTCAGCGGCATCGGCCTGTTGTTGACTCCTCCCGACACGCGCTCGAACGCACAGAGGATCTTCGTGCCGCGGCTGGCGATCCGGAGTTTTGAAGTTCTCAGTCTGATTGGGGCCAACAGCCAGCGCGGCGTCTCCGCTCAATCTGCTGCGCAAACCAGCCTCTTCCCCACCGATCCCGACACTCCCGGCCAGGCTGCGCAAGAGCCCCTTACGAGCGAATAAGGCTTCCCTGCAGACGGTCGCTTGAATTCTCGTCAATCAGCCCCTGGTAGAACTTCACCACGAGTCCCAGAACCTGGGTATCGACAAAGTTTTCGAGAACCCAGCTGCGCGCCGCCCCTCCCATCCGTGCCCTGCGCTCAGGATCGGCCAGCAAGGTGAGCACGGCCTCGGTAATCGCCTCTGGATAGCCGGGAGAAATCACCAGCCCGGTCACCTCCGGCACCACTGAATCCCGCGCCCCGGTGGCCATGGTTGTTACCACCGGAATGCCGGTTGCCGACGCCTCCAGAACCGCATTGGGAAACCCCTCGCGCCAACTCGGCAGCACCAGCAGATCCATGGCCCGGTAGTAAGCAGGAGTGGACTCGACAATCCCTGTGACAAGAATGCGCGGGTGGTTCTCTATTTTCCTGCGCAAAGCCAACGTCAGGGCGTCCTCTGACTGGTCAAACCAACCCACCATTAACAGGTAAGCCGTTGGAACTGCGGCAAGAATATGCTCGAAGGCCTCTACCAGCTCGGGCACGCCTTTGTCGCGGGTCAGTCGGCCTACAAAGCCGATCACCTGCGCATCGAGGGGAATGCCCAGTTGCTGGCGCATCAACGTAGGGCCAGGAGCGAAACGGAACCTATCAACGCCGTTGCTGCTGCCCCCACCAAGCAGGACAAGCTTTGAGGCGGGCGCAATTCCCAGCCCGATTGCTTGCTCTCGAAGGCTGGGACTGTTGCAGACCACCACGTGCGCACAGCACGACGCCAGCCGTTCGGCGGCCAGAAGAACCCTGCGCTTGAAGCCCTTTGCAGTCTCGAGTTTGAGCCCGCGCAATAAATAAATGCGCTTGGGAACCCCACACAAGCGCGCCGCCAGCAGGCCCAGAAGCCCTGCCTTGGGCGTGCTGAACTCCACCATATCCGGCTTTACCCGTACTAACATGCGCCAAAACCGGAAGAGCGAAAGCAGGTCAGAGATAAGAGAGATCTCGCGCTCTATCGGAATGGCAACAACCTCAGCGCCTTCACTCATGGCCAGCCTATCCAGTAAGGGGCCAGGACTGGAGACTACCGTGATATGAAAGCCCGCCAGCCGCAACGCACGAAGGCGGCCGCGAAGGATCAGGCAGGTCTGCGACGTCGTCACCCCAATCACGATTCTTGGCGCGTAAGCAGGAGAAAATATGGGTAAGGCGTCAGCCATGTGAAATACATCCGTATGACATTTGCTCACTGAGAACTTATCATGAAGTGAAAAGAATTGGTACTGGAGCGGGGATTTTAAGAAAGATTTACGGGAAACAATGGCATCAGTCGGTCCAAATTCCGCTGATGTGCGCACTCGATCCACGGAGAACCATGGCAGCTCAACCGAAGATATTGCTCTTGATTCCGCATTTGGGGGGGGGAGGCGCCGAGCAGGTGATGTTGCTCCTGGCGCGGGGTTTGTCGCGCGATAAGTACGACATCCATCTTGGGCTCATCACCGAAGCGCAGTTTGAGCCCGATGCAGTTCCGGCGTGGGTCTCGGTCCATCCTTTGGGGGCCAAGCGGGTTCGTACCAGTGTTTTCCGCCTGCTCCGGCTGATCTGGCGACTTCGGCCGGCGGTCATTCTCTCCGGCATCTCGCACCTTAACTTCCTGGTTTTGTTGCTCAAGCCGCTTCTTCCGCGCGGAACCAAGGTCCTGGTCCGGCAGAACAGCACCATCTCCCGTTCGCTGGCGCACGATGCGCTTCCGCCTTATACCTTGCTGCTTTACAAGGCGCTCTATCGCCATGCGGACAGCGTCATCTGCCAGTCGCGCGCCATGGCTGCTGACCTGATTGGCGTTCTTGGGCTGCGCCAGAGCCTGATCTCCGTCTTGCCGAACCCGCTGGATTATGAAGCGATTCTCAACGCCAGCACCACACCCAGCCGCTGGACAAGCTCAGGGCCAAACCTGTTGGCCATTGGCAGACTGTCCACAGAAAAGGGATACGACCTGTTACTGGAAGCGCTGCCGGCCGTTCGACAGCAGTATCCCTCGCTCAAGTTGACCATTCTGGGTTCAGGCCCGGAGGAACTCAGCCTGAAAGCGCAGTGCCGGGCTCTCTATCTGGACGAGGCGGTCAACTTTGCAGGCTACGAGCGCAAACCATACACCTACTTTCCAGGCGCCACTTTATTTGTTCTCTCGTCCCGCCATGAGGGAATGCCAAATGCGCTATTGGAAGCGCTTGCAGGAGGGCTTCCAGTGGTCGCCACACCTGCTTCCGGTGGCGTGGCCGCGCTGCTCGCCACTCATCCGCGGACATGGATAACCTACGATATTTCAATAACTTCCATCGTAGAAACACTTCTTAAAGCGCTTCTGACACTGGAACCAGCTGACCCTGGCACGGGCGGTTAGAAACCCCTCATGGCGGTTTCTTTGCTTCACAGGTAATCTCCCATTGTTTTCCTCCCCTTCGTTAACCACTTGACAAGATAGAACCTTTAATTGTTTCTTAGAAGTACTGATCCATTTATCCACACCCCTTTGACACGATCTTCGTGTCTAGACCTGCGATTTTCGTGGGAAGAATGTTCTGTTCGACCGGCAACTGTGTGCACGGGAATTCGCCTGATTCAAAATGGCGTCCTCTGCCGCTGATGAAGACTGGTCATGCTTGGCCCTTCCTTCCCGGCACATCCTGAGCCTGTTTGGCCCCGGATGTGCAGCAGATCATTTATGGGAGGGGTAGACGTGCTCGCACGCGGCTTGGAGTCTTCTTTTGCGGCCATTCTGGTCCTGCTTTCTGTTTCCGCACTCGCGTTCCAGTCGGCTATTGAAAGCCCGAGTCACAGGCAGGGTTCACGGGTTCGTGCTCCCGGCCAACGCGGGCAACTTTCTGAATCCGAACTTCCTCTCTTCATCGAAGTGGACGAGTTCGCATTCGACCAAGCGATCGCAGCGTACGAATGCTTGATCGATGCCACCCACGCAGGCACAAGGCTATGAAACACGCCGCCATCGTCATCCCCGGCCTTGACCGTATCGGGGGAGCGGAGCGGCAGGTCCTGTTGCTGGCCACTGGCCTTCGCCGCCGTGGCTGGCGAGTCAGCGTTATCGCTTTGACGGGCTCCGGTGGCAGCGCGGCGGCTGAGTTGGCAAGCGAGGACATTGCTTTTACCAGCCTGCATATGCGCAAAGGCGTGGCGGACCCAAGCGGCTGGCTCCGCTTCTACCGCTGGGTCCATGAAGAGAAGCCTGACGTCGTCCACGCGCATCTGCCCCACCCCACCTGGCTGGTACGCTGGTCGCGTTTGGCCCTGTCTGGGCTGGCCATCGTCGACACTCTGCACAGCTCCTCGACGGGCAGCCGCTGGCGGCATCTGGGCTACCGACTGAGCAACTGGCTGGCTGGATCGGTTACCGCCGTCAGCGAAGCCGTGGCAGAGGCGCACCGCTCCAGTGGACTGGTTCCTGCGCACAAACTCTCCGTGATTCCGAACGGCATCGACATGCAGACTTTCCAGCCATGCAGCAAGACGCGCCGCTCAATCCGCCGTGCGTTGGGACTGGGCGACGAGTTTCTGTGGGTCGCGGCAGGGCGATTGGAGGCGGTAAAGGACTACCCCACACTCTTGCGGGCCATTCGTTTGCTGCCCGGCACTACGCTCCTGTTGATAGCTGGCGCCGGAACTCTTCTGGAGCCATTGCGCGTACTGGCAAGCGAGCTGAACCTCGGAGACCGTGTCCGCTTTCTCGGCTTTGTTCCCGATGTAAAGAACTACTTGCAGGCAGCCGACGCAGCCGTGCTTTCCTCGCGCTGGGAGGGGCTGCCCATGAACCTGCTCGAAGCTGGAGCCTGCGCCTTGCCCGTGGTGGCTACCGATGTGCCTGGATCGCATGAGGTGGTTCAGCACGAGTCCACCGGCCTGCTGGCCACGGCAGCCGATCCGGTGGCGCTGGCCGAAGCCATGCGCAGGCTAATGCAGAAGCCCCGCGCCGAGCGCAGCGCCATGGGTGCGCGAGCCCGCCAGTTGGTTGAAGAGCGTTACAGCCTGGAAGCGGTGCTGGACCAGTGGGAGCAGCTCTACGCAGAGTGCCTGGTGGCTCTGCCACGAATCTCACGCCTCCCGCAACCGGGTTCCATCCAGAGTTCGCAGCCTCAGTGAGTCTCGCTGCTGGCTCTGCCGTCCACAATCCGCAACCATCCCCGCCGCAAACGCTTGCGGAACCTCGACTGCCGGATGCGCCCGAGCGCTGCCTGCTCTTGAAGCCAGTGCCCAACGCCATAGGGCGCGGCCGGAAACTGGCTGAGCGCCTCGTCAACCGATAGAAACTCACCCCGATGCACGCTGAGAAACCTCTCCAGACGCTCGATTTGCGCATCGGTTGCAGTGTTGGGATGAAGACAGATAGTCCACAGCCCGGCCTGCTTCTCAACCGGCTCCCATAGCTGTTGCGGCAGCCACGTGAACCCGAGGCGAGTGTAGGGAGCACTGCCAAAGCCGTCGGAGAGTAGTCCTATTCCCTGCTCACCGAGCGCCTCAAGCGTGTACGCATCGAAGCCATGGCAGGGCGCGATCCAGAGGCGCGGGGGCAGTCCCTGTTCGGCCAGAATCGCGAGGCCAGCGTGTATCCAGCCGCGCTGCTGTTCAAGCGCTGCACCGGCAAACTCCGTAGCGCGATGCAGCGGCACCAGGCCGCCTCCACGGCTCCGGGACAAGTGCCGGTAGCCGTGCAAGGCAATCTCAGCACCTTGAGCCTTGAGCGCGCGCATACGCGACCAGAATCCGGCATCCGGCGAATCGAGCGCCAGCTCCGGGTCTTCGTTCTGCGGAACCACGGCCAGGATGGGCCGAATGCCATGCGCTTCAGCTATCTCCAGTATCCGGTTCCAGCGCTGCCAACGGGAGGTTGGGCAGAGATCGTCGAGGCGCAACACGTAGCGGGCTGATCGATGCTGCACGGCATCCCTCCAAAAATGGTGTGGGCAGCGCGGTTCCCTGCCCACTTTTGATCCGACCCTGAATTAGAAGCACCGTGCCCCATCCATTTCGCAGGCTTTATCGCGAAATGGGTGGGAAACCCCACACTATTTATGGGCCAGATCAATAGTTAGTTCACGCTGCGGTCTGCATACCTTGGGCCATCAAGCGCAGCGCCCAATACCGCAGGAAGATGAAGGTGCTCACCGTCCACAGCGAGGTGGCCAGCGCGATGCCCGCCACGCCAAACCAGTGCATCAGCACCAGGTTCAGCACCACATCGAGCACCAGGTTGATGATACCGCCATAAAAAATCAGATCGGTGCGCCGGGCGGAGATGATGAGTCGGTAGTAGACGCGGCTGGAGACGTAGAACGGAATCTGTATCGCATACATGGCCAGCACCA
>Ga0182030_10023363_pt1 | contig 11439 bp, 9 predicted proteins | sample 812S3MmetaG_FD_121299 | JGI IMG/M metagenome (GOLD analysis project Ga0182030, IMG submission 121299) | Permafrost microbial communities from Stordalen Mire, Sweden - 812S3M metaG (Illumina Assembly) | ecosystem: Environmental > Terrestrial > Soil > Wetlands > Permafrost | place: Sweden...
CGGACCTTACAAGCGCAAGGACGCCATCTTCTCCTCCACATCCGTCGCCTCCGAATTTTCCTCTGAACTCGACGCGCAGATGCAAACCGGCGTCACCGTTACCGGAATCTCCGTCGATCAGCGGCCGCCCGAAAAGCAGTACATGCCGGGCCATCCGGACGCCGACGCCGACGGTTATGTCTCGATGCCGCGCATGAATCCCGCCGAAGACATGGTCGATCTCACCAGCGCCAATCGAAGCTATCAGGCCAACGTCGCCGCCATGTCGGCCGTGAAAGACATGATTCAGAAATCGATCGATCTGCTTCGCACCTAGGTGAACTGAGTGACGAGCCCGATTTCCAACATCCCGCCGATTGCGATACCTGGCCCGATTTCGCCGCCCGGCGCATCCGGTTCTTCAGGCGACTTTCAGAAAGTTCTCGAAGGCACTATCAACACCCTGCAATCGATGCAGAACGACGCGGATACTTCGGTTCAGAAATTCCTCACCGGGGAGAACGAGGAACTGCACACCACTGTCCTCGCCACCCAGCGCGCCGAAATGGCGTTTGAGCTGGGGCTGCAGGTGCGTAACAAAGTGGTCTCCGCCTACCAGGAAATCATGAAGATGCAGTTATAGCGGCCCGACATGTCCCCGCAACTTGAACAGGCCAGAAATCTCGTCTCGGGCATGTCGATGGCCCAGCGCATTTCAATCGTTGCCGTGACGCTCCTGGCGGGCGCAGGCATCGCGGCCCTCGTTCATTACCGCACCGAAAGCGATTTCCGCCCTCTTTATACGGCCATGGCGCCGGAAGACGCCGCGCCGGTCGTCCAGAAACTCAGGGAGTCGGGTGTCGAGTATCGCCTCGCCGACAACGGCGGGACGGTCCTGGTTCCTTCCGCCCGGCTGGCCGAATCGCGCCTCACGCTGGCCGGCGCCGGCCTCCCCAAGTCCGGCCGCATCGGATTCGAGCTGTTCGACAAGACAACCTTTGGATCCACCGAACTCGTCGAGCACATCAACTATCAGCGCGCCCTCGAAGGGGAACTGGAGCGCTCCGTCATGAGCATGGCGGAAGTGGTGCAGGCGCGCGTGCATCTGAGCTTGCCCAAAGAATCGGTCTTCCTCGACCAGCAGGAGCCGGCCAAGGCCAGCGTGATGGTGAAACTGCGGGCCGGCGCGCAGATCTCGCCGCAGAACGTGGTCGCCGTGACCAATCTGGTGGCCAGCGCAGTGGAAGGTCTCGGACCGGAATCCGTTTCGCTGGTCGACATGGACGGCAACCTCCTGAGCAAGCCGCGCAAGAAGGCCTCCAACGACGGGTCCGAGCTTACCGCCGAGTCGATCGAAGTGCGTCAGCAATTGGAAAAGGCGCTGGTAAATAAAATCAGCGCCACGCTGGAACCGCTGCTGGGCTCGAACCGCTTCCGCGCCGGCGCCTCGGTGGATTGCGACCTCACCAGCGGCGAGCAGCAGGAAGAAACGCTTGACCCGGCGAAGTCCGTGATGCTCAGCTCACAGAAGACGGAAGAGGGCAACGACCATCCGGTGGCCGGTGGCGTTCCCGGAACGGCTTCCAATCTGCCGAATCCGCCCGCTCCCAATAAGACCACCTCGGGCGTCGCGCGCCGCACGGAAAACATCACCTACCAGACCAGCCGCACGGTGCGGACCACGCGCATTCCACAAGGTGTGGTGCGCCGCATGTCGCTGGCCGTGCTGGTGGATCAGACGGTGCAGTGGGAAGGCGACGGCGCGGCCAAAAAGAAACTCCTGGTACCGCCCGCCCCGGAAACGCTGAAGACTATCCGCGACCTGGTGGCCGGCGTTACCGGATTCAACGAAGAGCGCGGCGATCAACTGATTGTCGAGAGCCTGCCCTTCGAATCGAGCTTAAATGCGCTCCCGCCGCAGGCGCCGCGGCCGATCGGGTCCAGGCCGGCCGTCAAGGAACCGCCGCTGGTGGAGTTCTATAACAAATACCGCGACCTGACGCTGCCCGTGGCGCTCGGACTGATTCTGCTGATGGCGCTGGCGTTCGGCGTTTTGCGGGTGGCGCGCAAGTCGAAGCACAAGCACGGGACGGTGGAACGCGACGAGCAATTGGAATTGCCACCGGGCTCCGACATTCCCGGATCCCAATCGCTGCCGGGTGCGGAAGGCGCCGCGGCGCGCATCGAACTCTCGCCCACAGCCCAGCAGCTTGCCGCCGGTCCGCCGCTTACCGAAGCCGACCGCGACCAGTTGGCGGAGCGGATCCGCGTGGTGGTCAAGCGCGACCCCGCTGTCACGGCGAACGTGCTGCGCATGTGGATGGAGGAAAACCAGGCCTAAAATATGACACCCTCTCCTTCTACGGTTTCCGGCACCCGCAAAGCCGCTATCTTCATCATGGGCGTGGGCGGCGCGTTGGGCGCCGAGCTGTTGCGCCAACTGGAGCCCGATGAAATCCGCCGCATCAGCGCGGAAATCTCCAACCTGCCTTCGGTGGCTCCGGAGAGCATGCTGAGCGTGTTCCGCGAGTTTGAAGTGTTGAGTGGATCGAGCAAATTCTTCGCCAAGGGTGGCGCTGATTGCGCTCGCCGTCTGGTGGAGCAAGCCTTGGGCGCGGAATCGGCGCAGAAACTCCTGGATCCTCCGAAGCCGGAGGAGGAGAAAAAGGACGCCGAACTGGAAATCCTGCAGCAGACCGGTCCACAGCAATTGGCGGTGCTGCTGCGCGATGAAAATCCGCAGACCATCGCGCTGGTGCTCTCCAACTTGCCCGCCGAGCAGGCCGGGGCGCTGATGAGCTTGCTGCCTCTCGAACTGCAGCCGCAGGTGGCGGCGCGCATGGCATCGCTCGACCGCATTTCGCCGGAAGTCTTCCGCCGCATTACCGAAGTGATCGGCAGCAAGCTGAAGGCGGTACGCCAGGTGAGCAAGTCGGACGGCATCAAGAGTCTGGCCGGCCTGCTGAATCACGTGGACCCCACCATGGTGGACACCATATTGAGCCAGGTGGAAGAGGAGAATCAGCCCGCCGCGAGCTCGGTGCGGGAATTGATGTTCGTCTTCGACGATATCCTGACCATTGACAAGGAGGGCATGAAGTCGCTGCTTTCCAAGTGCGACCGCAAGGTGCTCACCACCGCGCTCAAGGGCACTACGGCGAAGATTCGGGAGCATTTCACGCAATGTATGTCGCAGCGCGCGGCCGACATGTTGATGGAGGATATGGACGCCCTGGGCCCGGTCCGAATTCGCGACGTGCAAGCGGCACAATCTCAGGTGGTGGGCGTGGTGCGCCAGTTGCAGCAGCAAGGGACGATAGCCGCCAGCCGCGGCGGCGGCGACGAATATGTGTTGTGACGCGAGAAGCTGTCAGCTATCAGCTATCAGCTTTCAGCTTGGCCCACTGGGCGGTGACTTCCCTTCCGGCGTGGCGCAGGCTTCAGCCTGCCGGCTCGACACTCGTGTCGAGCGCTGCCGAAGTCGTGCTCGCGCCTCCGGAGTCACGGGACGAGTCTCCGTCTTCGTGTGGCAGGCGATCTTGCCTGCAGGCGGGCTTTCCAGCCCGCCTCTTTGCGTTGGCGTTTCGTGGACGCCGGCTGAAGCGGCTGAGGCCACCCTTCAGGCGGTGGACGGCCAAGGCACCGTTCTGGAGCCCGAGAAATTCGCCGCGCGTCGAAAACGGCGGCCTGAAAGGCCGCCTGCAGGCAGGATTGCCTGCCACACAACAGCGCTGTGCCACACAACGGTGTCCCATGCTCTCTAGAGTCCTCACCGAAGATGCGGCCGACGCCCGGCCGGTAGCGTGGCGGCAGGGAGCGGCAGCCATGCCCGCCAAGGAAACTCCGCCACCGCCGCCGAGCGCACCGCCCGACAACTCACCGGCGCCCGACGTTCTGCAACTTCGCGCGCGCATCACCGAAATGAGCGCCGCCGCCGAACAGCAAGCCCGCCAGGCTTACGAGACCGGCCTGCGGACCGGCGAGGGCGCCGCGCGGAAAGCGCTCGAAGCCGAAACGCGCGCCGCCATCGACCGCCTCACCGCCACCATCGTCGACATCGCCGCCACGCGTAGCGACGTGATCCATCGTGCGGAAGCCGATATCGTCCGGCTGGCCATCGAAATTGCCCGGCGGGTTTTGCACCGCGAGGTCACGGTCGACCCGAACGCCCTGGAAGCGCTCACCAAGGCCGCGCTTCACAAGCTGCAGTCGCAGGAAATCCACCGCGTGCGGGTTCACCCCGGGCACGAAAAAATGGTACGCGCCAGCCTGCAACAGAGCGGACGCGGACAGGGAATCGAAGTGATCGCCGACGCGTCGCAACCGCCGGGCGGCATCTTGTTCGACATCGGCCGCGGCTCGCTCGACGCGTCGGTCGGGACGCAGCTCGATGAAATCGTGCGCGGCCTCACCGACCAATTGGACAATCGCCTATGAGCGCGCCCGCCCCAGCCCTCAGCCAGGTCTCCGGTGCTCCCGGCCCAGCCCTCAGCAAAGGCTCCGGCGCTCCCGCCCCAGCCCTCAACAAAGTCTCCGAAGCTCCCGCCCCAGCCCTCAACAAAATCTCCAGCCTGAATTCCTACATCCAGCAGGTGCGGAACACCGCGCTCCTTCCATGGAGCGGCGAGGTGGTCGAACTGGCCGGCATGCTGGTGGCCTCCAACGGACCGGCAGCCGCGGTGGGCGATTTCTGCGAGGTGGTCACCTCCAGCGGACGGCGCGTGCGCGTGCAGGTGATCGGCTTCCGCGATGGCCATGTGCTCTCCATGCCGCTCGAAGAGATCGACGGCATTCAACTGCGCGACCGCGTGATCGCCCGCCAGGACGACGCGCAAGTCGCTGTCGGACCCGATCTGCTCAACCGCGTACTGGATGGCTTCGGGCGGCCGATCGACCGCAAGCCGCCCATCCGGCCGGCGGCGCATTACCGCCTGTACAGCGCACCGGGCAGTCCGCTCGACCGCGAGCATATCGACAAACCGATCGCCACCGGAATCCGCGCCATCGACACCATCACGCCGGTGGGCCAAGGCCAGCGCATGGGAATTTTCGGCGGCAGCGGCGTGGGCAAGAGCACCCTGCTGGGCGCGATGTCGCGGCACAATTCGGCCGACGTCACGGTGATCGCCCTCATCGGCGAGCGCAATCGCGAGGTGCGCGCATTTCTGGAGCACGAGATGGGGCCGGAAGGCAGCAGCCGATCGGTGGTGGTCTGCGCTACGTCCGACCGTCCAGCCCCGCTGCGCGTGCGCGCCTGTTTCGTGGCGCTGGCGATCGCCGAGTACTTCCGCGATCAGGGCGCCAACGTGCTCTTCATTATGGATTCGGTGACCCGCCTGGCGATGGCGCAGCGCGAAATCGGACTGGCCGCCGGCGAGCCTCCCAGCCAGAAGGGCTACACCCCCTCGGTGTTCAATCTGCTGCCCAAGATTCTGGAGCGCGCCGGGAATTTTCAGAAGGGCTCCATCACCGGATTCTTCACCGTCCTGGTGGAGGGCGACGACTTCAACGAACCGATCTGCGATGCGGTGCGCGCCATCCTCGACGGCCACATTATTCTGTCGCGCCGGCTGGCCGCCACCGGGCACTATCCGGCGATCGACGTGATGCACTCCATCAGCCGTCTCACCTCGCAGCTTTCCACTCCCACGCAGCTTGCCGCCGCGCGCAAAATCCGCGAAGCGATATCCACTTACGAAGACTCGAAGGATCTCATCGAACTGGGCGCGTACACGCCCGGCAGCAATCCCAAGCTCGACGCGGCCGTGCGCATGCAGCCTGAGATCGCCGCGTTCCTGCGGCAGGACACGACGAAGGACGCGCCGCTGGCGGAGAGCATCGCCAAAGCGCAGGCCATCGCGGCCAAATTATAGGGAGCTATGCAGACTTTCCAATTCCGCCTGGAGAGAGTGCTCGAGTGGTACACGCGGCAGTACGAACTGGAGGAGCGCCGCCTCACCGTTTGTCTGGCCGCACTCGCTGAGGCCAAGGTGGCCATCGCGGCGCTTTTGGCTGACCGCCTGTCCATCGAGCGCGAGGTGCTTTCACGCCAGTGGATCGCGGCGCACGATCTGGCGTCGCTGAGTCTCTATCGGATCGGCGCCAAGAAGCGGGAGCTCGAACTGAACGTGATTCGCGATCGGTGCGAGAAAGACGTGGAAGCCCAGCGGATCAAGCTTCAGGCTGCCGAGCGAAGGGTGCGCCTGCTCGAAAAGTTGCGCGAGCGGCGGGTGGCGGAGTACACCTACGCGGAGACGCATGAGCTGGAAGAGTTGGCGCAAGACGCGTACTTCGCCAAGTGGGCGGCACGGTAAACCGTGTCCGGCGGGTTTGTTGGGGAATTCACCGAACGAACCCACCTTTTGAGGATAAAGTCCATTGCATCACGAACTTTCGGCGATACAAACGAACCCATGGGCCGCGGTCAGGGCGAGTATGGTGGGCCGCACGTTGCCGACGGGTGATTGTCTCCTTTCCTGGCGTCCAGCATCCCATATGGCCGACGCGATCAGGCCGCATGGTTTTGGGAAATAATTGGCAGGACTGGAGATATAGGTGGGCGGCGGCGGAACTGGGTATCTACGGCGTGGACTTTCCGGGCATGGTGTGTCCGGGAAGGACCTGCAAGGTCTTCAGGAACTCGATGATGGAGTCGCGGCCGTACGGCGATAGATGCTCGAACCTCAGCCGCGACTCATCCGCTTCCCCTCAATGGGCCAGGATGGCTTCGCGCATGGTGGTGAATTGCCCGTGGTGGAAGTAGGGCGGTGTGTTGCCCACTCCCCAAAGTCTCCGCGTCAGGAATTTCGAGTTGGTGGCGTAGAATGCCGCCGTACCCGGCTCCTGTTGCATGTCCAGCGGCTCGGCATTCGGGTCGCCGGGGCCGGACGTGATGTCGTGAAGCTTCATGTCGGTGAAAGCCGGCACCCAGACCACGCCGTTCGAATCGGGTTTGAGGCGCGGTTGCGGAAGGTTCTTGGCGCTCAGGTCGACCGTCAAAGTGGGGGCATCGCCGACGCGAAGGTTGGTGGGCGGGTTGTAGGGATTGGGCTCACTGAAAATCCAGCCGCGGCGATCGAGCGGCAGCGCGGGCACGTGGCAGTTCGCGCAACCGATGGCGCTGAATTGACGCCGGCCTTCTTCGGCAGCCTTGCGGACTTCAGAGTCCTTCGGGACGACTTCCACGGGTACGGGCAAGGTGGCCTGGAAGACGCTCACGGCGGTCAGGTCGGCACGGGTCAACTCATTGGTGAATCCGTCGCCGTCGGGGTCCTTCCCTGCGCCGAACCGTTCTTCCGCCTGCATTCCGTGATGCTGGTTGAAGGCGTTGTTGGAGAATTCGCGGATGGAAACCACTCGCCCAGCCTGATGAAACGGGCGCAGAATGAGACTCGGGGGCATATGGGGATCGCGCCGGGCCAGGCTCGCTGCGGGCAAGCCTTCCACGCGGCTGACGTCCCACTCGCCGTCATCCTTTCGTGCGATGGCGCCGAAGTGGATACCCTTGCTTACCAGTTCACTCGACCCTCCCGGGGGAGTGGCGTCGCGGATCGCTTGCAGGTCGGCGGTCATCTGGCGGGCCAGCATTTCGATGTACCCTGCGCCAAACATGCCGACGGTCATCCGGGAGTTGCCGATTGTGTCCAGGTTCGCGCGCTGCCCTCGTTCGTCGAGTGAACTCTTCGTGCGGACGCGGCTGGGGTCGTCGAACTCGGCGAAATCGAAACGCTGGCCGAGGACAAAGACGTTGGTGACGATGTCCCCGGCGCCGCCGGCGTAGGGTTGATTGTGACAACCGGCGCATGAGTTGGCGTCGGGGCCGGAGACGCGATTGAAGGCGCGCGGGAAGACGAGCGGTTGGGTTGCGTCCGAGAGGGGTGCGCCGGTGCCTTTGCTCGATGGGCGGCCGGCACCTTCCTGGATGGTCCAGTTCGCGGTGAATAGAGCGCGTCCGTAGTCGATGAGTTGGGGGATCGGTGTCTGGAATTCCTCGCCGTTTTGCATGTGGCGGGGAATCGCGACTTCGCGGCCGAGAGGGGGTTGCGAAGCTTGGCCGTAGGATGTGAGGGCCAGGCAGCACTGCGTGAGTGTGAGAGCCAGGGCCCGCGGGAGCCGGCCCTGACCAACGCTGTATTCCATAGGCTTCGTGGACGTGGCGCCGGCCTCACAGCGGTCTTCCACCGGGCCTCCATGCCGACGCGATGATGTTAGGGTCTTAAGCTTTATCATCGAGCACCACCATCATACGCTCTGCAGCATCTCGGGCCCGCAGGTGCTGGCGGCGGCAAGCCCCACGGCGAAGCTCGATGTAGTGGAAAGGTCACGCTGGGATTGTGCGGACGTTTCCGGGCCATCCGAATCTTGGCGCGATCCCCGGCAATGCTGGCCGCCTCGGCCTCCAGCTCGAAGCGCCTCGTGAAACGCCTCAAGGCCGCCGAAAGGCCTTCCATCTGTCAAGGAACTGCCCGTCCGGTCAGATGTGAGATCGAGGCGAATTGTGGGCGCTACGCAACAGCCGTGCGAGCCCACACCGAGCGGCCCCATCATGCATTCCGAATTCGTCATCGGCGATTCCCTCATCATGATGGGTCACGCGCCCTTCATTTGGCCATCAGCGCGTTAGTCGCCGCCCGCGACACGACGTAGTCTTTGGATTCCTCCAGTTTCTTGAGTTCCGCTGACGCATCCGGGCCACTCATGTCGCGAAAAGTCTCCACCGCGAGCATCTGCACATGAGGGATCGCCGATTTCGCCCACTCGACCGCGGCTTGAAAGCCAGCTCTCGGCTGGCCGCCAATTCTCCTCTCGTATTTCGCCTTCAGAAACTCGGCTTCAGCTCGCGCTTCAGCCGCCATGCCGAATGTCCCTGGGTAGGCGGAACCCACGAGGTGAGAGACGAAGTCCAGCTCTGGAAGGAGGCGGTCAGAATAAAAGGTCTTATAATTGGCGCTTACATCAATAGGCACCGAGTTCTTCACGCGGAAGATAGAGTACCAGTAGAGCGGTAGTGTCTGAGTTCCTTGGTATTCTCCGGACAGTTCCCTGGTTACGATCTCAGACACACCATCTCCGCTGAGGTCGACGAGTTCGGTACCCAGCAGGTGCGGCGGGGCTGACGGTAGGATCGTCATCCGGAACGACTCTGCTTCCGCTCCCGGACAGACGACGGCCACGGCAAAAAACATCCGCCGCCCGCTCGCATCTACGGTCGCAGCCATGCAGATTTGTGGGGTCGCCAACGGCGCGAACAGGAACTCCCCTAATTGGAGAGGGGGTACGCCGACAGGTCTCAGTTCGTTCAAGAACGGTTCGATAACCGATACGGGTATTCTATCCGCCGCTGGCATCTCCACGAGGGTTCCCGGCCACCGAAATCCTGGCGCGGCGTGACGGCCCTGTCCTTGCTGTGCACATACGACCTTCACACTCCAAAGCAATGCAGTCGATACAAGCAGGCACCGCAGATAACAGTATCGTCCCATAGCTATTGCATTTGCCCCCGGACGCTATTCGCGTAAGTAACGCCGTTGCTATTGTTCGGGTTCACGTTCCACCCGGAGCAGCCACTGTTGGGAACGTAGTATGGCCCGCTGGCCCCATATGGGCCGTAATAGACGAGGGCATCGTTTTCCAATTGCTGCGCCGTAAGGCCGGGAAGGCCCGAACAGTTAGCTCGATATCCTGAGACGACGCTCTGTGCGACGCTGATCTTCTGTTGAAAAAGACTCGCGCCGTCCGCCGTGTTCTGCGTCCAGTCGAACGCGTCACCCATTCCATTCGGCATCTGCATCAGGCCGACGTGGCTCCCTCTATCATAGCTTTCGTTGGGCCAATAGCCCGAAGTTCCGTAGAGTTCCCGCGTTACGAACTGCTGGTAGTTAGACTCAAGCATGGCGATCCCTGTGAGCAAGTCACGGGTAGCTCCGGAAGAATAGAGGTTTTGTAATTGGGACGTAATTGTGCTATTGGGAATGGTCGTCCCATCGATGTAGCTCACCAAGTTCGCCGTGAGCGGTCCCATTGCGCCTGTGGCGGTCGCTGACGCCGTGATAGTTCCCTGGCCGCCTTCTCCCGAAGACTGCCAGTTGCCGTTCTGACCTAAGCTCGTTGTCGTGTTCCCAACGCCGGAAGAATAAGGCGTGCCGTTGCCGGCCGTGTAGCTATACGCAAATTGCCAGGTAACGGAGCTGCCTGTGCAGTTGGACGACGCGTTGAGAGGAATCGTAGCGCTATTGTAGTTCGAAGACAGTGAAAACACTTGGCCGTTTACGGGATTATTCACGGTCAGGACGCAAACGCTGGCGGGCACGTCTGCCGCCGGGTCGCCGTAAGGGCAGGGTGGCAAGGTACCCTGGGTACAAATCTGCCCGGCGTTTGCCGGCATCTCGCCGAAAAGCGCCTGAAATTGGGCCGAGCCTGCACTGACTCCGGCAGCCATACCCGGCGACGACTGGCCCGTTGTCTGGATGGTCGCAACGCCGGTCGCGTTGCTAGACCATTGGGAATTGCTCGTCCAATCGTATTGGTAGCCGGTGTACCAGGTGTAATGCGCGGACATTTGGGTGGAGCCGCTCACGGCGATGGATGCAGGGTCGGGGGAGGCGCTAACAGAGGTAAATCCGTCGCACGTCTCGCAGGTTTCCCCGCAGGTCGCCGTTTTCGAGTTGTAGATTCCGCCGGAGATCACGACCGTTAGGCGCTCCGTCGTGTCGTTCTTCGGTCCCGTGAGGATGGCGTTGCCCTGCATGGGTCCGCGTGGCATCACGCGACCGGCTGCGTCGGCAGCCCCAACGGCGAACAGTTCATACAGGTCGATTGTCTGAGAAGCTCCCGGCGCAAGCCGGATAGGGACACTATAGATCGTCGCACCCGTATCGCCAACCAGGATCAGCTGCATTTGCTGCGCAACCGATAGCGGATTCCAGACCGTGTACATGGTGTCGAGGCCGTCGCCATACGCCCAATAAACCGAGCTGACACCGCCGTGCTGGCCGACGCCGTGCGGCTCTACCGCAAACACGTAGTTGCCGGTCTGGTCGACGCTGCCAGTTGCGGCGATGAGGTCGTCAACTGCACCAGTGAAGGTGTACGCCAGATTGAGAGACTCCGGAGCCAGCCCCGGGAATGGAGGGACGGCGACTTGGCCGGATTGGCCCGGCTGAAGAGTGATCGCCGGTAGGTTTTCGCTTTGTGGAGAACTTCCATTCATCCAGTTGAAGGACGGTTGTACGACCTTCGGCGAGGATGAGACGTTGCGGAAATAGGCGTAGGGGGTAAAGACGGTCGCCTTGGGGAAGCCCATCATGGTGTCCGCCGGGCCGTTCATGATCCCGACGCTGGCGAATTGGAACGCTTGCAGGTTCGCTCCGGCCGCTGACATCGAGGGATACGCCATTGGCAACTTAGCGGAGAATCCTGCCGCATCGTCCTCAATGCCGGACGCTACCATGAGATCCTCCA
>Ga0182030_10023364_pt1 | contig 11439 bp, 16 predicted proteins | sample 812S3MmetaG_FD_121299 | JGI IMG/M metagenome (GOLD analysis project Ga0182030, IMG submission 121299) | Permafrost microbial communities from Stordalen Mire, Sweden - 812S3M metaG (Illumina Assembly) | ecosystem: Environmental > Terrestrial > Soil > Wetlands > Permafrost | place: Sweden...
ATTACCGAACCGCTGAAAAAACAGCTTTTGGAATAGATCCTTCCTCCAGGATTTCGGAGGGGATAGGCAAATGTTGTCCTTCCGGACAAAGGCACAGAGCCCCGGAACCGAGTTCTTTGCACAAAAGTCTGGGTTGGCATGTCGACAACCGTGGGTTTGAGTTTCGCTGTCGAGCGGATGGAGCGGGGCGTGAGCGGCCTTGTTTGGGAGGGTCATTGTTTCAGGGCTTCGTCGGTACGATGCTAGCACCAACGCCGCCAACAGCAAGCCGATTGGCGATTTGGGCGATCTTTGACAGATCCGCCCGATGGCAGACCAGGCTGCCAGGATTGCGGGTTGCTCGATGGGTTGATGAAGACCCTCGCTACATCCAGACGGCGACGTTGACCAGGTATTCGGGGGGCGAAAAAGTCTTGGGTTCAAACCTTTTGGGGATCCGGATTGCGGAGGGTTTTCCCCAAGGGCGTTGGGGGGTTGCGGTGTCGCCCGCTATTTGATTTCGATGTCCAACCCCAACTGACGAGCGGCTTCTTTCATGGCTTTGATCGTTGGATGGCTGGGATCAAGGGGAGTTCCGTCATCGGCGACGAGTTCAAACTTGATGCCGAGGTTGAGTTTCTTCAGTTTCATTTTTGCGGCAGGGGAAACAAAGCAACGGAATACCTCAGCCCAATTGTCGAGTGGAACAGAACCTTCGATGACGATTCGTTCGACGGCTGCTTCCTGTTTGCCGCCACCTGTTCCGCCATTGCCATCGTCGTATTTCGTTTTTTTCGTTTGGTCTGGCGTTGTCTCATCATCGGTCTTGCCAACGACAGATGCCTTCTCTGGTTCGGGACTGAATGGCGGGATTATCCAGAGACCTTCCTCGTCGGGGTCGAGGTTCACGAACTCGCCGCACCATCTCCGTTGAAGGTTGTCCGGTTTCAGACCTCGACCAATACCGAGCAGCCTTTCCTTGCAGGCTAGTGACAGTCCCTCCAAAACGGCTAGCCTCCCGGTAATCATCGGCTTGTCGGTATAGCGCAGGAACGCTTCAATGGCGTCTTTGACCCGCACGCCGCCGGTTTCGGGGATCAACCCGACCTTCTGAAGCGTCACCGGCCCGACTTTCCGCAAAATCCATTCTTCTTCTTCGACCAGATGTTTCCAGACGAATGCCAGATGGCAGAGGCTACGAGCGCAAAGCTCGAGTGAAGGACGGGTTCACCGCGCACTGAATGTGTCATTCGCACTCGCGCCCACTACCTCGCCGACGGCATCAGCCGGCTCAACTTCTTCTTTCTTCTCCGTCTCCGTATCGTCGTCGCCATCGCCATACGCCGCTGGCCAGATCTTGAATCCGCCGCGCAACGAATCGAGTTCCCAAGTTCCCCAAATCCCTTTGCCCTCGCGGTAACCCTGGTAAAAGACATCGTGGGCGACATAACTCTTGGTCCAATGACACTCCCCGGCAGTCGCATCGTAGCAACCGTGGATGAGGAATGCACCGAGGTCGTCAGTACCCTCGCCGCTGATCATTGACTTGGCAAAAGTCAGCCCAAGATCCATTCGATGACGGTCGGGAAGCCTTGTGTAGGTGTAGAATCCCAGCCAAGGTCCGGAGGGAAACAGATCATCGCTCATTACAAAACAGTTAGCCTTCCCTGTTGAGGTGCCAGTGCCTGGTGCCCACTGAATGCGTCTGAATTCCCCGACGATGGCATAGAATGGGCGATCTCCGAATCCGGATACAGCGTCGCCTCCACCAGCTCCCTTGTAATCACCACCTGTGTTGGTTGTCCGGAGAAGAGCGGATCCCGGAGTATCCGCTCCAGCGCGGCTTTCGGCCCGCGCCCCATTAGCTCATTTTCGACAGACCACTGCCCGATGGCGAGCGCGGCGCCTTCGTCCAAAGATAATGAGCGTCCTTCTGCCTCCAGGAACGCCCTGTACTCGGAGAGCGGCCCGAACTTGTTCTCCACGATTGACGCAATGTCCAAGGCGGAGAGTGGTTGCATCCGGACAATTGAGCTGAACCGGTTCATAACTTCGACCACCATTCCGCCCTTTGTCGCCAACAATTCGCGGTCGTCGCTCAACCGGGTGGCCGGGCCGGATTCATCTCCGAATCCCATGCCCGCCTTCGACCCGTCCCAATCATCGCGCAGCCAGCTGAACGCACCCGATGCCACAATCAGCAGGCCGCTGGTATCCATCGTTGTGCCGGCCCCGCCCCATTTGCTCAACCCAGTCGACGGGTAGGAAACTTGCCCGCCGTCCAGCAGTCGCAGCATTTCGAACTGCACGCCCACCGTCGTCGCCGACTCGTAACTGTTTTTGGAGATCTTGTCGACTTCGTCAATGTAGACCACGGCACCCGCCTCGGGATCCACGCCCATCCGCGCAGCTTCTTCGGACAATAAATGGAGAACGCCGGCCAGATCGTCGCCGACATACCCGCTCGCAGTAATCTGGGAGGCATCGACTGACGCGAACGGGAGACCCAGGATGCGGGACAGTAGCTGGCAGGAGTAGGTCTTGCCGGATCCCGACTGCCCGATCACCAGCACATTCGCCTTGGGAGGCGCCGGTCCCCTGTCGCCGCGGAGCCGCGCCTCGCGCCGTAATAGCGTTTGCCGTCCGGCCACGGCGAGCGCCACCTTCAACTCGTGCTGACCGGCGACATGCTTGCCCAGCTCACCGTAGATTTGCCGCGCCGTCAGCACGCCGTACTTGTTCCCACGCCGTTTCCTCGCCGCAGCTTCCAGATCGATCTGCGCCTGGTGAACTGCCTCGCGGGTGATGAAAACCGGTTCTGCGGCAGACCCGCGCAGGAGATCGAGGAGCGGATTCCCCAGGGTGATCTGTTCGCGGCCATAATAGTTGTCCTGCACCGCGAAAATGCGTCTCACGCACAGATGGAAAATCAGCTGGCGCGCGCGGACTGGTTGCAGGTCGTCCCCGAACGCGACCGCTTGAACGACTGTTCGTACATCGGTCCGGCCGGAGCCGCAGATTTGCCCGTGGGATACGCAGCAGACGATTCTCAACGCCAGTTCATCGAGCGGCTTGCCGTTGTTGTTGAAATCCAGAACTGCCTGGAGCTGCTTGGATTTGCAGAAGGAGAGAAGGCCGACCAACTCCTCCTCGGTACGCTTGATTTCGGCGAGCACAACATCAATCAGTCGGCGACCGTCCTTTCCGGTCGATTCGTCGAGCAGGCGCCCATAGGCTAACATTTTGGCAACGACATCTGGGGGAGTATCAGCCATCGAGTCTCCTAAAGTGCCACACTACACACGCTCGGCCAAGTGACAGACCGCAGAATTCCCAAAATTCTCCAAGGAGTGCCGGTCCTAGGGGGGGGACACCAGGAGGGAGGCCTAACCCGGGATCCTTTACTGCCAAAAAGGCGTCCGGATCCCAGGCAAAAAGATCGCATCTCCCTCCCCCGGGCAGTTGTCATTTCGTGGCAATTGGATAAAAAAACTTCATTTTCTCAACGAAATCAGCAAATTCTACGGCAACTCGCTCTGTATGCAGGTTTTAGGTTGCCGCAAACCGTGCCGCTGGTGGGGGATCAGGTTTAGGCGCCTCAACTCACCTGGGAGATGGTGGCGGACACTCCTTGGAAGCAAGAATCTGTGAAGTGGAAGCCTGACTATTTCTTTGAGATCGCACAAGGTCAGTCGCCCAGGACCTCTAGGTGGCAGAGCCACAGCACCCTCGCTGTAGAATGTAAGCAACGTAGAAATCACCTACAGGAGGACCAATGAACAATACACAATCAAGCCCGACGCCCATCTGCCGAAATAACAACGCGACCGACCACGAATGGTGGGTCTTCTCGACCTGCCTGGAGACCTGCGAATTGATGCTGAGGTGCTCAAAGACCGACGCTTTCGCGGTGGTCCCCAACCCGACGCAGGCCGAGTGGAAAGAGGCCTACTATGCTCCGAGGAATCCGTATCCTTGGCCCGAATCGAAGAAGGGTCGAGTTATTGTGAAATGGCCGATTGGCGCGCACACTTTGTGCCGGCACGTTACTTTCCCGGGACCCATGACGGTGCGCACGGAATGCCCTCTCAACTGACTTTCCATCCCTGACCATACTTACCAGGGACGTAGCCGCCCACCCTCTGGATGAGGCCCAGATCCTCCAAGCTTCGCAGCATCGCCGCGATCTCGTTGCGGTGCGCCGACTGGTCAATGGACTGCCGCAGGGCTTCGCGGGCCGCCGAGGAGGATCATTGAAGCATTCCCCCGCACAACTCGCACATCTCCTGAATCGGATCGGCTATGACCTTGCACCACGGGCAACGGAAAGCGCCGGGATTCAAGTCTATTGCTTTATCGCCAATCCAGAAGTCGAAGGAACCGTCCATCTCTTGCAGGTGGGCGCGGCAACCGGATTGCGTCGGGCCCACATAGAGCACTCGGTAGACTCGGCCCTTGTAGGGGTAGGTTGCGGTGGTCATTCCGTCACTTCCAATTGACCACGCCATTTCTCGACCACTGCGGCCAGGACATCCGGCGGCATGGCTTCCCGCAAGGCGTTCACTATTTCGTCACCGACGAGGCCGCAAGCGGTCGCCGGACCGCCGTCCCAGATATGGCCCAGGATGTTCGCGAATTCTTTCGAGCCGTTGGCCGGATGGAAGGTCGTGCAATCCGGCCCGAGGTTGGAGCAACCGAGGAACGGCAACTTGTCTTTCAGCCGCAGGCGTATCACCGCGTGACCACCGCATATGCACAAATGCGTATCCAGAATCGTGTTCCCCGTATTGCTGGCCAGCGTGTTCCCCGTATTGCTGATTTTGGGGCCAGCCAGGTTTACCGAACCATCTAGGCTCGCCAGGCTGTCCGCTTCCTCCTTGGCTGATCCGTCTGGTTTTGAATCCTCTCTTCTGGAACTCTGACAACAACCACCTTCGGGGTTGTTGTTGTTTATTTTGGGTTCTTCTTCTTTGGGTTCTTCTCCGGAGGGTTCTTTCGTACCCGTTACACCCCCCTTTAGGGGGTTGCTCGACCCCCCTTTATCAGTTGCTCGACCCCCCTTTGTGTCCCCTTTAGACCCCCCTTTGGAGTGTGGCTGATAGACCCCCTTTTTTTTCCATTCAGAGGATGGCTGGATGGTGTAGCTGCTGGTGTGGCCGCGGCCATCGCCACGGGTGACGCTAATGATGTGCAGGCTTTCCAGCGTTGCGATGACATCCCTGACGGTGTCCTTGTTCAAGCGGGTTATTTCCGCCATCGATCTTTGTCCGGGGTTGCACTTGCGTTGCCCGTTCATCCTGCGAATCAGGTGGCCGAGCACTCGGTATTCGGCGGGCGAGAGCCCGAGGTCGTCCATGGCTCGCAGAAAGAATTCTAGCTTGTCACTCACGATGTTCCTTGCGCCGGGATCGGAGCGTGGGTGGAACCGTGGGTGGCCGGAAAAAAGCAACCGCACGGCACGCCTTGGAATGAGGTGAGACTGCCCCAGGGCTTGCGCCCGCGTGCGTGCGGTTGCTGGAATTGTTTGTGCTCATAGTCGGCATTCCAAGTGCCGTGTCTAATTTTACAAGGCCAAGCTGCCCGGACCCCCCCCATGGTCTCAAGATTTTTCCATTGGCTTCCGGCCGTCCATGGGTAGACAGATGACATCGTTATTCCTTCAGGGGGGTGTTGATTTGCCTGTAAACACTAGGGCTGGTTGGCGTACTCGCATCGGATAGGTCTGAGTTCCTGTGCGACCTCCCATTAGGCACCTGGCGCCAAGGGATCCAGAGCGGTTTGGACCGGCACTCTTTGGAAAACTTGGAAAATCTCGCCGCGCGCCATGGACGTGTAGGACAACCCATGACATGGTCTGGGTAGGAGAAAAACACAGCATGGACATCACTACCATTCGCTATTCAGCGCCCAAAATGGGAATCGGCTACACGACCGAAACCTTCAGCAACACCTCAACCCAAAGCGCGCTGAATATAATCAAGGCGCGTGTCCCCGCTGCGCAGATCAGTTGGGTTCGCTTCCAGACGGTGCCGACGCCGTCACCCAGCGACCGTCGCGACGGCGGACCTGACAGGAGCGGTCGCCGTTAGGAGCGTCTGGGGGCGGCGGCGAATCCCGTGACGGTCGTGGGTAACCCCGACTGAAAATTGGGGACTCGCAAGGGTCTAGTCGCCGCTCCCTCAATTCGTTGAAATGAACAACATCCGTCCAGCATCGTTGAATGATTTTGTCGGACAACCATCCGCCCGCCGGATCCTTGGCGTACTGATCTCGGCAGCCAAGAAGCGCGGCGAACCCGTGCCTCACCTGCTCCTGTCAGGGCCGCCGGGTTTGGGCAAAACTTCGCTCGCACGCATCCTCGCGCACGAGATGGGCGGCAGACTCGTTGAGATGGTCGGGTCCGCCGTGAAGACGACGAGCGACATGACGCACCACCTGATGCAGTTGCAGGCGAACGATGTGTTGTTCCTCGATGAAGTGCACGCGATTCCGCGCAAGATCGAGGAGGTGTTGTATTCGGCGATGGAGGACTCGTCCATCAACGTCGAGCAACGTGGCTTCAATGATTTGATGCGCCAGATCGGGGTTCAACCCGGCGAGAAGTCTGTAGTTACTCACCGGTTGCCGATGTTCACCTTGGTGGCGGCGACGACGATGGCTGGCCTTTGCTCGGCACCGTTGCGCTCACGGTTCCGACAGGTTTTGGAACTGCAACCTTATGCGGAAATGGAACTCCAGGAGATTCTGAAGAGTGCCGGTGCCAAGCTTGGTTTCGAGTTGGATCCAGGGATTGCCCTGGAGATCGCCAGGCGCTCCCGCGGTACCGCCAGGGTCGCGATCAACCACCTGCTGTGGTTTCGCGATGTCGTTCAGGGTGACGGTGGGGTGGCGACAATGGAGCTGCTGAACATCGCTTTCGAAATGAAAGGAATCGACGGCCAAGGCTTGACCCAGACGGACCGCGAGGTTCTACGGAAGTTGATCGAGGCTGATGATGCCGTCGGCGTCGAGACCTTGGCGACGGCCATTGGGGAAAGTGTGGAGACCTTGACTGAGAGCATTGAGCCGCACCTGCTCCGTGCCGGTTACATCAACCGAACACCGCGGGGCCGCGTGGCGACGGAGAAGGCCCGCGCACTGTTTCAGGAGGCACTTCAATGAAGGAATGGGTTCTGACACCGGATCGTTTCCTTTCCAAGGAGGAGCTTGGCAAGTTGCTCGTGCGCGCCGAAGAATTGCGTGCCCTCGGTGTGGCCAAACGCCGCAAGCAACCCGTGAGGGACTGGTTGATTGTTCGTCTGGCTTTATTGTCTGGCTTGCGTGCCAGCGAGGCGGCGGGACTGAAGGTCGCCGATCTCTTTATCGGTTACTCCCACAGCGAAGTGGTGGTGCGGTGTGGCAAGGGCGGCAGAAAGCGCGTCGTGCGAATCGGAAAGGATCTCAAACGCGATCTTAGGTGGTATCTCAAGTGGAAATCGGAGAATGGCGAACTTCATCCTGATTCCTACTTGTTCCGGGGCCAGCGTTCAGAACAGTTGACACGTGGCGCTGTCTGGCGTCGTTGGAAGCGACATTGCCCGCTCCATCGGCTCCATGATGCCAGGCATACCCATGCGACCTTGCTCCTGGAGGCATCGAAGGATCTCCGCCTCGTTCAAAAACAGCTTGGGCATTCCCGCCCGACGACGACGGCGGTTTACGCTGGAGTTGTTGATGAACGGATGACGGAGGCCGTCAATTCGATGGAGCAATTAACGCGGTCGGCGCTCAAGTCGAAAAAGCAGACGGGGATTCCGGCCCCCGAAATCCTTGAACCCGTCCTGACTGAGCCGTCCGCCGTAGCCGCAGCTTGAGTGGCCGCCTTTCGGCACTCAATCCCCGCCGTTCTACAGAAGAGGCCCAAAAACTCGCAACAGAACGGCACAAGTGTTGCCAGTTTCCCCCAATCTGTTGCGAGTTGAGGGTCGAAAAGACAAGAACGGTTGCGAGTTGGAAGGCATTTTCAATTTGGTTGGGGCGGAAACTGGCAACACTTCCTGCAAAAAATGGTTTCCAGTTAGAAATTCCAGGATCCAAACTAGAAGGGGTATTTGGATGGTAAGAATTTACCACCCGATGGTCACGGATCGGGAGAGCGATCTCTGAACAGACTGGGCGATCTGTTCAGAGTTGGGGGTGTAATTAACCAGAAGTGTTCAGAGTTTCAGGGTATTTTCGATTTGCCGAGGCGGTTTTCTGTTCAGAGTTTTGGCAGCATCGGTTCAGAGAATCACCATGTAGTGGTAAGAATTTACCACCATCTCCCACTTGAGGGACACCGGGAGAATCAGAACGGACAAAAGGTTCCCTCGGCTGGACATAACTCGACCTCGGATGGGGGTAAAAATGTAGGATGTGTTTCCCCGGTTGGTTGGAATCTCGGCGGAAGTGTTTCCCCGGTTGTGGCAAATCGAGGATCTGAACCGCGACCTTCCGGCAAATTGCCGTAAGGTCGGGTCGACTGCGATCCAGCAGATTCGCCGAGAATGATGTATTGTGATCTATGGAAAAGGAACCCGCACAGAAGAAGGCATCCATCCGCAAGTTTTCGATGGCAGAAAAATGGGACCTCATTGCCGAGCAGGCTATTGCCGACAACCCCGATGCTCCCGACGATGAGGAGTTGAAAGTGATGGCCAAGCTTCGTGGTTGCACTGTTATGGATTTGCTGATCGAAGACGCCAAGCGGGACATCGCCCTCGGGCGCGGCTACCCGATACCTCTCGATGGTGATTAAGTGTTGCAGTATGTACTACCCGCTGGATGACTTCGCGGAACCCGGTGTCTTCGTCCTGCAGGACGCGGATCGCTTTCACTCGATTTCGCACAGCGGCGAGATCCCGTTGGCCGATGGAACCACGATGATCCTAGTCATCTTCGTGGTCCGCCGCACCTCGGGATTGTTCGACATGTACATCGTGAACAAGTTCTTTCGAGCCGACACAACGGTCAACCGCACATTGATGTCCAAGAAGGACATTTCGCAAGCCGAGATCGAGCAGACGCTCGCCACCACGGCGGCTACCTTCGCAAAGACCCTCCACTCGGCCAAGGGTCCGGTGATCCGCTGGGACGAACTGGATCTGCGAAGGATCGATGGCAAGGACGCACAGATTGCCGCCATCAAGAAGTGGGGCAAGCTGCGGAGCGTCCGGGTCTAGACAGACTGATATGCAAACTGCACACCAAATCTGGTTGAAGCAAGCCGCTCTCCCGCTCCTGCGCATCTTGAAACGGGACGAATTGATGCGGTTCTTTGTGCGCGACGACGACGGGAAACTCTGGGGTGTCTGGTTATTCTCGTTCCCGGCGTTGGCTGCTGCGGCGGCCAACCCGCGGGAGGCGGCCTGCGTCTCCTGGCTGGTGGCGGAGGTGATGCCGGAGAACATCCCGTCATCCCTGCGCAGGATCGTGCTTGAAAGCGAACAGCGCATGCGACGGCGGCTGCGGCTGACGCCGGGCAGGAACTGGTAAGAAGCTTCCAGATCGCGACCAACGGAGCGGCGGTCCATATTCGAGCGTCGGCTGGGATACGCACTATTGTGCCTTTGGAGGGGTGTAGATAGGGATGGCGGTGTCCGCGGGAAACTGGGTGGTAAATTTTACCACCGCGCTTCACCTTGGAGGTTGTTGTCACCTCCGAGCAACAGTCGGCGGATGGCGTCCGGCATCCCGTAGCCGCGGCTGACCGCGGTCTGCTTGGAGGCATCAGGGGCCGCGGAGCAATTGCGCGGAAGTCCCTCCTCCCACCCTCTGGTACCTATACGGCGTCTTTTTCTTCGAAAGGCACTCATAATGAGATGGTTGCAACTTCAAGTCGATATCCAGACGACTTGAGCCTGTACTGGCGGCTCTGCGAGCCCGGTCACATATATGGGTAAGCTCGAGATCCCCGGTATTTAATGTGGCGGGTACCCTGGGCGGAAGTGTGGAAACCTTGGGAACCGATTCCACCAATTCCACGATTCCACGGAGGGGTGTCGCCATAGCTGTGGAGAATTCTTACTAGCGGAACCCCTGAAGGTTCCGGACCTTCCGGCAATTTGCCGTAAGGTGTGCCAGCGGCGACCCTGCTCCCAACTTGCACCAAACGGAAGTCCGACTTGGTCAGGGACACCGTCTCGCGAAAAGCGCTCAGGCATACCGACCGTTCTTGCATCTTCAATTCGCTCGGCCTATAACGCACATCACAAGGAGGACGTACCATTGTTCGCTGTATCAAAGGCAGACGCATTGTGTCTCGCAGCCCTGTTGTGCGTCGATTTGTCGGTTTTTGGTTGGTTGCAGAGCCCATGTCTTCAGCAAAACACTCGGGCAGTTGCTTATAGCGCACTCAAGGCCATCGGTTGCCACCCCGACTCAACCCGATTGTCGGTGGCGACCTCGTCGACAACGAACCTCGCAGAGACAGCGGAACCTGATGCTGACGAGCCAGACGACAAACTGTGGCAACACACCTACGGGGATTATGTTGTGAAGACAGTCTCCGGATCAGTTGAGGAAGGCGAAATCATCCTCCAGGTGTTCAAAGCCGGTGAGTTGGTCTTCTCGACGAACAGTCATCGCTTTTACGATCCCGAGGCTACATCGACCGACGACCCCCACGACGTACCGCGCCCCCTTACCAACATCACCGGCAATGGGATCCCCGATCTCGTCGTGGCGGAATGGTCTGGCGGAGCCCATTGCTGTATGACCTATTATGTTTTTGAACTTGGGGACACGTTTCGTCAAGTCGCGACCATCGAGGCTGAGCATGCGGATGCCTCCTTCGATGATTTGGATGGCAACAACATCCCAGTAGTCCAGATGCGGGATTGGCACTACGCGTATGAATTCACCTCCTTTGCGCTCTCGCCCGCACCCGCCATCATCCTGCGGTACGCCGATGGCCAATACGAAATCTCCCCAGATTTGATGTTCACCGACCCGCCCACGGACGAGGAATTCACAGGGCTCGTTCAGGAAGTGCGGGATGCGTACAAGAAGCCCGAAACGGAGGGTGACGAAATCCTGTCCCCCGGAGTCTGGGGCAGTGATGCCAGTTTGTGGGACGCGATGCTGGAACTAACCTACAAAGGGCATCTCGAACAGGCGATGCGATTGTTTGATGACTGTTGGCAGAAGGACTGGGCGGACAAAGACAATGCGCTGGACCATTTCTGGGAGTTGGTCGGTTCGAGTCCATATGGGCGGGCGTTGGTGGAAGCCCAAAGATATGTGTTCCCGGAAGCTGACCCTGACGAGGACGGTGGCTCGTCCGGGTCAAGCACGGACATGTCGAACTAGGCTGCCGCAAACCCTGCGCGGGTTCGTCCAGGACGACGGCACGAGGCGAGCGCCACGACTGTATGGGGGGCATCTATATTGAGGGCGGTGTGCGGGCCGTGGATGTTTACCAGTCCTTCCCGAGTGGTCGGC
>Ga0182030_10023365_pt1 | contig 11439 bp, 12 predicted proteins | sample 812S3MmetaG_FD_121299 | JGI IMG/M metagenome (GOLD analysis project Ga0182030, IMG submission 121299) | Permafrost microbial communities from Stordalen Mire, Sweden - 812S3M metaG (Illumina Assembly) | ecosystem: Environmental > Terrestrial > Soil > Wetlands > Permafrost | place: Sweden...
ATGCGCTTGGCAGATCCACGGCGGGCAGCCTGCAAATGCAACATATCAATCGTGGACCATGGCAGCGATCAGGGCCGATGTGTCGAAATAGGTGCTCACTGGAATCAGAAGCGCTCCTGGCGCATGGCGTCCACCGCCTCGGCCGCATTGAACTTTCCCCCGCACGTGGAAACAACCAGGAGACCGCGCCGCTTCTTCATTATCGCGGTTCGGTCCGGGGCGACCAAAGTAAACTCCACTTTGTTGCCCATGACTTCCGCCTTGAATGCGGCAGGCCGGGAGATGTGCAGCGCCTTGCGCATTGGACCGGGAAGGACCATGCGTCCAAATTTATCCATCGTTACAACGGTTTGCATTTGCATTAACCATGCCATATGCCATGCCAAATGGCAAGACAAAGGAAGCCGACAAGCGAAACCACCCGGGAATGGCGGCCTGGACAGGGAATTTGCGCGGCTTTCAGTTTCATAGTCGCGTCAAGGTGGCGGCGGCGGGGATGGGCGGCGAGCGACTTGCCGGATTGTCAGCGTCCTCTCCCGCCGGAACTGAGCCGCCGGAACCTATTTCACGGGTAAAGTTATGGTCTGACCCACAATATTTCACGCCGGCCAGGGAACATCACTCGTTCCGTTTTGCCGTTTTTCCTTGTAGCATGCTTGCGGCGTGGCAAGTTTGAAATCGCGACATGCAAAATCCAGAGGCAGCCCTTTTAGCGAGCGGCTGCCCGGTTGAGAACTATGACCGGCGAAAAAACTACGAGGCCGAAGATTGCCAGACTCCGGAAGGTCGGGACTTGCGGCCTCTTGGGATTGATCGCCCTCGGTATTTGCATCGGCGCTGCCGTTTTGCATTCCCACGCCGAGAAACAGCGGGCGTGGGCTGAGATTGAAAAGCGACTGGACGCCATCCGCGCCGCCAGCGAGCCTGTCACTGTAGGCGACCTCGCAAAACTCTACCCTGATCCGCCGCCGGACAGGACGCAAGACTCCTGCTGGCCGCCGCTGTCGCCGCGTTTCGGGAGGCGGATGAATCCGATGAACTGCCATTTATAGGGAGCGGGGAATTGCCGCCTAGAACCCAGCCGCTCACGGAACAAATGCGGACAAATATCGACACCATTCTTAACAATAATCAGAACGCATTGAATGCCATACCGTGGGACAAGCTTACGAATGCGTGGATCGGGGAGGGCTTCGCGCTTGGGTTAACGAACATGCCCGACTATCGCGCACGTCCCGCAATTTTTCTTGGGAAGATGCTCTACCTCCAGGCCATTGTGGAAAGCGATTCTGGCGATGGAAGCAAGGCCGTTGCGAACCTGCGGCGCGGGCTCGCGCTTTTCCACACGTTCCGGAGTGCAGTATTGGTGCATCACCTCATCCGCCGAACCGGGGAGTCGTTGTGCTGCCAAGTTCTTGAACGCGTTATGAGTCGAGTGGAGATTTCTGCCGATGACCTCACAGCTTTGGAGCACCTTCTGTCCGATGACCACCGAGACGGCTTTCGCGAAGCTTTCATGGAGATCCGCTGCCGGAACATCTATGGTATGACCTTGGTACCGTCCCTGCCGAACAGCGCTTGGGCGGTCTCCAACGCTTTTGAAAGCAAGATGGAAGCGGGTCTCAAGACGCAGATTTTTGCCACCTACTTCCGGCTGTCCGGCAAGATGTACTCGAATACCGACTTTCTTGAGATGCTTGATGTTCGATCCGCGCAGATCGCCGCGCTTAAGTTGCCTCCGAAAGAACGCTTCGCCGAATTCACCCGACTAAAGAACCAAGTTGCGAGTCAAGGCACCCCGACCTACATGTCGCAATTTAATGGTGCCGCGCTTGATTTGTCCAGACAACTTCAATCAGACGCGGAAGTGCTTGCGAAATTGCAGATTAGCCGCGTGGCTCTGGAAGTTGAGCGTTGGCGGTTGGCCCACGGTGGGCGCGCGCCGGATTCTCTCGCCGAATTGGTGCCGGATTTCGCACCTTCGATTCCCTTGGACCCATTCGACAATCAGCCGTTGCGTTACAAGAAACTCGCCCGGGGCTTTCTCGTCTACAGCATCGGGGCTGACTTCACCGACGACGGCGGCAAGGAAAAGACCGGCGACAAAGCGAGCGACGATTCCGACTCGGACCATTACGACATCACATTTTCGGTCGAACGGTAGAATTTTGCAGCACTACACCGTTCCGGCTTTGATTTCTGCCCCATCAGTGCCATGCTGCCCAGCCGATTACTCATCAAATCCCGTGCCAAGTTGGACGTGCTCGCCCAGCCGGATACGTTGTGGTGAGCAAATCAAAAAGGAAGTTCTGAGTGAGCGAAGCACTGAATTAACGAGTGAAAACCACTCATTGATTCACTTACTCTCTGATTCATCCCTTGCTTCCAGCTCACTGACTCCAGCCTCACCGCCTGCCCCCACCAATCCCCATCTTGACACGCCAATTTGTCGCACCGTAGCCACGCTTTGCGGCGTGCGTTTTGGGTTTTGGGGTTTGGGGCTTGCGGTTTGGTGCCTGATCCCCCTCCTCTGCGCCGCACCTGAAACTTTATTCAATAATTATTGCACTCCACCATTGACACTATCCGCCATTAGTGTATATTCGCCCCCGGGCCGGCCTACAATCCGCCGGCAGGTAATGGAACAAATGGAACAAATGGAACAGAATGGAAGAGAACACAGGGGCCAACGCCCCATAGGAGGAAATGATGAGAAACGGCAAAATAGCGACACTGCCAGTCGAATTCCGCAATGAATTGAGCTTTCGGATGTACCAAGGCGAACCAACCAAAACCCTTCTCGCATGGCTCAACGCCCTGCCCCAAATCAAGGACCGCATCCAGAGGGAGGGGAAGGCCGAGTCCATAACCAAGCAGAACCTCAGCCAATGGCGTCAGGGCGGCCTCCGCGAATGGAGCCTCCACTACGAACTGTCCAAAAACGCCAGCCGCATGTCCGAGTATTGCGAACAGGTGGAGAACTCGGCGGACGTCCCCCTGCTGGCGGGCAAGATGGCAACCCTTCTCGCCGCCCGCTACGCCGCCCTCCTCAACACCTGGGACGGCACGCCGACCCCCGAATTTGAGGGCAAACTGCGCCTGCTGCGCGGCCTCAACCGCGACTTGGCCCTCCTGCAAAAGACCCTCGAACGGTCCGCCCGGCAAAAGATCGAAGATGTCCGCCAAAACGAGGAAGAGGACGAGCGCAACGACGAAAAGAGAAGGAAGATGTTGTTGAGGCCGCTTCAAGCCCGGATGGAACAAGCGGGCTTGGAACCCATATTTGAGATATTGGCCGACAAAGCCAACGCCAAGCGTCTGGCCGAATATGTGGCCAAAGTGAAATACGACCTACCCCTGCACAAAAAGCCCGGCGCAACCCGCAATCCCCGCCGCGCGGCCTGCCAATCCCCCCGCCCCGCGCAGCGGGCAGAGGGACGAGGAGAGGGGTTGAAAGGGCGCCCCAACAAGCCCTGCCGGAGCGTTTCCAGCCACCGGGGGTCAAAGCCAGTCAAAGCCCGTCAAAGTGAAAAAACCGGTCAATCGGAAAAGGCAGTTGTGACTGAGCCAATCAGTGAATCACCGGGTGGAAATTCAGAACTCATCGGCTCACTGACTCCAGCCTCACTGACTTCTCCCACAAGTCCGCAATGCGCAATCGAGTCAAACCCCGTCGCACCCGGTCAAAGTGAAACGAGCGCTTTGGCCAACACCGCCGATAGTGCCGAAGCGGCGTTGGAACCCGCCCCGAAAGACACAGAATCCCACAATGTAAATTAGCAACCCTAATTATATACGCAGCCGTCCGCGCCGCGCGATCTTTGAAACAATTTCGCGATGGTTTTTCGTTGACCCCGCGCGGCAGGTCGCTAACATGATGCCAGTGTTTTGGTAATTCAGGGTAATTTTATCATTATCAATAGAAAGAAAATACGAATATGCCTCTTAAAGTTGCAATCAATGGGTTTGGGCGAATTGGTCGTTTGGTTTTCAGGGCCATTGCCGAGGAAGGAATGATCGGCAGGGACCTGGAAGTCGTCGCCGTGGGCGATATTGTCCCCGCCGACAATTTGGCCTACCTGCTCAAATACGATTCCACACAGGGCCGCTTCCATGGCCAGGTCTCCTCCCGCAAATCGGCACCCGACAAGCTGGAAGATGACATCCTGGTCGTCAACGGCAAAGACATCCGCGTCGTCAGCGCCAAGGACCCGTCCGGCCTTCCCTGGAAAGACCTCGGCGTGGGCCTCGTCATCGAGAGCACCGGCCTGTTCACTGATGGCGAAAAGGCCAAGGGCCATCTCGCCGCCGGCGCCAAGAAGGTCATCATTTCCGCCCCCGCCAAGAACGAGCACATCACCCTCGTCATGGGCGTCAACCACCACAAATACGACCCCGCCAATCACCACATCATCTCCAACGCCTCCTGCACGACCAACTGCCTCGCGCCGGTGGTGCATGTCCTCCTCAAGGAAGGCTTTGGCATCGAGGAAGGTCTGATGACAACCATCCATGCCTACACCGCCACACAGAAAACCGTGGACGGCCCCAGCAAGAAGGACTGGAAAGGCGGGCGCAGCGCCGCCATTAACGTCATCCCTTCCACGACCGGCGCCGCCAAGGCCGTCGGCCTGGTCATCCCCGAAGTCAAGGGCAAGCTCACCGGCATGGCCTTCCGCGTCCCGGTCCCGACCTCGTCTGTCGTTGACTTGACAGTTCGCACCGTCAAGGAGACCAGCTACGCCGAAATCTCCGCCGCGATGAAGAAGGCCAGCGAGACCTACTTGAAGGGCATCCTCGAATACACCACCGACGAAGTGGTCAGCTCGGACTTCATCCATTGCAAGTCCTCCTCCATCTTCGACGCCGGCTCGGGCATTGAGTTGAACAAGCGGTTCTTCAAGCTCGTGAGCTGGTACGACAACGAATGGGGCTATAGCTGCCGCGTGGCGGATCTTGTCAAATATATGATAAGCAAGGGAATCTAAGGCGCGCCGGCCATCCCGGCCCGACTGGATTGCGATGCGTATCATCGGTGGCACCGCCGCCGGGACGATTCTCAAAGCCCCCAAAGGCTTTGAGGTCCGCCCCACGCCCGACCTGGTTCGCCAGGCCGTCTTCAACAGCCTGGCCCCGCTCATCAGCGGGGCCGGGGTGCTCGAACTCTTCGGCGGCACCGGCGCGCTCAGCCTCGAATCCCTCAGCCGCGGCGCCGTCCATGCCGTCTGCGTTGAGAAATCCGCGCGCCACGCCCGCTTCATCCGGCAAAACCTCGAACTCGCGCGCCTGCCCGCCAGCCAGCTCGACCTCCGGGTGCAGGACGCCTTCGCCGCCATCGCGCAGATGGCCGCCGCAAGTCAACAATACGATCTCATTTTCGCCGACCCCCCCTATGGCGAGAAGAACACCGGCCGCCGTTCCACCTCCTTCGCCCAGCAACTCCTGGACGACGCCGCGCTGCCCGCGCTGGTTTCCCCCGGCGGACTCTTCATCCTGGGCCACGCCCGGCGCGACACCCTGAGCGTCCCCGTGATCTGGCAGGAAACCAAAATCCTCAAGCACGGCGACAGTTGGATGCTGTTCTTGCGCGTGGATCGCCCGGGGGATGGGATTCTCTCTTAATCGTAATCTTAACCTCTAGTTTATTGACTGTGTGACCAGAGATTACGATTAGGATTAAGATTAAGAAACGCAAACCGCTCCCATATTAATCATTCGGGTGCCGCGATCACGTTCTGCACTTTATTCCTTTCGTTCTGCTCTTTCCTCCTTTGCCGCACCGCAAAGAACACACAGCCCACCCACGTTGGAAGCATGTCAAGGCCGGGGATGAGTCCGATGCAAAAGGAAGGCAAGAACATCCAGTGAAATCCAAGCAGCTTCGTCATCACGACGAACACTATCGAGTCAACCACAAAAGCCGCGGACTCTCCCGCGGCCAATCCAACAACCGAAAACTGGGCGGCTGTGATTGGCAGTTCGAGCAGGTCCGCGACGACCGCAACAACATAGGCAACGACAATTCGCCTTCTTGTTAATTCGGGCTTGTCCATGATTACTTGATTGGGCGTCATGCCGGCAGTGTTTACATGACAAATGACAGCGCCCCGGTCACAACTTGCGGTCTCCCGGCTCTGCGACGAGTGGCGGCTCGTCGCGGAAGGTAATATCCCATTCCTGGCCCATCTTCTTCGCCAGCGCCTGCAATTGCCGGCGGAGCGAGGCTTTGGCCTCCTCGCACACCCGCATCTCAAGCGCGATCTTGCGCGCCTGCGCATTCATGTCGTTGACCGCCTCCTCCTGGTCCTTCTGGGTCAGCCTGTTCCACCAGCCATTGTCGTCCCCGATGACTTGGTACTTCGTTTGTTCCACAGACAGGATCTTCGGCGCCGGGAAATCCGCAAAAACCCGGTGGCTTGTCTCGTCAACCTGGACGCTGAAACGCTCCCGCAGGTCGAACCCGGCCTTGACAACATATTGGCCCCGTAGATCCAGTCGCTTGGTGCTGCCCAACTGTTTGTTTTCGTAGTGGTAATCCACAGGAAACTCCTTGCTGACGGAGGCGAGTTCAAGGAGGTCGGTGGTCTTCTGGCGTGTCACAGACGTGGTAATCGTGACTTGGGGTGTGACATTCAGGACCTGCTTGACCATCTCAATGGCGCTTTGCGCAGTTGCGATTGCCCCCTGCGCGGCGCTGCCCGCTTCCTTGTGGAGCGCATGGATGGTGATCAGAAAGCAGGCTGTGATTGTCACCAGAACGATTGAAACTGCCATCGCTATTTTCACGGGTCTATCTCCTGAATGCGCCGTGCGTGGCGCCCTCCGGCGAACGGCGTGTCGAGCCAGACTTTGACAATCTGCAACGCCAGTTCCAGAGGCACCATCCGCTCGCCCATGGACAGCATGTTGGCGTCGTTATGTTCGCGGCCCAGCCGCGCGCTTTCCAGGCTCCAGCACAGCGCGCAACGGATGCCCCGCACCCGGTTGGCTACAATCGCCTCCCCGTTCCCTGAACCGCCCAGCACAATCCCCCGCTCGCACTGGCCCGCAGCCACCGCTTCCGCGACCGGCCGGATGAAAAGCGGATAATCCACCGGCGCCTCGCTGTCGGTGCCGAAATCGCGCACCTCATGGCCCAGGCCTTGCAAGCAGGTTTTGATTTTCTCCTTGTATGCGAAACCCGCGTGATCGGATCCAATGCCTATTTTCATAGTTGCTCTTTTCGTTGATATACCACGATTACTAACTTCGTGTCACTTCTTCCCTTCGCCGATTCCGGCCCCCAGACATAATCGCTGTGGTCCGGATAAATATACCCGATCCCGGCCCTGTCATAAAAACGCCGCATATAATCCCCGGCCCAAACGTCCAGGGTCTGGTCCGCCCCGGGATGAATTAACCAGGAACTGGTCACTTTCACCACCACCAGGAACCGCGGTCGCGCCGCTTCAATTTCACCGATCATCTCCCGCTGGAACTTCCCGGCGTAATCGTTCGCTTGCACCAGATCATACATGTAAAGGTATCCGCTCGCCGAGCGCCGGTGCGCGTAGAAACAAATCTCCGGCTCGGAACCCAACACCGCCACCCGCGCGTCCGCCGCCGAATGTTCCCTGATATACCGGCCAACTTCCACCGATTCCACAAACGGATTCCCCTCATACTCCATTCGGGACACTGCTTCCGGCCTCATTTCAAACCAAACCCTGCTCTGCTTGCAAACAAAACCCGCGCAAGCCAGCACGAACAGCCCTGCCGCCATCCTTTTCCCGGCCGGCCCTCGCGCAGCCTCGCACACCGCCACTGCCGTCAACAGGCTCACAACGGGAAGCATCACAATGAAATAATGTTCCCTGAAATAGAATCCCGCGGCAAAGGCCGGCACGGAAAATATCAGCAATGTGCTGAGAATAAACCTCCGGTCCGCGTCCGCTCTTGGCAGGAACAGGCAAACCAGGCCCGTTGCGGCAAATGGCAACGACCATTTCACCCAGCCGCTTGCATGCAGAAAGAACTGCAATTGGGTCCGCGCCGTTTCAAGATCGGAGTACCCCCCGTAGTATTGCGCGTAGGTGAAGGTCCAGAACCAAAACCGTTCAAATGTTCCCAGCCGCCAGAGGATAAAACAGCTCAACGCGAAGGGCAGGATCACCCCCGCTGCGAACAAGCCGGTCTTGCGCAGCAACAGCCCCCAGGCCACCGGTCGCGTCAGCAGGGCGTTCCGCAACACCAGGCATAAGCCAAACCCGCAGAAATAAATCCCCGGCTGCTTGCACATAAACGCCAGGCCGAAACACAAACCACTCCAAAACAAACCAGCACCGGATCCCGATTCCCGTGCCCGCAACAGCAGCAAAAAACCGCCCAGCGCAGCCAGTGTGACCAAATGCGTTGCATGCCCCGCCAGTCCCAGCACGCCGGGACTGAGCGACAGCAGCGCGTAAGTGGCGCAGGCCGCGACCGCTCCCCAGGAACCGGTCAGGCGCCGCGCGATGAAATAGAGCAGCGTCAGCGCGCCGAGATTGGCCAGGAGAAAACCAAAGTGGATTCCCCCGACGCTCTGTCCAAACACTCTCATGATCAGCGCGTAGGCCGCATAAGTTCCCGGCAGTTTCATGTTCCAGGCCATTTGGTAGGACGGCACTCCGTCCAGCATGAGTTGCCCCGAGTAGGCATATTCACCTTCATCCCGTTCCAGGGGAACTTGCAGCAGGCGCAGGCGCACGTACACCACCAGGGCGGCAATCGCCAGCAGTGCCGCCATGCGCCACCAGGCGCTGCGGGCATCCGAAGACAGGTTGTCGCGTTTCACGCTCCTGATATTAACCTTCCTCCCGGCAAAAACGCCAACACGTTGTCAGTCGAAGATGCTTGTGGGCACCGGAAATCAGTGATAAAGGCTGGCGCTGTGAAAACAGAAACATCAAGGAACTCAATCATGGCTCTGGCCGGTTTGGCGGCGCTTTCCATCTATATACTCGCCTGCGTTTCATTCAGCCCGGACGACACCAAAGTGCTCTATCCGGCGTTCGATGGGGCAAGCGGTGGCATTGGCGTAGCAGTGTATGACCGCGAAACCAGGAGCAGCGACATGGCGTTCCTGCCGACGATGATCACCGACAAGGATGCCGACCCATCCAAGCCCACGCTCATCCGCTCGCAATGGCTTGCCGACGGCCAGCGCATCCTCGCCTCCTGGGTCGGAGAAAATGCGCCCGACGGTGTGACCCTGGCGGTCATACCGTGGAACTCGCGCGCCGCGCTCAGGCTCTTTTACCTCCCCAAACTAGATGATTTCGACTTCACTAGGCCCCTCTGTGTCGCCGGGGATCGGGTATTCCTCATGGAATCCAAGGAACATATCCTACGGCTGGACCTCAAGACCGGCGAGATTGTGCGCCACGCGCTGGACGCTGGAACATCCGAAATCACACTCCTGCCGGTTCCGAACGACTCGGGAGTATTTTACACGCAAAAGTTGGCGGAGAAATCGGGGACGGTTTTTGGCCGTTTGAATCCCGACAATTTCGCTCTCAGCCCTCTCGCCAGCTTTACCAACGAAATGGCGGACCGGTCCTTTTTTGCCTATGATCCCGCCGGCAAACGCTGCGCATTTTTGGAGAAAACGGAGCCTTTGCCACAGTTGATCGTTTTGGAGGGCGGCAAGCCAGTTTTCCGGCGTTCCATCGGCGCAAAGGGTGACGACCTGGATTTTTCAAGCGTGGCGTTCTCGAAGCGCGGCGATTCGCTACTGGCCGGTTTTGCGCGCAAACGCGAAGATCAACCGGTCGTTTCCTACGGGTTGATGGAAATCCCGCTCGGAGATCAGCCTGTTCGGGAGAAGGTTCTCCTTTCGCGCATCCAGGCGGGCGACAACGAGGGCGCCTTCTATTTCGAATTCGGCATTTCTCACGACGGGAAGACTGCCGCCGCGGCTTCAACTTACCTCGCCTGCGCGAAGGAGCAAGGCTTCGAACCCGAAGATTGCGGCTTGTTCTTTATAGACTTGAGCGATCCCGCGTGGAAAGTCACCAAGACCCTCATTCCTCTGCCCCGGCAATGGACCGCGCCGGAGGTCAAGTAGCCATTCATCATGCTGGAATACCTCCATCATTTATTCGGCGCCGTGTGCGGCCAAAATCCTGATCACACCTGGGCGCCAGGCGGCATAGTTCTGCCCTGCTGCCAGCGTTGCGTGGGCTTGTACGCTGGGGCCGGCATCGCCGCGCTCTTGCACCTTTGCCTGCGGCCTCAATTAACCGGACGCTTCCTGGCAGTCCACGCCGGCTTCATTCTCTCCATCGCGCCATTCGGGTTCCACTGGATGCCACAGGAACCCGTGCTGCGGACGGTCTCCGGCCTGCTCTATGGCTTCGGTGTCTTTGCTTTTCTTTGGTGCCCGATAAGCCGGCGGTTTCCCGGCGGCGGCTGGATTGGGTCGCGCCCAATCCGGAGCCGCTCCACGGCTTATGCGATCGGCCTGGCCGTCACCGCCGGGCTGCTCCCGTTGCTGGCGGCTTGCGGGGGGCGGTTGGCCGCTTATGCCCTGTCCAGCCTGGTTCTCTTTGGCCTTACTGCGCTGGCCGCCGTAATCTGCGGCGACGCCGTCCTAACTCTCTCCCGCGGGGCTCAATTCCTCCCATGCCGAACCCAGCCGCGCCGCCTCGAAATCGGCGAAAACCGGTGATGTTTCCAGGAATGCCGGCGAAGCAGGGCGGCCTCATTATTGCCCCGGCATCATGCCCCGCGCGCCGCCCATGCGCTTCATCATTTCCTCCTGCATCATCGTCATCATGTTGTCATATTTCTTGTAATCGGATGGCGGTTCAAATTGGGCGGCGGCGGGCTTGTCGAATTTCACGTCCTTGAACAGCATCGTCGTTGTCTGGCCCCCCGTGCTCGTCTCAATCTTGATCGGAAAGTTCTTTAAATCGGTCGCATTCCAAACTGTGGACTCGTAGGATTTTCCCGCAGTGTCGGTGACGACGACTTTGTTCTTTACGCAGGCGTGGCCGTCCACGGTTTCCTTGCCCAACTCGGTGGTCTGGCTTTTGAAATCAGATGCCGCTTTGACCGCGTTCGTATCCGTGATCGGATTTTCCACATACGCCTGCAAGCCGGGATAAATCAGGATTGTTGTCTTCGTATCTGGACGGGAAATGGTGGTGATTTTGTCCATGCCCATTTGCTTCATTTGGGCGGCGGCTTGTGCCGGCGTATTGCCGCCTTTCATTTCCGTCATATCCATTTCGAAACGGGATTTGCCTTCCAGATAGGCGATCTTGCCCGGCATCACGGTCTCCGCGCCACCGGCGCCGCTAGCAGCCTGTCGGACTTAGGGCGAAGATTTTTTCTGAAAATCTGAACGCGGAAGGGCGACGCCGTGTCAGTCATGTATGGCTGCACGCTTCGTCAACATTGATTACGACACCCCGCTCA
>Ga0182030_10023367_pt1 | contig 11438 bp, 11 predicted proteins | sample 812S3MmetaG_FD_121299 | JGI IMG/M metagenome (GOLD analysis project Ga0182030, IMG submission 121299) | Permafrost microbial communities from Stordalen Mire, Sweden - 812S3M metaG (Illumina Assembly) | ecosystem: Environmental > Terrestrial > Soil > Wetlands > Permafrost | place: Sweden...
GCAGGTTAACAAACCTGTGAAGGGATTATTTCTTCAGCGCAAAGAGGATATCTATATCCCTATTGCAAAACTGAAAAAAACTAAAAATGCAGCCACTATTCTGTTTGAATATTTGAAGGATTTGGGATTTAACGCTGAACAGGTAGATGATATGCTGGCGAACCTGGACAGCATACCGGGCAAACAGTTTCTTACCGACAAGGCCCGAATTATTAAAGACCGCCGGTTTTTCATCCTAACCCAACTATCTCAAAAAGATTTTACCACTCAGCTCATTCAAAAAGACGATACGGAAATACAACTATCTAATGCACACTTAAAACTAAGTGTGGTAAAGCGCGAAGACCTTAAAATTTCAGCCGACAAAAACCTTGCTTTTATTGACCTTGCAAAACTTGAATTCCCCCTGATAGTGCGCCACTGGAAACAGGGCGACTACTTCTACCCTTTTGGCATGAAGATGAAGAAGAAAAAACTGAAGAAATTCTTTACAGACCAGAAAGTTGCGCTTAACGAAAAGGAAACTATCTGGGTGATTGAATCAAACCAAAAGATTGTTTGGGTGGCCGGGCATAGGATGGATGAGCGATTTAAGGTTGGGGAGAATACGGGAGAAGTTTTGAGGGTGCAGTTGAAATAGGATTTGAGCTATGGACTTTGAGGCGTGAGCTTTTAACAGCCGACCATCATCTGTAGTGTAGCGCAGGTTTGCACATTAAGATGTTTCACTTCGCTGCCAACATGACAAATGGTACTGTGGTCGGCAAAACTACACTTTTGTCATCTCCTATTGCCGTTGGCTTCAGCCAACGGACTCTATTGACATAATATCTCGGCTTTAGCCAAAAGACTCTTTAGGCTAAAGCCAATATTATAACTAACATAAACCGTCAGCTAAAGCAGACGGCAATAAACAAACAATGAACTGCAACAATTTCATATGTGCCAAGTTCGTTAGACCTTAAAGAAAATATTTTCCTATGTTTACACCAACCACAATATTATTCTATGAAAAATATTTTACTTGCTTTTCTTATATGCAGTAGTTTTATTGCTGCTTCGCAAATACCACAAAGTTTCAATTACCAGGCAGTAGCCCGGAATACAAGTGGCAATGTGCTGTCAAATCAATTCATTTCAGTTGAAATAAGCATCAGGGATGGTTCTCCCACCGCTACTATAGTATATCAGGAAATAGACACCGCTACCACAAATCAATTTGGCTTGTTTACATTGGCCGTTGGAACAGGGCAAGTACAAGTTGGAACAAATTTGATTGCTATCAATTGGGCAACCGGTAATAAATATCAGCAAGTAGAATTCGACTCAAACGGCGGCAACAGTTTTACAAATATGGGAACCACTGAACTTTTAAGTGTGCCTTATGCTTTGTATGCTGCAAAAAGTGGAAATACGACAGATTTTGCCGTTTATTTAGAAACAGCATCTAACGGTATTGCACCCTCGACTACACTTTTACTGATTCTAATTGGGTAGCACGACAATTAGATACTACTGAAGCTTCTTCCGGTACATCTATTACAAGAGCCGGTAATTACATAACATTACAACCAGGCACATATCATATTTCAGCATCGGCGCAATGGGGTTTGGAGTATATTGGCGGCGGCGGCAATATTACAATAGCAACATATGCGCATAGTATTTTAAGGCTGGCAGACAATTCAAACAATATTCTTCTAGGTGGTCAGGCAGAGCACCACTATATTTTGTTTGATTACCTTGCTGTATATGGTGGACTTAACAATCCGCCAATTGAATCTTATTCAATTGGCGTTGAAGGGGTAGTTATAGTATCATCTACAACGTCTTTCGCGTTACAACATTATATCAGTTATAATGGCTCCTACGGGAATGAGCTCATCTATACCACGAATGCAGGTATTCCAATGAATTTAGGGCCTGAAACCTATTCGAGAATTTCAATTCAGAAAATAAATTAAGTGTTAAAAACGTGGGAGAACTTTTTCCTTATCCGTTTCATAACATCCTTATGATTGGATACCCCTCCCCTTTGTATCTGTGCCAAACCGCGTTCGATAGAGGCCGTTAATGCCGGGCTTAGTATCTCGGCTGGTTTATTATTTGAAGTTGTTTTACGCATGGTCGTGATAATAGTCAAATAAAAAATCGTCACTCCTTCTTTTTAACCGGCGGCCCTTGTGCAATTAATTGGTTAATACAACCCACCAACCTATCCAAATCCTGCAAATTAGTATATACATGCGGTGTAACGCGCACACCGTTTACCCCTTCATGTATGGCAGTGGTAGTATGTATTTTCCATTTATCAAAAAGCTCGCTGCTCAGGTCGCCGGCGTCCCAGCCTTCGATATTAAAGGTGGCTATGGCGCAGCTGAATTCGGGTTTTAGGGAGGTGTAAAATTTAATCTTCGGGTTTTTAGCAATTTTTTCGCACCAGTAGTTTTTTAAGTAACGCAGGCGTTCTTCTTTTCTTTTGCTGCCTATTAAGTAATGGAAGTCAATGGCGTTGCCTATGGCCATTTCGGCAGCGAAAGAGCGGGTACCAAGGCTTTCAAATTTGCCTATGTTACCGGCATCAGGCACCGGTGCCGATAGCAGCGCCCATACCTTATCTATCTTATCTTTTTTAATAAACATAAAACCGGTACCAAAGGGTGCACAGAGCCATTTGTGCAGCGATGTAGCATAGTAATCGCAATCCAGGTCGGTTATCTTATAATCTATGTGCACAAAGGAATGAGAGGCATCTACAATTACTTCGCACCCCTTTTTGTGGGCCATGTCTGCAATTTTGCGGGCCGGGAGTATCTGCCCGGTCCAGTTCATCATGTGCGTTATGTGCACAATTTTGGTTTTGGGGGTAATGGCTTTTTCAAACCGTTCTAAGAATACCTCATCGCTTTCAACGGGCATTTCAAGGTCTACCCAGTTTAGCTTTATGCCATCGCGCTTTTCGCGCTGTTTCCAGGCATTGGTCATATTGGGGTAGTCGTATTTTGTTAAAACCACCTCATCGCCGGCTTTTAAGTTGAGACCGAAAATGATGGTATTCAATCCTTCGGTGGTATTTCGGTTAATGGCAATCTCCTCGGGCAAACAGCCGGCAAGTTTGGCTAATTTCTCCCGGAGCGGCTCGCGTCCCTGGTCTAAAATCCGCCACATGTAATATGATGGGCCTTCGTTACACATTTGGAGGAACCGGACATGGGCGTCATGCACGGGCTTAGGTTGGGGGCTTACCCCGCCATTATTCAAATCAATTATTTCGGTTGATACAGTGTATTGTTCGCGTATCCAGTTCCAGAAATCCTCGTCTTTGGCCGCTTCTTCCGGGCTAAGCGGAGCAACCCTTTCCAGGTGTTTAGATAGTTCGGCAGCGCTGGCGGGCTGAATAAAATCCAGTAACGAAAGGCTTGCTGTAGCAATGGCAGAATGTTGAATAAATTTCTTTCTCGAAAGCATGAATAACAAGGGATTTACGTCAAATATAGGTTTTGTGGTAAAAGCGCGCAAATTTGTCGCGATAAGGTGGCCGAATACAGGCCTCTCCCGCCCCTCGCTTCGCTGGGGCACCCTCTCCATCGCAAGCGATAGCGAGGGTAAGGCAAACTATAACGGCGCATTTGCCCTCTCTATGCGTAGCATGGAGAGGGTGGTCGCACGAAGTGCCGACCGGGAGAGGCCTGTATTTGGCCCCCCCGCGTTAATTGTTGCCAATAAGCTAATCAATATCATTTGCATATTTTTCATTTTGGGCTATGTTTGCAGCGCTTTTTAAAACCTAAACTATTTATTATGAAAATTACAGTAGTAGGCGCAGGTGCAGTAGGCGCCACAGTAGCCGACAATATTGCGAGAAGGGAACTTGCCCACGAACTGGTGCTTTTGGATATTAAAGAAGGTTTAGCCGAAGGTAAAGCCATGGATATGAGCCAGACTGCAGCCCTTTGCGGTTTCGACACTAAATTAACCGGCGCTACCAACGATTATTCAAAAACCGCCGGCAGCGATGTAGTGGTTATTACCTCAGGTATACCGCGTAAACCCGGTATGACCCGCGAAGAACTGATAGGTACTAACGCCAACATAGTAAAAGGCGTTACAGAAAACATACTTAAACATTCGCCAAACGCTATTATTGTTATTGTAAGCAACCCGATGGATACCATGACTTACCTTGCTTTAAAGAGCAGCGGCCTGCCTAAGCATCGTATTATTGGTATGGGTGGAATTTTGGATTGCTCGCGTTTTAAATTCTATCTGAGCCAGGCTTTACATTGCTCGCCTGCCGATTTACATGCAGTTGTAGTTGGTGGACATGGAGATACGACGATGATACCTCTTACAAGACTTGCTACCTTGAACGGAAATCTTGTAAGCAATTTGTTAAGTGCAGAAGAATTAAGCAAAGTTGCTGCTGATACTATGGTAGGCGGTGCTACTTTAACCAAACTTATCGGTACCTCGGCATGGTATGCGCCTGGTGCAGCGGTTGCGGCCCTGGTTGAAAGCATTGTGCGTGATGAAAAGAAAGTTTTCCCTTGCTGCGTATTGCTTGAAGGCGAATATGGCCAGAAAGATATATGCCTGGGTGTGCCTGTAGTGTTAGGCAAAACCGGGTGGGAAAAGATAGTTGATTACAAGCTTAGTGCTGAAGAACAGGCACTTTTTAATAAGAGCGCCGAAGCTGTACGAAGCATGAACAGCGTTCTGTAATTTTTATCCGGTATTTGGTTTTATTAATTGACATGTATATAAAAAGTCTCCGAAGTGTCGGAGACTTTTTTATTTTCGTTGTATGAAGAAAAAAGGAAGCTCAGTTAAAATTATTTTAGGCAAATTTGATAAAGGTGGTTTTCACCTTTTTATTAATATAAAAGTGAATGGTGCCAGGTGCCGCTTTTTAATTGATACCGGAGCCAGCAAATCTGTGCTGGATAAAAAATATTTTGAAGATAAAATAGGCAGGCAATTTCTTAAAACTGTAAAACAGGAAACTACCGGCCTTCACGGCTCGGTATCAGAATCCTATTTTGGAATAGTTAAGGAAGTTGAACTCGGGCACCATGTAGTGAAGAAGTATAACATTGCGGTTATAGACCTATCGCACGTAAACATGGTTTATAAACAGGCGGGTAAGCCAAAAATAAACGGCATACTGGGCTCTGACCTGATGCTAAAGTATAAGATGATAGTTGACTATGGCGAGTTGAAGATTTATCTGCCTTAACTGAGTATATAGTATTGAGTATAAAGTATTAAGATAACGGCCACCTGGCGGTAAACAGGGGGAATAAATCTCATTACTTTATACTAAATATTTTATACTGCGATTATCATTCTTTATGCTCACAAGCCACGCCGGCTTTTTGGCAGCAATGCGGTAAATTGTTAAAAGCAGTTTCTGAGTGTTTAATATTATCGGCATCATAACCGGTATTGGCTATAACGGTCCTTATCTGGTCGGCCGAAATTTTATCAGAATAGAATTTTACTTTGATTTTCTTGTTATCCAGGTTCAGGTTGGCTGCAATAACCCCATCGGTAGCTTTTAAAGCCTTCTCAATCCTGGCTTTACACTGTTCGCAAACTGCACTGGTTTGAATAGTTACCACCCCGGTTTTCAGATTAACAGGTGGCTTTGTAAAGGAAGAAAGCAGGGTTAACAGTATTAACGCGCTTGCTAAATATTTAACTTGTGTTTTCATTGGTTAATGATTATAGCGATAAAGATAGTGATTAAATAAATTACGTGCATTTACAATTCCGGAATTACAAAATATTAATAGACCTCTTTCATAATTCAACATTTCCCTCTCCTTCGGAGCGGGTCGCTCTGGGGTGAGGATTCAAAAAGAGCGAATTGTGAAAGAGGTCTAATGCATTTATTTTAAAGTAAACCTAACGCCCGCAAAGGCCATTGCCCCCCGTAACGGCCCCCAAATCAACGAAGCATCAAACTGATTACTAAAGGGTTGGTCACCCGCTATTATAGGGTTCTTTTGGGTAAAATTGGTCAGGTTCTCGCCCCCTGCGTATACTTCCCATTTCTTCCATTTAAAAGTTATCTGCGCATTTAACTGCACCCAGTTGGGCGATTCGGCTGGCCGTTGGTTTTCTATATCATTAACAAGCGTAGAAGGAATCCTTGTTTTGCCAAACCAGTTTAAACCGGTGTTAAACCGCCAGTGTTGATTTTTAGTAGTGTATTGCAACGAACACAAACCCCTGTTTTGAGGGCGGAGCGGGGTAAGCATTAAGCCCTCTTTAAATTGTGTTTCAGATGGTTCGTATTTATATGCCAGTTTTACATCCAGCCCTTTCACCAATTCATAACTGAACTCAGCCTGCAAAGCATTGGCAAACGATTTTCCATTTAAATTATAGAATTGCACCTCGCGCGTATTTTCTATATCTGCAACAACCTGTTTTACAAAATCGGTGCGGTAATAATCAGCCGATATGCTGCCTTCCCTGAATCCCAGCACAAATTTCCAGGTTAAGCTGGCTCCGTAGTTCCAGGCCGATTCAATCCCAAGGTTGGGGTCAATAACCAAGGCGCGGTTATTAGCCAGGTAGCCAAGATTTTCAGCGAATATGGATGGCACTCTATAACCCTTTCCACCACTTACCCGCAGGCTTAAATCGTGAAGAATATTCCATTTCATATTTAAGCGTGGCGAAAACAAGGGGCCATATATGTTGTGATAATCAAGCCTGACACCACCAATCAGCATCACCTGTTTATCTTTACCAAAATTCAAACTGCCCTCAGTAAAAACACCGGGAACAATTTCAGTTCTGGTCCGCAAAAATGTATCAAACTGTTCATGCACATCGTCTAACTGAAAAGAAGCTCCGGCCTTTATCATATCATCATTCTTATTGAATGTTTTTTGATAAATGAAATTGATGTAGCCAAAATTCTCCAGTCCATCATAATCCCTTCTGCCTATGTAGCCTTCCTGATGATGATAAACATACTGATACTGAATACCAATAAAATTCAGGTGCGGCAGGCTGAATGAAGTTTTGGCAAATGCCTGTACCCGTTCTGTGGTAAGCCGCAACCCCCAATAGTTTTGATTTACAGGGTTAATCCCGGGGTCAAAATGTATGCTTCCTCCAACGCGGTCTTCAAGATTAACTGAAACACCGCTCCAGAAACTGAACACCTTGCCGCTGAAATAAGTAAACCGGTTAAAAAGATCGAGGTTTTTAGTGAGAGGATTATCAAGGTACCCATCGTGGTTCAAATCCATTTTTAGCCCATTATAAGCTCCGTGAACAGCAGTAAGAGAACTCCATTTATTACTTATTTTCTGCGCACTTACCACATTAAGCTCTGTACGCAGGTCCTGGTTCAAATAGAGGTTTACAAATAAGAGGTCAGTGTTGACCGGCTTTTTGTACTCAATATTAATTTGCCCGGTCATACTCTCGTAACCGTTTACAACGCTACCAGCCCCTTTATTTACTTGTATTGAACTCATCCATGAACCCGGTATATAATTCAATCCAAAGGAATTACCCAACCCACGGATACCCGGCATATCTTCAACCATTATCTGAGTATAAATACCATCCAGCCCAAGCATCCTTATTTCCTTAGCGCCTGAAACTGCATCAGTAAAATTCACATCAACCGCGGCAGAATTTTCAAAGCTTTCGCTCAGATTACAACATGCAGCTTTAACCAGGTCGTTACTGTTTAATACCTCAACATTCCGGGGTGTCAATTCAAGGCGGGTTGCTTTTTTTGCTGTGGCATCTATTTCCTTTAATGTCAGCGGCTGCAGCGTAATGGTAATAATAGCAGCACCCTTTAACCAAACTGTATCTGTCTGATATCCCAGCGCCGAAACCACCAGCGCAATTTTATCAGGGTTGGCACCCATAATCATAAAAGCGCCTTTTTCATCTGTGGTTGTTGCGTTGGTAGTATTCATTACGCCAACAACCGCACCGGTAACAGCAAGTCTTTTACCATCGGGTGTTTCTTCAATAACAAAGCCTTGTATCATTTGGGCTTTTACTAAAATACATATACATAACAGCCATGTAACGGCCCATATTTTTTTCTTCATCTCATTATTTATCACCTGGTGAATAATATCTGCAGGACAACAAAACAGAGATGAATACTAACAGCGAAAAACCTGTGTAAAGAGAATACCGGCCTTACTTAAAGGTTCAGGTGATGAACCACTGATATAAAATGGAAGGCCGGAAACACCGGAAGCAAATACATTAAAAAAGCCACCAGCAAAAATTACCTGAACTGCAATTTTCAGTTGAGTTGGTAATTGAATCTTTGCAGGTACTACCTGCTTCATTAAAGCTGAATTTACCCTGCAACAATTTGCTTTATTAAAAGAAATTCCTTTATCGGTGGCTTTATTTTTACAACAAGGCACCACTTTTGCAAAGGTTATAGAAGTGCGGTTGGTTTTAAGGCAGGTATGCGCATAAATAGTTTGCCCGCTATCGGCAAACAGCAGCAATATTGTGAATGTTATATAAACCAGCCGCCTAAAAATCATGCTACAAAGATAAATGTATTTTTTTAGCTTGCTGCCGCTTAATTAAATTTACAAACCAGCTTCATTGGATATTTTACATGTTTTAGGGTATTTAGGAGCTGTTGCCACCGGCCTTGTTTTAGGTATGTTAGGCGGGGGTGGGGCATTATTATCTATACCGGTATTGGTTTACCTGTTTCATATTGAGCCTGCATTAGCCACCAGTTACTCTCTTTCGCTTATAGGCGTTACGGCCATTTCAGGCGTATATCAAAACATCCGTAAAAAACTGATTGACTATAACGCCGCATTGTATTATGGTGTTCCGTCAGTTATTTCGGTTTATTCGGTGCGCAGATGGGTAATGCCCAATTTGCCGAAAGTGATTTTTACCGTGGGGGGATTTGCGGTGGATAAGAACCTGTTTATTCTTATCGTGCTGGCAATAGTTATGCTCATTGCAGCGTACAAAATGATAACCTCTGCCAACAACGATGGAAAAGAAACCGAGCATGTGGTTAACCATTGGCGTCTTGCATTTTTTGCCGTATTTATCGGGGCATTTTTGGGTCTGGTGGGAGCCGGGGGTGGCTTTTTGATGGTTCCGGCATTAATGTATTTCGCTAATGTACACACCAAAAAAGCCATCGGCACTTCATTATTGCTGGTTGCCATAAATTCCTTTATTGGTTTTTTAGGCGACATGCGCTCTCATGTTCAGATTGACTGGCCGTTCTTCTTCACTTTTCTGTTTTTCTCAATAACAGGGGTCCTTATCGGGCATTACCTGGCCACCTATATTCACAACAATAAACTGAAAAGGGCTTTCGGCTGGTTTATATTGATAACGGCCGTTTTTATTGTGGTAAAAGAATTGTCTGTCCGGTAGCCGGATATTTACCTTTCCACCATTGATTTAATAGACCTCTTTCATAATTCAACATTTCCCTCTCCGTCGGAGCTACTGTGTGTACACATCTTTTTAAAGTAAATTCATTCATCTGTTAAAGGTAAATTTCGCTATATTATTTACCTGGCTCAACCCCTTCCGTCCCCGAAACGGGGAAACCAGGGCAAAATACAAGCATACATTACAATTTTTCCGAGTGCAATGGACAACACTACTGAATCAAAGGCAATATCACTCTTTCTGATGTGTGCATAAACGGTCTCCAGCGGCGGAAATCTTTTTTTCCCTTTCAGTTAAAAAAGATGTGTATACACAGTAGCTCCTTCGGAGAGGGCCGCTCTGAGGTGAGGATTCAAAAAAAGCGAATTGTGAAAGAGGTCTAATATTGTCTGGTATTTTGTAAAAAGGAACTTACGTCGCTCACCCATAAATCATGGTATTGGGGTATGTAATCTTCATGTCCGCAAAGAGGGAAAGTCTTCAAAGTCTTTGGGCCTTGGAGGTTAGCGTAAATCGCATCTGTTTCAGCGTGGCTTACCCTTTTATCCTGTTCGCCCCACATTAACAGGGTTGGCAATTTTATGCTTCGGGCATATTCCTCCGGATTGTGATTAAACGGCCAGAAACCATTCTCAACGCCACCCCAAAACATCAGCATACCGGCAATAGGAAAAGGATTAACACCCATGGCACTAACCCGCACTGAAACCGTTTTATACATGGTACCAAAAGGGCATTCAAGAATTAAACCTTTAGCAGATAACTGATAATCGTTTTCTGCCTTCATGATGGCCGCAGCACCCATAGAGGTGCCGAGTAAATAAATATTCTTCTCTCCTTTCGATGCTACATAATCATAGCAGGTTTTCACTTCTTCCGCTTCTTTATACCCAATTGTAGTACTACTACCCTCCGATCCGCCTGAGCCCATAAAATCAACCAGTAAGGTGTTATAACCCAGTTTTAAGAACTCATCAGACCGGTCTATCATTTCAGACTTAGAAGCACGATAACCGTGAAAAATTATCACTGTCCCTTTGGCACTGTCGGCCTTTAAACTCCAGCACTCCAGCTTTACGTTGCTTTGCAAATAAACCGTCTCATACTTCTGCGAGGGTTTTATCGGGTCTCCTGGCCTTGTGCTTTCTACCCCGAAAAAAATCGTCTTTATCTTATCAGATGTGGTAAGCAGTTTTGGCTTGCCAATCTTCTTCATTTCTCCGCCAAAGTGGGTAAACTTATAACCGTGAAATATCATGATTACATTCAGCACTACAAAAATGATAACAGTGGTCCGGATAATTACCCTGATAGTTTTCTTCATGCGCTGTTATTTGGCAATTAACCTTCTGTGATAATTAATCTGCCCCAGGTGATAAGATAAGTGAACTGCTAAATGAGTAAGCATAAAGCGGGTTGAATTATCATCCTTCAGGACGGGCAACTGTTCGGGAAAGGGTTTATCCATATCGGCTTCCGTCATTTTACTTAATGTAAACTGAATAATTGCAATGGTTGTATCAATTGAAAGAATAAGCTGATGGCGGGGAATATTTTTCAAACTAAATTCTTTATCACGCTCGCGCACATAACCGGTGCCGCCCAAAACGGCCCCTATAAAATGGTTGAGGTTGCCTGCCAGGTGCAAGGTTAAATTACCGGCTGAGTTGCTTATACCTTCCTGTACCTCCCATATTTTTGCCTCATGCTGATAGGCGTTAAGTTCATCTTTCAACTTATTAAGGTTGCGCTGATAAAGTGTAATTAGTACCTGGTTAAACATAGCGGGGGTTTTGGTTGATTAAGCAAATTGATTTCGTAAAAGTATAAATTCAATGTAGAACAACTCAAAGCGAACAAAACATTAACTTAAAAAATTGGTAACTACTCAGGCGCCAAATTAGCTAAAAGGGAGAGCGATTTAAAAATATCTTGGGAGTTCTTGGTAGTGGTATCAATGATTGATCTAAGAATGGCAAATCTTTGTGCACCACGTTCAC
>Ga0182030_10023368_pt1 | contig 11438 bp, 13 predicted proteins | sample 812S3MmetaG_FD_121299 | JGI IMG/M metagenome (GOLD analysis project Ga0182030, IMG submission 121299) | Permafrost microbial communities from Stordalen Mire, Sweden - 812S3M metaG (Illumina Assembly) | ecosystem: Environmental > Terrestrial > Soil > Wetlands > Permafrost | place: Sweden...
CACTGGGTGGCCTGTACGGCATCGCCATCGCCGCGACTTCTATGCTGTCCATGGCGGGCATCATCGTGGCGCTTGACGCTTATGGCCCGATTACCGACAACGCGGGCGGTATCGCCGAAATGGCCGGGTTGCCCGACTCTATCCGCGACATCACCGACCCCCTTGATGCCGTGGGCAACACCACTAAGGCCGTGACCAAGGGCTACGCTATCGGTTCTGCAGGTCTGGCTGCGCTGGTGCTGTTCGCAGACTATACCCACGCACTTTCCACCAATCACCCCGGTTTGACCTTCGATCTGTCCAACCACATGGTGATCATTGGCCTGTTTATTGGCGGCATGGTGCCCTACCTGTTCGCCGCCATGGGCATGGAAGCGGTCGGTCGCGCTGCTGGTTCGGTAGTAGTCGAAGTGCGCCGCCAGTTCAAAGAAATTCCCGGCATCATGGAAGGTACCGGCAAGCCTGAATACGGCACCTGCGTGGATATGCTGACCAAAGCTGCGATTAAAGAAATGATCATCCCGTCGCTGTTGCCGGTTGCAGTTCCGGTGATCGTCGGCTTGACTCTGGGTGCGCAGGCTCTGGGCGGCGTGCTGGTCGGCACCATCGTTACCGGCATCTTCGTGGCAATTTCCATGACCACAGGTGGGGGCGCATGGGATAACGCCAAGAAATACATCGAAGAAGGAAACTTTGGCGGTAAAGGCTCGGAGGCACACAAGGCGGCAGTGACCGGCGACACTGTTGGTGACCCTTACAAGGACACCGCTGGCCCTGCGGTGAATCCGTTGATCAAGATCATTAACATCGTCGCGCTGCTGATCGTGCCGTTGCTGTAAGTTTTACGCCAACAGGCAACAATCTACGACATGATGTAGTGTGGGCACGCTTTTGTGCCCACACTACATTCGGACTCGGCTCACCTGCGTTGATGTCTGACAGTGTGGCAACATAATTCGTGACAATGCCGTCCGTGCCTATCACTGCGGTTCAGCCACCTTCGATACTCCCTCTCATTTCACCATAGCTCAATGATACAATTCGCCCCTCCGAATCTTCTTAATTAAAGGCCTTGCACCATGAGTTTGAATAAAGTTCCATCCGGGCAAAACCTGCCTAACGATTTCAACGTGATCATCGAAATTCCCATGCATGGGGAGCCAGTAAAATATGAAGTGGACAAGGAATCGGGGGCAATCTTCGTTGACCGTTTCATGAATACCGCGATGCACTATCCGTGCAACTACGGCTATATCCCGCACACGCTGTCCGATGACGGCGACCCAGTGGATGTGCTGGTCATCACGCCCGTGCCATTGAACACGGGCGTGGTGGTGCGCTGCCGCCCCCTTGCTGTACTCAGGATGGAAGATGAGGCTGGACAGGATGCCAAGGTGCTGGCCGTGCCGGTTGATAAACTCTCCACCCTGTACCGGGGCTTGAAAAGCCACACCGAATTACCTGAGATCACCCTCAAGCAGATTTCCCATTTCTTCGAACATTACAAAGACCTCGAACCCAACAAGTGGGTCAAGATCGGCGGCTGGCACGGCATCGAGGAAGCGCGCGCCGAGATCATGGCTGGGGTCGAGAACTACCAGAACTCTGCAGACAAACCCCAGTTCTAAATAATTCAGGAAACCAACATGACAGCACGCATCATTGATGGCAAGGCCATCGCACAGGAAGTACGCGCCGAATGGAAATTGCGCGCCGATGCCTTGAAAGCGCGCGGCATCACGCCGGGGTTGGCGGTCATCATCGTTGGCGAAGACCCCGCTTCCAAAGTGTATGTCGCCAACAAGGTAAAGGCCTGCGCCGAACTGGGATTGCACTCCGAGCACATCGTCCTGCCCGCCGACACCAGCGAGGCCACGCTGCTTGAGAAGATCGCCGCACTGAATGCCGATCCAAAAATTCACGGCCTGCTCGTGCAATTGCCTGTGCCCAAGCACATCGACAGCGACAAAATATTGAAAGCCATCAGCCCGGACAAGGATGTGGACGGTTTCCATCCGATGAACGTCGGCGCGCTGGTGATCGGCAACACGCAACTCCCGCCCTGCACTCCTTACGGCGCGATGAAACTGCTGGAAAAATGCGGCGTCGAGATCGAGGGTAAACACGCCGTAGTGGTAGGCCGCAGCAATATCGTCGGCAAACCGATGGCGCTGATGCTGCTGCAAAAAAATGCCACCGTCACCATCTGCACCTCCAGAACCGTTGACCTCGCCAAGTTCACGCGCGATGCCGACATTCTCGTGGTGGCTACCGGCAAGGCAAAGATGATCACCGGCGACATGATCAAGCCGGGTGCCGCTGTAATAGACGTGGGCATCAATCGTATGCCCGATGGAAAATTATGCGGCGACGTGGACTTCGATAGCGCAAAAGAAGTCGCAGGCTGGATTACCCCCGTTCCCGGCGGTGTCGGCCCGATGACCATCACCATGCTGGTTGCGAATACGGTGCAGGCTGCGGAACGCGTGGCAAAATAACACAGTTGTTGTTGGAACTTAATAAGGTTTTAATTGATAGCGGGTACCCTCTTAAACTTGATGCATTATTGTCTTGACGGAGAGGTTTACTGTAAGGAGAGATTTATGAAGAAATTCATTATTGTTTTGCTGACTGTTGGGCTGGTAGCTTGTGGGGCAGGTAAACCAGAATTAGAAGGGAAGTATATAGGCAAAGATGACACTTTGGACTTTAAAGGAAACGGCAAGGTTTACTATATAAAATCCGGTCTTACTAAAGAGTTCACTTATACTTTAGAGGGCGACAAAGTAAAAGTGACTGGAGCGAGAGGCACTGCTGAAGGAACAATTAACAAAGATGGCTCAGTTGATTTAGATGATAGCCACTATGTTAAAGATACTGCAAAGTAAGGACATTCAAACACCCAAACAGCAGAAGGCGCTTTTGTGCGATATTCGAATACCAAGATGCACTTACTCCGCAGCAGTTTCTTCATTTTTCGGCATATTAAGAACGCCGGTATTAAAATTGTACTCGAATAGATCGCCATAGCGTCCCCACTCGATGGCGACGCGCAGGGCAGATACAGCGTCGGCCTCATTCAAAGTAAAGCGGAGCAGTCTGAGAAACAGATCCTCGTGCAGGTCCCCGGATTGATCTTGCACCAGCCCTTGGCGGATGTAAGCTATCAAGGGTACGTTTTCCAGCAGTTGTTGGCCGAATATTGCCTTCCGTTCGGGGTTGTTGGCGAGTACGTATTGCTCGCCGAGCGGATTGAGAATGATGTCGCCATGCTCAAGATGGGCAAAGCCCAGCAGAGTCAGGGCGCTGGACACAGCGAGAAGTTCCTCATCGCTGAACTCTGTTTCCTCCGCAAGCTTAGGCAAGTCTGCCCGTCCCAGAAAAGGCTCGTCGGCGAGAAGTTCCAGTATGCCCTCCATGCGGGCAATCTCCGCTTCCGGCAAGCGGTCACCCAGTTGCAATTTAATTTCCTTCCCGGTAACGCGCCCCGTGCGCGTGGTGCCCGCTGTCATCAGCCCGTAAACTTTGTCGATCAGACCACGGACTTCCGAACTCTCTACTTCCCGAGGACGGGAAAGGGTTACCGGCAATTCGTCTCGCACCCGTCCCGGGTCGCTGGCGAAAACCAGAACCCGGTCTGCCATCATCACCGCTTCCTCAATATTGTGCGAGACAACGAGCATTGCCTTGGTGGGAATCTTTCCGGTTTCCCAAAGCTCAAGAATATCTTCGCGCAAGCGTTCTCCGGTCAACACATCGAGCGCCGAAAACGCTTCGTCCATCAGCAGTACATCGGGTTCCATTACCAAGGCGCGGGCGATGCCCACCCGCTGACGCATGCCACCTGACAACTCCCTTGGCAACGCACCTTCAAAACCCGACAGTCCGATCAGTTCGATGGCCGCTTCGGCACGCTGAACTCTATCTTTGGGGAGCATTCCTTTCGCCTCCAAACCCAGTTCAACATTCTTTTGAACGGTGAGCCACGGGAATAACGCGAAAGACTGGAACACCATGCTGATGCCATCAGCCGGCCCATAGAGCGGAAGTCCCCGATAAAGAACCGATCCGCTGTCGGCAGGAATTAGACCGGCCATGATGCGCAACATGGTGGACTTGCCCGATCCAGACTGGCCCAGCAGTGCCACGATCTCTCCCTCTTTGAGGGTGAAGTCGACACCTTCAAGGACGGATCGAGCCGTGCCATCCGCCGAGCGGAAAGATTTACCCACAGATTTGAGTTCGACGATAGGAGTAGTCATGGTGTGTGTCCTTTACATAAAACTCGCGTAGCGATACGTTCGCCCCTTCCCTTGCAATGATTCATCTGCGGGGTAACCAGCGACTTGGCTGCGGTCTTTGGCAGCTTAGTCGAATGGCTAGTAGTTCCATCAGAAGGTTGCACCCGCAAGGGGTAGGCCGTGGTTGTACGGGGCATGCGCCCCAACAACACACGCACGGATGGGGGAACGGGCATAGTTTGCATCATCATGGGTTGCACATTTATCGTGCCCGTTAGAAATGCAGGCGATTTTCTGTCATACGATAGAGCCTCCGCCAGACGAAATTATTAAACCCCATTACAAATATGCACATGACGCCTATCCCCAAGGCAATCCGGGGGAAATCGCCGACTGCGGTCATCTCGGCAATGTAACTGCCGAGGCCATGGGCTTTCAAAGTTGTATCGCCCCAAGTCACGTATTCGGCAACGATGCTGGCATTCCATGACCCGCCTGATGCGGTGATGGCTCCAGTAACGAAACTGGGAAAGATCGCCGGAAGCAGATAACGTCGCCACTTGAGCAAACCGCTCAGTCCAAGATTCTGCGCGGCATAGCGCAGTTCCGTCGGCACGGTGGAAGCACCGGCAATGACATTGAACAAGATGTACCACTGCGTGCCGAGAATCATCAGGGGCGACAGCCATATATCCGGGTTGAGACTGAACCGCACGAGTAAAAAGACGGCAATTGGAAACATCAAATTGGCCGGGAATGCCGCCAGAAATTGAATGGTCGCCTGCGCGCGTTCGGCGAGCCTCGGATTCATCCCTATCCAGACACCGACCGGAATCCAGATCAGGGCCGCCAGAGCAATCAGGACGATCACACGTGACATGGTGTAGAAACCCAGCACGAAGACTCGCCCAACCTCGCTCCAACCCACTTCGGTATGAATAAAGTGAATAAGAGTCCACAGGGCATAAAAGACTACAGCGGCAATAACCGCATCCCAGATACGTTCCGGCATTGTGGAAACTGCCTGGGGTCGCGCCCGAATCGACGTTCCATCGTAACGCAGCCGAAACACAGCGAACGAGCGCTCCAGCAGCCTGCCGAGTGCTACTACGAGCCCCTGCATACGCTCGGTTCGGCGCAGCCAATTCAGCAACCATGAGTTCTGGGCCGTTTCGCTGCCAGACTCCTCAAAGCGAAACTTGTCTGCCCAGGCAAGCAGCGGACGGAAGAAAAGTTGATCGTAAAGCATCACGCCAATCAGCATCGTGCCGATGGCCCATCCGATTGCATGCAGATCGCGCTGCTCGATGGCCAAGGCGATATAAGAGCCGATGCCCGGCAGTTTGATATTCTGGTTGGAAACCGAGATAGCCTCCGAAGCAACGACAAAAAACCAGCCGCCCGACATAGACATCATCATGTTCCACAACAAACCCGGCATGGCAAAGGGCAGTTCCAGCCGCCAAAATTGCTGCCAGGCAGAAAGTTTGAACACGCTCGCGGCTTCCTTCAACTCTGCGGGAACAGTGCGAAATCCCTGATAGGCGCTGAAGGCCATGTTCCAGGCTTGGGAAGTAAAAATGGCGAATATCGCCGCGCACTCGACACCGAGCAGACTGCCGGGAAACAGGGCAATGAAAGCCGTGACCGTAATGGATAGAAAACCGAGAATGGGAATCGACTGGAGAATATCCAGAATGGGCACCATCACTTTTTCCGCAGCACGATACCTTGTTGCCAGAACCGCAAATACACAACTGAATACTATGGACGCGCCGAGCGCGATGAACATGCGCATCGTGGTACGGAGCAAGTAATAGGGTAAATTTGACGGGTCGAGAGATATTGGAAGCGTTTCACCCAATTGGTAGGGACGAGCCATCTGACCGCCGCCATATGCCAGCAAAACCAATAGCGCCAGCACCATAGGCAACATTGCCCAATCCCATCGGTTCCCTCCAGCCTCAACAACCTGCCGAGGAAAAAACTGCTTGCGTTCACTCATGTTCGTATTGTTCTCTTTGTCCGTACCCGCCCGAGACAATCAGGATGGCAACAATAGAGTATAAACTGCCCAAGGAATGTTTCAAAACTCTACTTGCAGGCGGATATACTCACTTTCATACGCTTCCCAATCTAACTCATCCTTTTCGACCTCATCATGCAGATGAAGTGCGGCAAAGTTATTCGGCGCAATTGAATAGAGCAGTCCGTGTGAATACGATTGTTGCTTTTCCATAGCCCCCCATCCAGTTAAGTCACTACGTCAAAATGCCACGAATAAATTATATATACTGTATATACCGTTATAGTGCCAAGCAAATAAAGCGCCACACCGCAAGCAGAGGGATATTAACTACGCTTTTCAAACTGCTGGCTTTCGGCAAGCTTGCCCCCAAGCAGTATGATACGTCCGGTGTAGGCCGCCACAATGCAGACATAGATAAAGACGGATATATGACGCTACGAGAATTGCTGCTTGACAGGGATCAAATGCTACCGTTGATGGCTGGGGTAATATTCTACTGTGTGTTGCACATTATTCGCCTGAATGGATTTATGAATGCACAAGGCCAATTCCCCTCTTGGCAGGAATACCACAGATATCAGGGTGGGGAATTTTCTTGTGGATTACCTAACGACGATCACCTTCAATGAATCATATTTACAAGCACCAATGTGAGCCCCCCGAAGATCAACACAAAAAATACCAGATGATCTGGATCGTTCTTGAATTCATTCCACATAAGATTCTCCATATTTGATAGGCATAAATTTGCTGTAGTGCCTATTGTTTCAGTTCATCGCTTGTTGTTCTGTTCGTCAGCACACACAGATATATGAATGTCCAAATAGGTTTTTAGAGGGCAGATCATGGGCTGGAGTTGTGCTCAGTTACCGGCAGACAGCCAGATTGCTCGCCCAGGTGCTGGTGGTGTCCATCCTGTCCATGATACGCAGGCCAAACGTTACCGGCATCTGAACTTCTTCCAGCATGAATGCTATCTCGAAGTCCATGTCCCGCGAGTCAAATTGCCTGATGGCAAAGTCGCTCTGTTTGAACCTGACTGGGCTGGAAATCCTATGGAACCTGCTCATCAAACCGTGTAGACTTCCTCATCAGAAGTTTTCCGGACAGTCTCTGTATATAAAACGAGATGCCCATTCTTAAGGGGGATTTATGAGCCTTGTATGGCGCGAGCAGTTGAGCGTTGGAAATGATTTGATCGACGCTGACCACAAATATCTTATTGATATCGTCAATCAGATTGAGAAAAGCTTTGACACAAAGAATCGACACGAATTGTCTGCGGCGCTTGATTCCCTTTCCCAATATTCGCAAAAGCATTTTGCCCAGGAAGAAAAAATTGCCAGTGCGGCAGGTTACACACAAGTTCCGCATATGCACCAGTCTCATGAAGTATTGGTCAAAGCGCTAGATCGTGCAAGGCAGGAGATTGAAGCGATGGGGCAAGAATGGTCACCGACGGCGATAGAACATTTCACAAACTTGCTGCGAAATTGGCTGGTTGACCACGTTATCAAGGAAGATTTGCTGATGAAGTCAGCACTTCAAAAACACCCTCCAAATTTCGATCCGCGTTGATGTTATTGAAGGGCAGAATCGCCGACAGCGGTATGTCTCAACGTCCGCTTTCTGGCAACGAATTAATTAGCTTGAATGACCGAAACGGGGTACGCTGAGACGGATGAAGGAATGAAAAACGAATGGCTGAAAACTGGTGTAGAGCGGATATTAGCGGGTAAGATTGGCGTGTGACTCAAACCGGCATTGGGACATCTCGAATGGCGGCTTTGGGGCGCCCAATATGGCAAAATGACCCGTAGCAATGCCAATAGCTGTTATAGAACTTGGGACGTGCTAATTTCTGCTTCTCTATACAAAACGGCCAGCCATTAATTTCTTAGATGCGGACGTTCACCAAAATTATCAAATTTGATTTATTGCCAGTAACGCCTTTGTGCAAGTCAAATCTTAATCCCAGTCCCATCTCGCGGCGAGCGATCAAAACCATTGCTTGGTACCCGTTTAAGCTGTATGGTTATGTTCTGAATTTCCTGCATCTGGTATACCCAGCGAATATCGGTTCGCGGACGTTCGCCAGTAGGATTCATTGCCAAAGGGGGCGGAATGAAACAAATCGTATGTATCGCTTTGGGATGTCTGTTTTTTTTTAATTCTGCCATTTCTCAGACCTTGGAGTCACCAAAGACTATCAAGGAGCAAAACGGAAATTTTACCAACTACCGCGCTGAAGGAGGTCTCGCATCTACTCAAACAATAGGTTGCATTCCTCTCTCTGAAGTAAAAAACACAGTTACCCCCGCAGATTTGTACCAAGGTGTTGGTGAGTGCTTAGCCAAAGATAATTACGAACTCGCCAGCAGATTGTTCATGCTTGCAGGTATTTACGCTGCTTTCGATTCTGAGCGTATTACCGACAAAACGGCAGCGCAGGCAAAGACCGTAATGATCATGAATCTTTTCTCAAGTATTTCCCCAGACAAGAAAACTAAATTTAGCGACGCCGTTAAGCTGACGTCAACCAATCCTGAAATGCTTAGTACAATATGTAACGAAGTGCAGAAGATTGGTATACCAAATTATTATCCGAACTACATGATTCTTCATGGTATAAAATCATTCAATGGGAATCCGAATGAAAATGCTCTAGTTAAAGACTTTGATGCAAATTCAACATGGAACAAACTTCAATCTTCATACCTTAATTGCAAAGACACTTCAGAAATAGCTATTAATTCAATCCAGTCTACGGTGCCAACCAACCTAATTTCAAGTGTTCCTGCTGTGCCTGCAACGCCGCAAACTCCTGCAGTTATAACCGACTCTGGACAACAAGCTCTCTATGAATTTAAAAACTCTGCACTATGGCAGGCTTATATCGCGGCCCTTACAGACCTAAAGCAAGTCCTTAGTCCCGACATCAGCATCAAAACCAGACTTGAGCATATTGACGGGTTTGAGTTCTCATCCGAGACCAAGAAGAAACTCTTCGATCTATTTGGTAACGAGAATTCCTTGCATCTAAAAACCAAGAAGTTTGATAACGGCAATACCGATCTTCTATTCGTGTTGGATAGCCTTGATTATCAGGATCCCCAAACCGGCAGCAAAGCACACACGTCGGCGCTGACGGGAAAAACCAGCTACAACAAGCTCTACACCAAAGCGCATACCGACATATCCATGCCCTTGTTCAGTTATGACAACAACAAATCAATGAAATTGACTGCCAACGACTTTAGCCTTGCCACTGATCAAACACTTGCATATTCATCGATGTGGTTTGGAACAAATGTTGTCAAGCTTGACCATTTTGCAATTGATGACAGTGCAACTGCCATGCATATTAAACTCGATGGCATATCGATTAAGTCTGACATCAAGAAGCATGGAAAACTGGTGGATATAGAGTTTGATTACTTCATAAAGTCGATCAATTGGGGCAACGATGGTCTAGGGTCGGCGCATATCGCGTTTCGAATTAACAAAATTGATGGAAAAAAATTCGCGGCAATTTCGAAAAACGCTGAAAAATTAGATCAGACCAACCTGACCAATGAGGAACGTGTTGCTGCTGGAACTGAAGTGCTTAAAGAATTCGCTCTTGATGCGCTGAATCACGGTGCAACTCTCGACATTCAAGACATTTCGGTGCAATACCATGGATTAACGGTTGGGCTGAACGGTCATATCGCATTCAACAACATTCAAAGAAGCGACCTTGAATCGCCCAAGGCGATCGGAGAGAAAGTTATCGCACGCTTTAACGTACATATACCGATGCCATTAGTTACTGAAATCGCACGCAATTTTTCCCGCAAAAGCCTGGAGGCACAAAATAAAAATGGACAGCCAGTCACAGACAAAGCGGTGAATGCAATGGCGAAGGTGATGATAGACAAAGGTATGGAGAAACTGCTGAAGGAAAAGTGGATACATATCAAGAACGACACAATTCTGTCTACCATAGAGTACAAAACGGGAAACTTGTACATCAATGGCAAGATCACCTCTTTGCCGGCCCCTTTCCAGAAACTGGAGTCCACAAATGTTATCCCGGCTCCGGTCCCATCTCACAAACTGGAAGCACCACGTTAGGACGCAAACATGCCACTTGCAGCAAAAATTCTGGCGCTGCTTCTTGCGGGTGCGTTTTTCTTCATACTATTATTTATGGTGGACGTTGCAAACCGGCGTGCAAACCGAAACATTCAAATTCGTGGTCTTATGGGCAAAGCTGAAATCTTGGGTTATACGTCATTGAATTAGCGCAATCGGCCAAGAACGGACATACAAAAGTGACTTACGAGTGATATTTATGCTCCGCGAACTTCCACCGAAAAAGCAAGTGCCCGGCGAAATGAATCGCCGCTGGTTCTTCTCAAATGAACTTGATCTGGTCGTCTGGTGTGATAAAGATGGAAACCCTACTGGGTTCCAGCTTGCCTACGATAAAGACCGTAATGAACACTCAATCTCTTGGCATTTTAACAAGGGATTTATTCATTATGTTGTAGATGAGGGTAACCAGAAATCCGGAAAGAATGAAACTCCACTTCTATATTCAAATGGAGCATTTAATGCCGTACATGTAATTGACCTCTTCAGAGCTTTGTCCATCGAAATGCCACTGCACATTAGAAAATTTGTATTGGAAAAGCTCTCATTGTACCCGGCAGAACTCAATTGCTAATGGTCGCCTAACTGCTATGTTGCATCAACAATCAACCGAATGGGCTGATGATGATTAACCTTGAAGGTGTAGTTTCAGCGAATTGGCGAGACCTTCCCGCGAAGGAAATCTTTCCGGGAATTCGTATGCGTATCCTTTGGCAGGGCACGAACGGAGCCAATGCAAAAATTCTCGAAATCGATCCTGGTGCCAAGTTCACGGCCCTTGATTCCCACTCTCCCGGCCCTGAAGAGGTCTTCGTGGTATCTGGTGTGTTTAACGACGGAGTCAACGATTATCCAGCAGGTACTTTCATTCACAATCCAGTTGACTCAGCGCACGTTCCTCAGTCAAAGCAAGGCTGCGTAATTTTCGAGTTCTTCCCTGAGGGGTAAGTCCATGCCGCCAGAAATAATTAACTTCAACTCTATTGATTGGCAGAGCACCATGCGGGGTGCTCGATCAAAAGTCTTTCAGC
>Ga0182030_10023370_pt1 | contig 11437 bp, 9 predicted proteins | sample 812S3MmetaG_FD_121299 | JGI IMG/M metagenome (GOLD analysis project Ga0182030, IMG submission 121299) | Permafrost microbial communities from Stordalen Mire, Sweden - 812S3M metaG (Illumina Assembly) | ecosystem: Environmental > Terrestrial > Soil > Wetlands > Permafrost | place: Sweden...
TAATACCAGGTCATCGTTTCGATGCCCGCGCCCGCCTGAAAGCGCTTCAGCTCTTTCCCTTCGACCATGTCGATTACCGAAACCGAGCCGTCGCCGTGGTTGCCCACGATCATGGTGCGATTGTCCGGCGCAAAGCCCATCCCCATGGGAGCCTTGCCGATCGGCACGACGAACTGCTTCCCGTGCAGATCGTTCGCGTTGATGATATTGGCGACCTGCGAATTATTGTCGGTCACAATGTGCGCACCGTCGGGTGAATAACGGACGCGGGATGCGGCACGCATGTTCTGTTCCAGCGTGATGTTGTCGATGATCGTGTCGGTGGCTGTATCGATCACATGCAGCACGGGATCGGAATAATCGAGCGCAAGGACGCGTTTGCCATCCGGCGATGCCGCGATGCCTTCGGTGCCATTGGGGACGGCGATGCGCCCCGCGATCCGGCGCGCCTTGAGATCGATGACGGTGATAAACGGCCGGTCATTCTTATTCACGGCATATGCCTTGCTCGCGTCGGGCAGCACGGCGATCCAGTGGCTCGTGCCTTCGGTGTCGATGGCATCGACGATCTTCTTAGTCTTCGGATCGATGATCACCAGCTTGCGCGAGGCGTCACAGCTCACGTAAAGTGTCCCTGCGCTGTCGACCTGAATTCCGTGCGGCGCGACCCAGGGCGAGACATCGATAGTGCCGGTCTGCACGCGCGTGGTGAGATCGATGATCGCGATGGTGTGCTCCGGGTTCGGATTGCGACCGTAGACGCCTGCGCCGTAGATCGGCACATAGGCAGTCTTGTGATCGGGCGAGAGCGCAATATCATGCGGATTAACTGCGACCTCGATATTCGATATCTCAGTCCAGTTCTTCGGATCGTAGAAACGGATGTGGTGGCCCACTTTGTCGATAAGAATCAGACCCGTGGTGCCTGTGGGGTTATTCGGATCGGTCCTGGCAGGTAACAGAGCCGCGCTGATTGCGAGAACAGCGAGAAGGCGTCGGATGGGCATGGCCTCCATCCTATCCCGGATTTACCGGAGCGGTTTCAGCATCGGCTTCACGCCGTCGGGCAGCGGATAGCGGTCGGTGTTGAGCAGCATCGAGACCATGTTGTAGTAACCCATAGTCCCGATCAGATCGACGACGCCGCGCTCGCCAAACTTATCCACGGTCGCCTTAAAGATGCCGTCGCTCACCTGTCCGGTTTCGAGCAGCGTGTGGCAGAAGTTGTAGACGATTTCTTCGTCGGCATCCAGCGGCGCGGGCTTTTTACCAGTCGCGAGCGTGTCGATGACAGGCTGTTCGAGACCGTATTTAAGGCCGTCGCGCTGGTGCGCATACCACTCGTATTGCGACGTCCAGTGCCGCGCAGTGATCAGGATGGCGAATTCGTTCAGCTTGCGCGGAATGGAGGAGTGATAACGCATTTCGGCGCCTAACTTCTGGGCGAGGTCGCCCATCTCGGGGCTGCGCAGGAGCACATTGAACGGGCCGGTCGTGGTGCCGCGCTCGCCCGCGAGCAGGTCGTTGATCAGCTTCTTCTGCTCGGGAGTCATCTCCTCCCACTTGAGAGCCCGGAAGCGATCGCCGCGGAGCTGCATGTTCGCCGGTGCGGAGGTCTGCGCGATGGCGCCGGTGAGGGTGGCGAGAAGAGCCATGATGACAGGGATTCTTTTCATAACGGTGGGGATCATATCACGCGCGGAGAGTTATCTTCTTCCAGTCTTGCGGTCATGGATATGCCGATCTACACTGATCTCACTTTGCCGTCCGGATGCCTGCCTTAGCCATAGCCAAGCCCCTGGAAAAACAGGCGGCAGCCGCGTTGCCCGGTCTGAAAGTTCACGTCCCGGAACTGGACGGAGTCCGGGGACTTGCCGTCTTGTTTGTAGTTCTCTACCACCTGCAGGGGTATGCAGGGCTGGGGAACAACCGGACACCGTACGGCTGGATTGTTTCGATGGGATGGTCCGGCGTGGACTTATTCTTCGTACTCTCTGGTTATCTCATAACCGGGATTCTGCTCGATTCGCGCTCCGAGGAGAAGTATTTTCAGAAATTCTATGCACGCCGGATGCTCCGAATCTTTCCGCTCTACTACCTTGTCGTTGCCGGCCTCTTCCTGGCCGGGCCGCCTCTGCTGCGGCACCTTTCCCGAGGCGACCTCATCGCCGTGTGGGTGAAGCCCGGTTCTCAGATCTTTGCCTGGACCTTCACGCTCAATGTCCCATTTGCATTTGACTATAACCAGATCTCCAGACTGATTCACCCTCTTTGGTCCCTTTCGATCGAGGAGCAGTTCTACCTCATCTGGCCCGTGACCGTTTACCTGCTTACACCCCGTACGCTCCGCGTCGTCTGTCTGACGTTGGTCGGGAGCGCGCTGCCGGCGCGGATCGCTTTCGTCATTGCCGGCCATTGTTCGGCGGCCTTTGCGCTGACGCCCTGCCGCACCGATGCGCTGGCGTTGGGTGCGTTGCTGGCGTCGACAGTGCGCACGCCCGGCGGTATGGAGACAATCAGGCGCTGGGGTTGGAAGACGTCCGTTGCCGCTCTGGCCGGCATCATCCTGACGGTTTTTTTTCGGGGGCCGGAAGGCGCAGATCCGGTCATTGTGACCGTTGGAATCTCCCTGGTAGGCATCTGCTACGCCTCCGCTCTGGGCGCCGTAATTTCAGCTCCGCAGGAATCGCTTTCGAGACGCGGGCTCCGTCTGCCGGTAATTCGGTTCCTGGGCAAATACAGCTACGCTATTTACGTGTTTCATCAGGCCATCATCATCACCATGGTGCATAAGCTGCCGCCGGGGAGACTGGCGATGACATTGCATTCGAGTTTCGGCGGCTGCCTGACTTTTGCGGCCATCTTCGGCATCCTCACCATAACCGCCGCCATGGCGAGCTGGTGGTTGCTCGAAAGGCATTTTCTGGCTTTCAAACGTGCGTTCAGTTATCAGAGCTGACGGTTGGCGGCAGTCTTACTCCGTTCTCCACTTCCGCCCGTCGCGCCGCATCAGCTCGTCGGCTTCCTTCGGCCCCCACGACCCCGCCGCGTAATTGGGAAACGCCCTTGGCGGCAGCGCCTTCCAGACATCCAGAATCGGCTCCACCACGCCCCATCCCGCCTCCACCATATCCGCGCGCTGAAACAGAGTCGCGTCGCCGATCATGCAGTCGTACAGCAGACGCTCATAGCCGGTACTGGGCTCCGCGCCGAAGTAGTCCGCGTACTTGAAGTCCATTTTCACGTCGCCGATGCGGACATGCGCCCCCGGAATCTTCGCGCCGATGCTCAGCGAGATTCCCTCGTCCGGCTGAATGTGAATTACCAGCAGATTTGGTGTCATCCTTTCGACAGGCGTGTCGCGGAATAACACGAGCGGCGCGCGCCGGAACTGGATGACAATTTCGGTTACCCTTTTCGGCAGCCGCTTTCCCGTGCGGATATAAAACGGCACGTCGGCCCAGCGCCAGCTGTCGAGCTGCAGCTTCAGAGCCACAAAAGTTTCGACATTGGACTGCGGATCCACGAACTGTTCGCTGCGATAAGCGGGCGCCGCCTGGCCGCCGCTCGCTCCCTCGCCATACTGGCCGCGCACGGCGCGCGTGAGCACGTCCTCCGGCGCCAGCGGCTGAATCGCGTGAATCACCTTCGCCTGCTCGTCGCGGACGGCGTTGGCCTGAAACGAAATGGGCGGCTCCATTGCCGTCAGCGAAACCAGTTGCAGCAGATGGTTGGGGATCATGTCGCGGAGCGCGCCCGCGTGCTCGTAATATCCGCCGCGGCGCTCCACGCCGAGGCTTTCAGCGACCGTGATCTCCACATGATCGATATACCGCCGGTTCCACACCGGCTCGAAAATCCCGTTGCCGAAGCGGAAAACGAGAAGATTCTGCACGGTCTCTTTGCCGAGGTAGTGATCGATGCGGAATGTCTGGCTTTCCTTAATCACCTGAGCGATCTCCCGGTTCAGGGCCCGCGCAGAATCGAGATCGTTGCCGAAAGGCTTTTCGATGATGACGCGCCGCCACGTGCCGGGGTCTTCGCGCGTGAGTCCCTGCTCGCCAAGCTGGCGGATGATTTCCGAGATGAACCGGGGGAGAGTCGCAAGGTAGTAAATGACGTTGCCCTGGGTGTGATGCTGCTGTTCCAGCTCCGTGATTTTGTCTTTCAGGCGCACGAAGTCGGCAGGGTTCGCGAAATCGGCAACCATATACGACGTGTGATCCGCGATCCAGTCGCAGATGTTGCAGTCGGCCGGCGCACCGGCGTAGTGCTGCAGGCCTTCGCGCGTGCGTTTACGGAAATCGTCCTCGGAGATCTCATCCTTTGCGAAACCGAGCACCGCAAACTGTTTAGGCAGAAGATTCGCGCGCGCCAGATTGTAAAGCGCGGGGAGGAGCATACGCGTGGTGAGATCGCCGGAGGCCCCGAAGATCACCATGATGCAGCGGTCGGCGACGCGGCCGGAATCCTGAGTTTCCATGGGGTCTGCCATGATTCAGTTTCGCAGGGCTTTACGCTCGGTATGAACTTTCAGCTCAGGCGGCGGGTGGGATTGGGGAAGGGTTTGGGGGGTATCAGAGGATTTAACAGAGGTAACTGCGTTGGTAGGTGGCTTTCCCGCCTTGCCTGAGCTGTTTAACCAAGTTCACGCCTTAGCCGAAAGCAAGCGGCTTGCCAAACCCGAAAACTCCCCAAAACGGCCTTCCGCAGCCCGGACGGTACCGGATCGGCACCGTCCGCGTTTCAAAAGCGCATTTATTTCGACATTTACTTCGACACTTATTTCACATTCGGCACGTTTGCCGGGAGCTGCGAGGCACCCGGGATCGCGCCTTTTTCCACATCCGGCAGATCGATGTGGTTCGCTTCCAGCGTCGCGCCAATGGTCTGATCCAGCGCGATCCGTGCTCCCTGATACTGAACGCGGGCGGCCAGTTCCGCCGATTGCGCGGCCGCGAGGTCGCGCTGCTCCACGATCACGTTGTAGGGGAACGAAGCGCCCAGGCTGAACTTCTTCTGCTCGGCGTCCAGCAGCTGCTCCTGCAGGATGCGCCCCTGCACGGCTGCTTCATAGCGTGCACGCGCCTGGTGCAAAGCCACCACTGAGTTGGTGACGTCCACATGCGCCTGGTTCATATCCTTCGCGGTCATCAACTGCTGTTGTCGGAGCGAGAGCTGGTCGATGGCGTGGTCGGCCAGTGCAGCGCGATCGTAGATCTGTAAGGCGCCGAAGAAGCCGATACTCTCGCTGGGGAAGTCCTGGCGAAAGACCTGGCCGAGAGCGGTGCCGATGTTGCCCTTGAAGTAGGGGTCGGAGGTGAACGAAATGCCGGGCGCGAGAGTCACGATCTTCTGATTTCCCGCGAGTCCGGCGGTGCTGCGGCTGGCGAAAACGCCGGCGGAAGGCAGAAGTCCGTTGATGGTGCCGAGGGCGGAGATCTCGGCCGACTTGATGTTGCCGCGCTCGACGATCAGATCGCTGCGGTTATTCAGGGCGGTTTTCACCAGATCCTTAACCGGCGGGATGTCATCTGTCGACGGAATGACAAGCTGATCGACAGGGACGATGTCCACGTTCTGCAGCAAAGCATTGCCGGGACCGGTGCGGCTGATCAGATTCTTGAGCCGAAGCTGGTCGGTGGCGACGGCCGACTGCGCATTCACCAGCGAGAGCTGGCTCGAAGCCACCTGATTATTGGCGGTCGTGACGTCGAGCTGCGCGAGAGCGCCGAGATCGAAGCGGCGCTTGCTTTCGTCGTAGAAACGGCGCGCAGTGTCGAGTGCGGACTGTTTGGCTTTGGCGTCTTCGTAATCGGCGACGAGCGCGTAATAGGCATTGAGAACGTTGACGACGACGGCGGTCACCTGGGTCTTGAAGTTGAGCGGGGCGTCGTCCAGATTCATGCGCGCGACGGTGATGTTGCGCTGGTTGAGTTTGACGCCGAGGCCCTGGAGCAGGTTCTGCTGCACGCTGAACGAGAGACCGGGCGCGGAGGAGGGATTGAGCACGTCGAGCGGGGCGTTTTCGTTGACGTAGTGGTCGTTATAGCTGACCGTCACCGAACCGCCGGTAACGAGACCCTGCTGATAAGTTGCCGAGTAGGCGCGCAGACCCTGCACGAGATTCGATGTTTCACTCAGGCCGGTGAACGGCTGCGGATTGCTGCGATGGCTGTAAGTGTCGGATTCCTGGAAGGTGGGATCGAAAGTGGGAGTGACCGGGCCGACCTGCGCGACGGTGGCGTTGGAAGTGGTTCCGTTGGAGCCGCCGCGGTTGGCCGCGAACGAAACGCCGGCTGCAGCCGCGCTGCCGAGCACGCCCTGTCCGTTCTGCACGGACGACGCCTGTGAGGATCCGGAGGGCACGCCGGGCAGAGTGCCGCCCGCCTGGGAACGTTCCAGATTCCACGCCATGATGGGGAAGTTGTAGCGCGCGTTTTCGATATCGATGTTGTTTTCGAGCGCGAGGGCGATGGCGTCGCGAACGGTCAGATAAAGCTTGCCGGCGCGAATGAGAATCTGCATGCGGGCGGAGTCGCTCAGACGTGCGGGCGGCACCGTGGTCGGCGTATACGGGCGGCGGAGAATCGTCACGGTGGGGCGCACGGGTTCGATGCCCATGGGTACTGCTGGCGCCGAGCCGGACTGAGCCCAGACCGGAGATGCGGCCAGCGCGGAACACAGCAGTGCGCAAAGGCGGCGATTTTCCATTTACTTTGCACCCTGTGCCGGAACCGTGCTCGGCGTGGCGCGGACGCGGCCCGAGACGGCTTCCTCCATCGAGACGTGATTCACATCGAGCGTGCGGCCGAGCGCCTGATCGAGCGCGATGCGGGCGTGGCTGTAGTTGGCCATGGCCTGGGCTTCGGAACTCTGCGCGGCGGAGAGATCGCGCTGATCCTGCACAACCTGATAGGGGGTGCCGGCGCCGAGCTCGTACTTGCGCTGGTCGGCTTCGAAAGTCGCCTGCGAGAGAATGCGCGCCTGCACGGCGGCTTCGTAGCGCACGCGCGCCTGCTGAATGCCGATGACGGCGTTCTGCACATCGACGCGCACCTGGTTGACCTGCTTCTGGTAATTGAGCTCGTGCTGGCGGATTTCAAGAAGGCTGGTGGCGTAATCGGCCTGCGCGGCGCGGTTCCGCAGCGGGATGTTGAGTGAGAGGCCCGCGGAGTAGTTGGGATAATCGCGCTCGAAAATCTGCGAAAGCAGGTTACCGTAGTTGCCCACGAACGTGCTCGTCGGCGGAGCCGCGCCGGGCGCCAGACCGAGCACGTTGGGTGAGCCGGTGAGGCCGTTGTTCGTCAACTCCGCGAAGACCTGCAGCGTCGGCTTGAGAGAGTTTTTGATCCCGACCAGGTTCATCTGGTCGCTGTCGAGGTTAATCTTCGCCTGCTCCACTTCGAGCCGGTTTTTGAGCGCATCGGCGACGAGATCGTTGACAGGAGCGAGATTGTCCCGGGGCGGGATGCTCATGGTGTCGAGCGGAATGATGTGCACCTCGGCCAGGTCGGAAGTGGCGATGCCCTGGCGGCTGAGGGCGTTCTTCAGAATGGTCTCCTGCTGCAGAATGTTGGTCTCGGAGATGACCAGATCCTGGCGCGCGGAGAAAAGCTGCGACTGCGCGCGGGTGACTTCAATCTCCGCCAGCGTGCCGATGCGGACCTGATCCTGATTGTTCTTCAGAAGCTGCTCGGCGGTGGCGACCTCCTGCTGTTTGGCTTTGAGGTCCTGATTGAAGCTGACGAGATCCCAGTAAAGATTGAGCGCGGCGGTGACCGTGGTGATGACCTGCTGCTTGAACTGCAGGTCGGTGGCCTTCATGTTGTTCTTCTGCACACGGATGTTGCGGCCGTTGACGGCGCGGCCGAAGCCGTTGAGCAGGTTCTGCGTGATGGTGAGATCGATGTCGCCCGCGGTGTACGGATTCAGGCTGTAGGAAGCGCTGTTGAAGCGGTTGCGCGTGCTGGCGAATGTGAAGGTGGCCGTGGTGCCGGTGATGAAGTTCTGTGCATAGGAAGCGCTGAAACTGCGCACATTGTCGATCAGCGCATTGGTGCCGGTCAGCGAGGTCAGACTATGCGGCGATGTCGAGTGCTGGAACTGGGCGATGGTCGTAATGGTGGGGTCGAGCGAAAGCAGGCTGGGTCCGAGCTGCGTGATGATGCCGCCGCCCGCGCTGACACCGGCGCCGCCGCCCGAAGATGGCGCGCCATTGGTGTTGACGCTCACACCGCTGAGGCTGACGCTGGTGGGGCCGGGCGAAACGTTCTGACCGACGTTGCGCAGCAGGCTGCCGCTTTCCGCGCGGCGCAGCAGTTCGCGCGCCAGCAGCGGGCCGTAGCGCTGCACCTCGATATCGATATTGTTTTCAAGCGCGAGCGCAACCACGTCCTGCGCCGAAAGGTAGAGATTGCCCGCGCGGATGAGGGAGTCGAACCGCGATGTGTTGGCGAGATTGATCGGAGGAATCTGACGCGCCTGATAGGGACGAGTGAGCCAGCCGAAGCCTCCCTGGGGAGGATCGATGCGAACCGCGGTCTGCGCGTTCGCGGGCATGCCCGCAAGAACGGCAATCAGAAACGGCACAAAACTGCGGACTGTCGCGTTGTTCATTTGAATTCTGTTTCCAAGCAGGAGAATACGTCGGCGGACCCGTTGCGGTTCGCGTTATTTGATCGCCTGAGCGTTAATTTCCAATGGTATAGTAGCCCTTTGTGACGCCGCAAGCCGACCGCGTTCTGGATCTGTTTCGAGACACTGGCGCGTATCTGCAGGGTCACTTCCGGCTTTCGAGCGGGCTGCACAGTTCGGGCTATCTCCAGTCGGCGCTCGTTCTCGCATATCCGAAGCATGCGGAAGTGCTGGGCCGCAGGCTCGCCGAAGCGCTTTCCGGTTTGACGAACGGACACACGATCGGTTCCGTCATTTCACCCGCGCTGGGCGGACTGATCATCGGCCATGAGGTGGCGCGGGCGCTGGGCTTAAGATTCCTGTTCACCGAACGCGATGCGGACCGGAAGATGGCGCTGCGCCGCGGCTTCACGATTGCGCCGGGCGAGAAATTCGTGGTGATCGAAGACGTGATCACGACCGGCGGCAGCACGAAGGAAGTGATCGACGTGGTGCGCGCTCTCGGCGGCGAGACAGTTGCCGCCGGATCGATCATTGATCGCAGCGGCGGCACTGCCGATCTCGGTATCCCGCGCGTGGCGCTCGAGACCCTCACCGTGCCCGTATGGGAGCCGGAGAAATGCCCGCTGTGCGCGCAGGGTGAACCGGTCACGAAACCGGGTTCGCGGCCGGGCTAGCGTTTGTCACGGCGCATCCGCATCACGCTCGCCTGGGACGGCACCGATTATCATGGCTGGCAGATTCAGCCCGGTCTGCCGACCATTCAGGGCACGCTCGAAGAAGTCATCGGCGGGATCGAAGGCAGGGCGGTGCACGTTGAAGGCTCAGGCCGCACCGACGCCGGTGTCCATGCTCTGGCGCAGGTGGCGGCGATCACCATCACGAATCCGATTCCGGTCGGCAATTTTTGTCGCGCGGTGAACCGTCTGCTGCCGGCTTCCATTCGACTGCTCCACGCCGCCGAAGCGCCCGCGGGCTTTCATCCGCGCTTTGACGCCGTTGCGAAGACCTATCGCTACACCATGCAGCGCACGCCGGTCTGCTCGCCCTTCGAGTGGCGCTACGTGCATCATTATCCGTATCCGCTGGACGAAACGGCCATGATCGCGGCCGCGCCGGTGTTTGAGGGCGCGCACGACTTCACCGCGTTCGCCGCTTCTGATGTTCGCGACGAAGAAGGGAAGTCAATGGTGCGGACGATCTTCCGCTCGACTATGGAGCGCTCCGGCGACCTCTTGGTTTACACCGTGCGCGGCAGCGGGTTTCTGAAGCACATGGTGCGTAACCTGATGGGGACTCTGATCGAAACCGGTCGGGGAAATGTGGACCAGCGCGGGATCAGCGCGCTGTTTGCGCCGGACGCGGGCAAAAAGGGTGGTCCGACCGCGCCCGCCAAAGGACTGGTGCTGGAATCGGTTGAATACTGACGGCTACTGATCGGGAAGTTTCTCGCCCGGCCTCAGCAGCGTCGGCGGTTTGCGTCTTGGCTTGGAGTCGTCGGTGGTTGAGGCATCAGCCGTTGTCGTTTGACCGTTCTTCGCCGCTGCCGCCGGCTTGCCTTTGGAATCCTCCGCAGCCAGCGTCTCCTCGGCTTCTTTCTTCTGCCGCTGATCGGCTTCGGCAAGCTTGGCGCTACGTCCGGAAGCGTCTTCCCCAGCCTGATCGATGCTGTCCGACGTGCTCGCCATTGCCTCACGCAGGGCGACATCATAGAGGTCCACGTCCGCGGGATTGCGGTCCCTGATCTGCTGCAACTGCCCGAGGAACCGCTTTTCGGCAGTCGTCACTGCCGCCATACCTTCGCTCACATCAGCGCCGCGCCGCAGCGCGTCGTCGGTCACAGTGTCGATCGCGTCAATGATGTCGTTGTAGTCCTCCAGCAGTTCGCGCGCCTCCGCCGAGCGGCCTTTTTTCTCTTTGCTGAGGAGCCGCTGCAACTGGTCGATTCTCTGGCGCGCGAACAGGACGTAAAGTTTCAGGCGGTCGCTGGGCGCCTGCGCCTCCCGGACCTTTTCGATTTCGGCCTCGGTGAGAAAATCCTTGTCGGCAAGCGCCGGGACTGCGCCGATGAATACGGCGCAGATCAGAATCAGAATCGGCAGCTTCTTCATTGCGTACTTCTCTTTCTTCCCATAATGCCTTCAAACCAGGCATCGTGCAGTTCCTGTACTTTTTCTTTCGCGTCCTGGATCGAATCCCTCTCCGAGGCGTCCATCTTTTGCTCGAGATCGCCCAGGCGTTTCACCAGTTCCCTCGAGTGCATTTCGGCGTACTTATACGGCCCCGGATTTCGGCCCGGCGATTTGCCGCTCGCCGCGAGCGTCTCCTGCGCCAGTTTCAGACTCGCCACGACGTTCTTCAGTTCGGCAGTCACAGCCGGCATATCGCCTTTACCATAGGCGGCCTCGGCGTTCTTTTCGGCGACCCCGGCGTAATCCACGGCGGACCTCGCGCGGCGATCCGGATTCGGGTCCGCCTTGACTTGATCAATCGACGTCGGCAAGGGAGCCGCGAATAACAGTACGAGCGCGAGCACAGGGATCATCGGCGATTCAGCTCACTTTCGATGATACGGATTCTCTGGCGCGCCTGGAACTCCTGGTCGGGGTTTTTTCCGCCGTCGGCTGCCAGAAACTGCCGGTAGGCTTCGAGCGCCGGTTTGGGCTGCCGCAGTTTTTCGAGCGAAATCGCCCGATAAAAGTAGTCTCCCGCCCCTTCCTGCCCGAGCGCGCGCACGTGGTCGAGCGCCGCCAGCCCGCCGGCATAATCTTCGCCGACGACCAGCACATTGGCCAGTTCA
>Ga0182030_10023371_pt1 | contig 11437 bp, 8 predicted proteins | sample 812S3MmetaG_FD_121299 | JGI IMG/M metagenome (GOLD analysis project Ga0182030, IMG submission 121299) | Permafrost microbial communities from Stordalen Mire, Sweden - 812S3M metaG (Illumina Assembly) | ecosystem: Environmental > Terrestrial > Soil > Wetlands > Permafrost | place: Sweden...
AATAGCTTTTCTCAAGTAATACATTTTTTTTGCAGATTGTTTGCAGTTTTCAGCTAATTTATCCGCAGGAAATTTGAGATTTATCTTTGGGAGACTCAGATTAAAGCGAATCTGGCTTCCCGCCATGCTTTTCTTCCAAGCTGTGCTGTGCAGGGAAAGGATTATTCTCTTTCAATCGAGCAAGATCCTTTTCGCCAATTTGTTTCAAAATGGCACCTTTCTTCTGAGCTTTAGCGTTGCCGCTCTTCATCATTTTTTCGCCCCTGATGATTATTGCTCTGGCGTTGTTGCAATCATCATTATAACGACCCTGCATGCGAAGTTCGTCTATTGTGTAATCTCCGGGAGGTGCGCTGCCGCCGGCACTTCCACTACTGCTTGCTTTCGATTTCGAACCATGACGAGCTGTGCCGTCGTCACCATCTACGGTGCCAATTGCCCCTGGTGGCGTGAGTACACTACTTGCGCCGTTTGGCAGTGAATCGGTACCATCATTGGCCCCTGAAAATAGATTACCGAAGCCCGCAAAACTTGCTTGCTGCGTGATAGTCAGCACGCTCAAAAGTGCAACGCTGAAGACTGCTATTACTTTTTTATTTTTGCGCATTGGTCCTACCTCTCGATGGTGCTAATGAGCCTCAAACGGAAACTCCGCTCAAAACTGCTGAAGTTTGATGGTGAAAATCTGTAGCCTTTTCAAATGCACACGCTGCCCTCAAAACCTTTGCGTCGGCAAGCGGCTTTCCGAGTATCTGCAAACCTACTGGCATGTTTTTGTTGCCGAACCCGCATGGAAGCGAAATGCCAGGCAGACCGGCGAGATTGACTGGAATACTGGCGATGTCTGACAAATACATTGCCAGTGGATCGTTGGTTTTTTCGTCGAACTCAAAAGCCACTGATGGCGCCGTTGGAGTAATTACCAGATCGTAAGTAGTGAATATCTTTTCGAAGTCTTGAGTCAAAAGACGTCTGACTGACTGGGCCTTTTTGTAGTAGGCATCATAGTATCCTGAGCTTAAAACGTATGTTCCGAGCATGATGCGTCGTTTCACTTCGGTCCCGAAGGCGTCCTGTCGGGTCGCGAAGTACATAGACAAAATATCCTGTGCTTGCTCGTTACGATGACCGAATCTGACACCATCAAAACGGGCCAGATTGGCGCTGGCCTCCGCAGTCGCAAGTATGTAATAGACAGGCAGTGCGTATTTGGCATGAGGTAGAGAGACTTCTTCCACTGTAGCGCCGAGCTTTTCAAAGGTATTGGCGGCTTCCAAAACAAGTTTGCGGACGTCTTCATTAATGCCGTCGCCCAAAAGCTCTTTGACGATACCAATGCGCATCTTGCTTATAAGAGTCTCTGGGGAAGACTCTGCAAGTCCTTTCGCGAAGTCTATGTCGCCATTTAAGGTCGCAGTCTCCAGACCATTGTCGTCTAAATAATGTTTTAGTGAGGTTGAGTCTCTTCGGTCATGACCGGCAATTACCGTAAGAGCCTGAGCCGTATCTTCCACTGAGCGTCCGAATGGACCTATTTGATCTAAACTCGAGGCGAATGCAACCAGCCCAAAGCGGGAGACTAAGCCGTATGTGGGCTTCATGCCGACGACGCCACAGAAAGATGCTGGCTGTCGAATAGAGCCACCAGTGTCAGATCCTAGCGAAATCGGCGCAAAACCAGCGGCGACTGCTGCAGCGGAACCGCCTGAACTTCCTCCAGGTACATGTTTCAAGTTCCAGGGATTACGCGTGCGCTTGATTGACGAGTTTTCTGTCGATGAGCCCATAGCAAACTCATCGAGGTTGGTTTTACCGATACACACTGCCCCTGCGTCAAAAAGTCTGCGGACAGCCGTGGACTCATAGGGTGGAACGAAATTTTCCAGAATTTTGCTTGCGCAAGTCGTCGGATAGCCGATTACGCACATGTTGTCCTTAATCGCTACCGGAATTCCGGCTAGCGCAGGCAACTGCTCGCCTTTAGCGATTTTTTCGTCGACAGCTGCCGCCTGGCTGTCAGCTAGCTCGTCTGTGAAACACACGAATGCGCCCACATCTTTCTCATGAATCTTCACGTGTGCCTGATGAGCGCGAAGAATTTCTCTCGCACTTACCTGTTTGGTTTCTAAGAGCTTTCGAAGCTCTTTGATTCCTTTGCCAACTAGATTTTGCATCAGTGCCCCTGACTCAGGCCATTTTCTTAAAGATCAGGCAAGCATTGTGACCGCCAAAGCCAAAACTATTAGACATAGCGACATTGACCGGAACGTTATGACGAGCCTTGTGTGGAACGTAGTCCAAGTCACATTCTGGATCAGGATTATCTAAATTGATAGTAGGTGGAATGATGGAGTCGTGCATAGCGAGAATTGAGACAGCAGCCTCAATGGCGCCGGCCGCCCCTAAAAGGTGACCTGTCATAGATTTGCTGGAGCTGACAGTAAGACCATTTTTAGCGTAATCGCCGAAAACATTCTTAATGGCCGTGGTCTCGGCGCGGTCACCCAGTGGAGTCGAGGTGCCATGAGCATTGATGTACTGAACATCAGTAGGCTGGAGTCCTGCGTGTTTCAGGGCGATTTTCATTGCTCGTCCCGCGCCGTTGCCGTCTACACAGGGCTGAACTATGTCGAAAGCGTCACCGGTCATGCCGTAGCCAACTAGTTCTGCGTATATGTGAGCGCCCCGAGCCTGAGCATGAGTCAGAGATTCTAGAATTAGAATTGCGCCGCCTTCACCCATGACGAATCCGTCGCGGTCTTTATCAAATGGTCGGCTCGCCTGTTCGGGTGCGTTGTTTCGTGTCGATAGCGTACGGGCTGAGGCGAAACCTGCCATACACAGTGAGGTGATAGGCGCTTCGCTGCCTCCAGCAAACATGACGTCTGCATCGCCGCGTTGAATAATCATGTAGGCGTCGCCGATTGAATTGGCGGACGTCGCACAGGCAGTGACCGAACATGTATTCGGACCTTTTGCATTATGCAAAATCGATACCCATCCTGCCGCCATATTGACGATCAGCATTGGTACCGTAAATGGTGAACAACGGTCTGGACCCTTTTTGGTCAGAACGTGAAACTGTTCCTCTATCGATTGAAAGCCACCAGCGGCGGAGCCAACGACGACTCCGACGCGTTCAGGATCTTCTTTCGATGTGTCTAATTTTGCATCTTCAACAGCGAGACGGCTAGCTGCTACTGCGAATTGAATAAATCTATCTGATCGTTTGGCCTGTTTGGGCTCCATGTACTTTGTCGGATCGAAATCTGTAATTTCGGCCCCAATCGTACAGGCAGATCGGTACTCTTCAGGCACACGAGTTATCTGTTTGACACCCGATTTTCCGTTGACAATTCCTTGCCAAAATTCATCTTTGCCGATTCCAACAGAGGAAACGACACCGATACCGGTGACTACGACTCGTTCTTTCAGCATATATTCGGTCATAAAATTAGATCTCAATACTCCAGGCAGGTGCCCTGCTCATCGCGAATGCATAGCAGGAAACGCATCCCACAAGGAGTAGAGCGATCGCCTAATTTCGACGTTAGATATGGGCAGAAATGTACTTAGTTGCTTCACCAACTGTGGTGATTTTTTCGGCATCTTCATCCGGAATTTCCATTCCGAATTCTTCTTCAAGAGCCATGACTAACTCAACTGTATCTAAGGAGTCAGCACCAAGATCTTTTGTGAAGCTTGCCTCCATCGTCACCTCGTCGGCATTTACATTCAATTGCGCGACAGCAACCTTCTTTACTCTCTCGAAGGCTTCCTTCTCTTCCATGTGTGCTTCAAACCCCCATAACCGAAAACGCAACAATAACAAACTCACTACACTGGTGAGCAAGGGAAACTAGAATATCACGTCGAACAAATAAGCACGACTTTACGGTTACTTTGTTTGAACCTTTGCATAAACAGCCTTTTCGGCGAATTACCAAAAAAACTTGTGCCCAGCGGCGCACTGACAACCCACTGCAAACAAAGGGAAGGAGATTGCAATTTTTTAACTCGTCTGTGCTTTCAAAATGTAATGTTTATCTACGCCTGACATGTGTACGGTCGATTATTCAAAACGAAGCCCTTATTTCTTTTTTTGTTCTGTTCTCGATGATTAGAGAGATTGTTTGTAAAGATAGTCAGCGTCTCTATCTAGTGAATCGGCTCTTTTGAATAACTTGTCGGCCGCGCTGTAATTGCCCTTTTGCCATGCATCGTGGCCTTCGTTTCTATAAAAACGGGCTTCAGCTCGCACTCCCAGGCACTGTCTATATTTATCTTCTTTCTTTTTTTTCTGTTCTAAGTTGCGGTTTGCGCGTTCTTCTTCATATCTGCGAAATTCATTGACATCTTTATCGAAGTCGCTGATATCGGACTTTCCGTCGAGGACGTCGCTTGCCGCATATTTCAATTTCATTTTTTTGCTGTCGTTCTCGCGCAATGCTGTTTCATCGCGGAGGTCTTGATTTTTGAAACCATTTCGTTTGAGATGAATTTCTAATTTTTCGAGTTCATCTTGAACCCTACGAGCGTCATCATCTTCATCCCGGCGTTTCTGTTCTTTCTTCTCTCGTCGCTCTTCCTCTTCTTCGCGGCGCTTCCGTTCAGCTTCTTCCTTTCGTCTATATTCTCTTTCCATCGCTTCATGGAAATCCCCAGTTTGCGAGCTTGAAGGAAACATTGCAAATAAAAGTGCGGTTGCCGCGAACACGACTCCACCTGAAAATGTCGCTACCAGCGCTATTGCCTGACCAACTACATAGAGATTTTCAGATATGCATTCTTTCCAATTGAAACCAGCGTGGGGACGAAAGGTTTTGACTGAACTTGCCGCAGCGGGACTCTTCGCAGCTGGACTCTTCGCAGTGGGACTCTTCGCACCGGGACTCTTCGCACCGGGACTCTTCGTAACGGAGATTGTCGTGCCGAAACTTGTCACAAGCGCACGAGTCACACTGGAACATGCCTCCAGCAAGCAATCAATGATCTGATGGAAAATACGCAGAAGTGAATGTAGAAGGTCATCGAGGTGATGTTTGATGTCGTCACTTCTACTTGCAGCATCGTACTCGCAGAAGTCGCATCGATAAATCCCTGCGGCATAGACATTGCGGTTATGTGGGGATAGACGTCGCTCAATAATTCGACGTTCGACCCGTCTGCGTTCTATCACTTGTATCATCTGAGTTTTCTCAACAATTACTGCTGTCGTTGTCAGCACCGGAATTGGTGCTTCCTCAGGATGAAGAAAAGAGCTTGCAATTTTGTTGCAAGCTCTCGATAGAGTTATGGCAAGTATTCGACTGAATCAGTCTGACCCAGATTATGTGTATAGACCGCCGCTGATTTCAAGCGTTTGCCCAGTCACGTAAGAGCCGCCTGTGGCGAAGTAGAGCACAGCTTGTGCAATATCTTCTGGTGAGCCCATGCGACCAAGTGGCACTTTTTCGAGTATCGCTTTGATTACTTCTTCTTTTAACGCTCTGGTCATATCAGTATCAATAAAGCCAGGAGCGATTGCGTTTGCTGTGATATTACGCGAGGCATATTCGAGGGCGATGGTCTTAGTGAAACCGATTAAGCCTGATTTTGCTGCCGCATAGTTGCATTGTCCGAAATTTCCATGCACGCCGGATGTGCTGGATATGTTGATTACAGCTCCAGAGCGCTGCTTGGACATGATTTTGAGAACTGCCTTTGACACTTTGAACGCTGAGGTCAAATTTGTGTCGATAACCGCTTGCCAGTGCTCTTCGCTCATCTTCATGATTAAGTTGTCGCGGGTGATACCGGCGTTGTTAACGAGAACATCGATGCGACCCCAGTGACCGACGACAGCGTCAACCATCTTCTGAACGCTTTCCGTATCGGTCACGTTGCATGGTACGCCAAAAACTTTGCCACCAGCTTTGGTCAATTCTTCAGTCGTCGCTTTTATCAGCTCTTCGTTTATGTCGCTTATAACTATTTGCGCGCCTTCATGCATCAGAGTGGTCGCGATTGCTTTACCAATTCCTCGTCCCGAACCTGTGATCACTGCGACTTTTTCAGCTAACCTGCTCATTGATGATTTCCTTCCCTATGCTTTGTGTTTATTGTTTTTGTGGCTTTACTAATTAGTTAATTCGCACGAAATCTCGTACGAAGAACTTTCGGATCTAACTCCAAAATTTGTTCAAATCAGCGCATAATTTTTGAATGCGCTCTTTTTCATCAATACTGCCTGTCCATCGTGCAGGTAGTGCATCGTAGCCATGATAGGCACCAGCCAGTGCGCCTACTATCGCTGAGACTGTATCGGTGTCGCCGCCCGATCGAGCCGCAGCGCAGATTGCTTCTTCTGCACTGTGCCTGAAGATCAAAAATATTCCGACTGCTGTTGGTACAAGCTCTGTAACGGTCGACTCTACGTTCACCAGCGAATAGGGCAGACTCTCAGCAGGATTTTCATAATCGAGATCTGGTGCGACATCGTCCCATGCTTCTGCGAATCGAGAGTCAAAACGATTTGCTATTTCAACTTGTCGTGCAACATATGCCTGCACTTGTTCCTTAGTGTCTAATCGACCACCATGAATGAAAAAACTGATGCTGTCAGCTACTACCGCAGCACTTGCTGCCGCACGTTTATCGCCCTGGGTTAGACCTGCTTGCTTTGCGGCGATTTCGATCGGCTCGCCAGTGGTCGGAGCGCCTGGTAAGCAACCGGCCGCAAAAACTCTTGACGCGGCACTCGCATTCAATGATTCAGGACCGTCCTCTTGAGGCTCGACTCCATCGACCAGATTGCGCATGCCGGCGATTGTATTTACTCCAGCCGATGCGTTTGCAAATGTTTCGGCTGTAAGCAGAAGCTCGAAGCGACGAGATAGATCCGCGGAGTTCAACTGCCCATTGTTTTGAACCAGACTTTCACCTAGCGCCAGTCCTTGATAAGCATCCGCTAAAAGCTGTCCGGCTTTGTGGTCTGGCATGAGGCTGCGTGAAAGACCCGGCGTGTAATCGCGTAGACCAGAGAGACCGACAGTGGCGCTGATATCTTTGTGATTTAATCCAAGCCCACTGCCACCTAAAGAGTTCGCGCAGACGGCGCCAAAGATGGTTCCCTTCACCCGGTCATGGATGGCAGAAACGTTACTGGGGGCGGCTTTTCCAGGTGCGGGATTTTCCAATGCAGTCACCGAAGGAATGAGTTAGACATTAGCTGGCGTTAACAACTGCAAAACTTCCTTATTATTGCACTGGCAGCAATGGGGGATTCTACGTATGAAAGTGCCAATTGTACGTGTCGACAAGGGCTGCCGCTTGCAATAAGCTTCTTTATATCAAAGGTTGAGAGCTTTTTTAAGCGAACAAACCTTTGCAAATCTCTGGCTTGGCGGCTGGATTAATCTGATCTCAGGTTTGACTGAAGGAAACTCGGAGGCCGTGTAACGAATTTATGACTGACCAGCCGAACAGGCGTAGTGCTACTGCCGACGATGCAACTGCCAGTGCAACAATAGCGAAAAAAACTGCGGCTGTGACTGGTGACAAGTCATCTACGACGGATTATGGAAGCGGTGAGTTCTCGGAGCAGTACAAAGCTGCGCAAAAAATCCTCGCTGAAGTAAATCGGGACAGTCTGAAACAACAAATTGTCCGGGCTGAAGACTCGGTCATATCTCTTGCCGCTACGAAGGCTTCGACAAGCGATGCTCCAGGAAAAGTTGTTCCAATCAACCCGGCGGTGCCTCTTGAACACCACGACGCTGACTTCTTCAAACATGATCTTGTGCATGATACCGAACGCATCTCCAATGTAATTGGTAACTCGTTTTCTAAATATCTCAAGCAAGGCGTAGCTGAAGCCGGTAAAGAAAATTTTGAAAACGGAGAGTGGGTCGAGAAATTCGAGACTGGTGCGATGATTGGCGCAGCTTTGAGGACCGTCTTGCCGAAGGAAGGTGTAGTGAGGGCGCTTGCTTCCACCGTTATGGCGTTCAATATGGCCAAAGATCTGGCGGTGCCTTTTTATACTGGTGCAAAAGATGCTGTCGCTGCCAGAGACGATAAGGCCCTGGACGATGCATCCAGAAAAGTTTCTAAAGGAGTCGGAAATTTTGTTGTAGACAATCTTATCGGATTGCCTGCTGCTAGCTTTGGCGCATCTGCAACTGGTGCAGTGTTAGAGAATGCCGCACCTGGTTTCGAGCTCAAGAAAACAGAATTCTGGGCATCAGATAAAACTAAAATAGGACGCTTCTTCAACGGTACAGCTGAAAAAGTGGATCGGGCAACCAGCAGTTTAAGTGAGTCGATAAAGCCATCTGATCCCGAGGCGTTAGCACGTGCAACTGCAAGAGCTGCTGTCGCCAAGTTGCCTGCCGCAGAGAAAGTGAAGCTTTTGCAAGAAGCTGGTGAACATGCGAAAAAGCACATTCAGAATGCAGAATTCTACAAGTTCGGACCGGAGGTCAACGTCGCAGAACTGGTTGATAAGACACAGGCTGCGCCACTTGGAGGATCATCTATCGATGAGCGGCCGATAAGCCTGGGCTCGATTCGAAGGATAAAAACCAATGAGGCATCCGCTAAGTTCAGCACGGAAAAGGCAGTTGGTCCTGGGAAGGGAGTGGAAGTCAAAGGAAAGAGAGTTGGCTTCAGCCGTTTTATGGATGGGCTGGAAGAAGGTAAATCAGCTGAAGAAGTTGTTTTTTCTGGCGCCGGCACTGAGCTTTTGACATCGAAGTCAGACGTCAGCGCCCGCGCTCACGGTATTGCCCCTGCGATTCCTGAGGATGTTAAAGCCCGACGTGGAGCACAAGACACCTCGTCTTCTGTCGATGAGTCCACCGATGTTCAAGGGGCAGCAGCCGTCAGAGCTGGACAACGTCGGGGCAAAACAGGTCCTGTTCCAGATGATACCAAATCTGGTGGCAGCAAATCTGGTGACAGCAAACCTGATGTCACAAAACCAGGTGATGCAAAATCTGTCGATCCCGCAGCACAAAAAGGCGAAAGCGACAAGACCACTGGAACTGACAATTCAACTCAAAAATCGAGATCGTCCTCTAGTCCTAAAGACGATTATAGACATTCTAACTTTGCTCAGGTGGCTAGAGTGGCCAAAGCTGCTCAGGAGCTTTGGACTCCTGAAAAGGTCAAACTGGCCGATGCTCGTGACCAATTTAGAGGACCTATTAACGCTACGACCGAAATGAATCGCGCTGTTTTGTCGCCTGAATATAAAGAGAGCACCGCACAGCTAATGGGTCTAATTGATCAAGTTGACAGTGCAAAGAATTTGAAAGCTGCAGGAATGCTTCTCATGTATCACATGAAGGCAGCCAATCAACTTTTGTTCAGCCAGGACAATGTTCGCGACCTGAACATGTTCACACATGAAATGACCGGCGTTTTCTTGACTGGAATGCGCAAATTAGGAATTCCTGAAGATAGTTTGCAAAAAATCATTCCTTCTCTGGTTGCCGAGACAGACGATAAGGGCTCTGGGTATTTCACCTTACCGCCTGTAGACGGAGTTCTTGACAGACCCGTCGCGATCGTACCTCGTTCGTTTACACGATTGATCTCGGTCATGTCCTCTGTGCTGCTTCATGAAGATCTCGGGCACAACCTCAATGGTCGTCGGATGGCACGCCTGCCGGAAGCAACCAGAGACAGCTTGATCCGTGGTGCCGTCACAGATGCCATGACTGAAAACAAAATTCCAGACAAAATGCTGCGCATGAATGGTCAGAACATAAAGACCAGCGAACTGATGTTCAAATTTTTAATAGCTACGGCTGGCGAAACTACTGCTGATTTCATGGGCACTATTGGTGGTGGTGTTGGTACGGCTGTATCCATGGGAGTTCTACTGCAATCGATACGTGATGGCGGTTTGCTTGAAACGAGAAATGTATATGGTAATGAGTTTGAAGACGGAATAGAACCGCATGGTATCGACCGCTGGCGGATCAAATTTTGCGCAGAGGTTATGCGTCAGCTTGCTGCTGGAGATAAAGCTGTTATTGAGCAGGCAGACGCGCTCGACCAGTATGCGAAAGAAGCTAGCCGCGCAGGTGACACCTACACATGGGCCAGTGTCGATAATCCAGGCGAGAAAGTTGACATGCCCATGAAGGATTGGGATGCAGTTATTCCACATATCGTCAAGGCGCAGCTTGATACGGTTCTCGACACACTCCAGGACGTTAACGGTAGAAAACACACGCTACGTGAAATGTTCGGCGATGGATTCCCTCAGAAAGTCAAAGGGATAGATGCTCTGGCAGACCAATTTGTTGACGCCATTCAAGATGGCAAATCTGAATTGCCTAACTTCGACAAGACTAAATACACAATAGGTCAGGTCTTTACCGCAGGACTTGTTGCCTGGCTCAGAGCCACTCGCAATAACATTGATCCCGTCGATTCTTTGAAGGCGATCGATAATATTTCATCTAATTTGAGAAGCCAGTATCGTGAGTTTAATCCCAATGAAGTGCCCCTGACGGCTCCTGGTTCGGTCAAACTTAAACAAGCTCTAAGTCAATCGCCTGCAAAAATAATCCGCATGACCGGAGCTGCCGTCGCCGATAGTGGACCGTCTATCAGGGAAGGCGCCGATCGAGTCGCTCCGGTTATGGGCGGCACTGCAACTGGAGACGTTTATGCCGCTTCTCAATGGTTATATAAGGAAGCTCACGAGATGGCTGCGCGAACGAAAGAAGTGCTCGGCTACGGTAGCGCACAAAGTGTCGCACCCGATCTGGCACCAGACGCTCCACAGCAAGCTGTAAAACAGTAAAGGCTAAACCCGCTTACACTTGCGCGCAAAGTTTATAATGGCGTTTGCCAGCGTTGTGCGAGGACCATGATGACATCTCGACCACTTTCGGCACTGATTACTTTCAGTGCGATTTGTATGTTTGATTTAAGTGCCGGTGCCCAGAATTCGTCTTCGGTAAGTCCGCAGGCGAGAGCGCAGGCGACCATCATGTACAGTCAGGCTCTTCAGGCGTTTGCAAATGGAGATTATCCAACCTGCCTCGCCTTGTGTAAGCGAGCTGAGATGGTCGACAATGCCAACAAGGATCTCTTCAACATAGAAGCCATGGCTTACGCTCAGGCGGGAGAGAACTACAACGCTATGGTGAAGTTTAGGGCGGCTCTTTCGCTTGACTATAACTTCATCACGTGCCGGAATAATTTTGGTGTTTTTCTAAACAGAACAGGCAAACAAAACGAGGCTAAAAAAGCTTTCGAAGAATGCATACGCATCAATCCTCGTTATCCTGATGCCTATTACCATCTCGGACAAGTTTACGAAGCACAAGGTGACCTGGAAAAGGCTGTCGACAACTACCAGACTGCAGTCAATTTGAATCCTAATTATGCTGACGCGCAACGAGATTTGGGATTGGCCATTTATCAGCGCGTTATA
>Ga0182030_10023372_pt1 | contig 11437 bp, 11 predicted proteins | sample 812S3MmetaG_FD_121299 | JGI IMG/M metagenome (GOLD analysis project Ga0182030, IMG submission 121299) | Permafrost microbial communities from Stordalen Mire, Sweden - 812S3M metaG (Illumina Assembly) | ecosystem: Environmental > Terrestrial > Soil > Wetlands > Permafrost | place: Sweden...
GCCACGAAAGGGAGAAACGGCAGGTGGCTGGCTCCCATTCGGGCTCCCGCCGCTAGACACAATTTCGAAAAATACCGTGGGCCGTACAAGATTTGAACTTGTGACCTCTTCCGTGTCAGGGAAATCCAGGGAGGTTCCAGGTGTCTGTCGCCGTCGGGTTGAGTCGAACGGGGAGCCCTTGGCCTGCGGGAGTATTCTGAGTGCGTCGCGCTGAGTCTGAGGATGCCTGATTGCGTTGGCTCTCATCCTGGCTCTCACGGCCTTGCGCGAGCATCTACGACCAGTATCCCGCGCGGCGTGATGACGCGTTTCTGTCAGTGGTGCCGGTCATAATCCGGCCATGAAGCTGAGGCGGCTGCGAGACGGTGACGTCCTGGAGGACGGCGACGTCGTGCTAGTGCGCGGTGGTGACCTCGACCCGGACATCCTGTGCGCGGATGCGGTGCGCTATCACAGCATCTACGGCGTCTACGGAATCTCGGTCTTCGCCGTCCGCGATGTCTCCCTCGATGAGCTCGCTCAGCAGGTTCCGCTGGTCCGCTTTGCCCGCTTGAGCCTGCTGAAGGCCGGCGATGTTCTTGCTGCGGGGATGAGGCTGGAGCCGCCCGGCCGCAACCCGCGTCATTTCACCGTGGGCCTTGATGACCTGGAGCGTGGCGTGCAGCGACTTGCCAGTTGTCCACACCAGATCGTGCCGAACGCGTATCACGACGCGTAACCTGGATGGTGGAGGAAGCTGATGGACTCGCATATCGATCTGGTAGCCGACCTCAACGACGAAGACGATGAGGGACTCGGCTGGTCGACACTGGGCGAAGCCAGCAACCCGGCTGGCATTCGTCCCGGGGTGATGCTGGTCGCCGGGAACCGTCAAGCCCAGGCGGTCGTCCGGGTAGTGGCCGTTGGTGAGGACGGCCAAGTCCACTTCACAGTGCTGCCCGGGTCCGTGGAGAAGAACCGTCATCTCATCGGCCGCGCCCTAGCCTGACCGCCAGTGGTTAGCCCGCTTGAATCCAACCTGTCCGATCCCTAGCGCAGCTCGAATGCAGGAACGGCATACGAGCAGATGCACGCGCTCGATGCATCTGCTATCAGCATTCTGCTCGACGAGGACGCTCCTACCAGGATGCACAGTTGCCTCCTCCGCGGGCAACCCGGTTCCAAAAGCCATCCGCTCATGCCGAAATGAGTGCGTCATGTCTCGCATGAAGATTCGCTGTTTGACTTGTTTAATTGCAGCCTTAAAATCTGAGGAGTATAGATAAGGCCAGTTCCATGGGGAGCAATGGTCAGAGAATTTTGCTCAGCCCTCTTGCGGTTGAGGACGACCCGTTGCCGTCCTGTAGAAGTTTACCAGATCTGCACTGGTCCATCGCTTGCACGAGTGACCAGCTGACTATCAATCTGGCAGACTCTAATCTCACGCTTTCATAGTGCCGATTCCAACGATCTCACGTATTCCATGACCTCGACATCTTGAGCTGCGAGCTCATCGACTGACCGTTCCCAGTTCCTGGCGGCCTCTGGAAGATCACCCAGTGGTATCGCCAGTGCTAGAAGGTTCTGTATTTCGCGCAGCAGCGCCAAGGTCACTTTAGGACTGGGGGGTTCGGGGGCGTAGTGCGGAACGGATCCCCACAGCAGAATGGAGTCCAGGCCGGACTCCGCGACGGCCTTCGCGAAAACCGTTGTAATGCCCGTGGGTCCTCCTCCCGTTCTAGGCGCCGGAGAATGTTCGGTGTTGTAACGGGCTGCGCTTCTCGGGTTATTCACAGTCGCATTGACCGGTACAGGCCTGGTGTGTGGGGAATCGGCCAGCAGGGCAGCAAGAGTAATGACGGCGCGCGGACGAACTGGTCGCACTAGCTTCATGAGCTCCTCCGTGAACGCTTGCCAGCGCATATTCGGCTCTATCCCGTGGATCAGCAAGAGGTCGATGTCCGTTCCGGGAATTACCCCTGCTGAAAGCCGAGTCGTCGGCCAGATGATGCGCAGGTCGGCCAGGTAATCACCTTCCGCGACCGGGCGAGTCACCTGGAAGTCGTAGTAGTCATCGGGATTGATGGCCGCGACAGCTTGCGTCTCCAACGCCAATGCTAGGTGGTGGGTGGCTCCGGTTGCCGCTTCGCCGGCGTCGTTCCACCCCTCGAAGGCGGCGATTACGATCGGCGAGCGGAGGCCCTTGATGCCGCTCACTGGCCGTCGCCCTCCGATTCGATAAGGTGGGTCTGGTAGAGCCCGCGGTTGCCCGCGACGATTAGCTGGGCGTCGCCGTCGACCCAGGCGACGAAGCGGAGCCGGGAATCCGTTCTAAGCATGGCAACCGATTTATTCCTCCTGCCGTCCCAAACGTGCACGGTTCCATCGTCGCCGACGCTGGCCAGTCGGGTGCCGTCGGCGGAGGTTGCGAGGGCCTGGACCCGCCCGTCGTGAACCGCGTACTCCGCGAGCCGCTCGCCCGTGGAAGTATCCCAGATCAGTACGCTGCCATCTCGCCCGCCGGCGGCTAGCCATGTACCCGAGGGGCCAGCGGTGAGCGCGCTTACTTCGCGGTTCCCAGCGTCCAATTCCAGGCGCAGCTCGCCGCTCAGCGGTTCCCAGATCCTGACGCCCTCGTCCGCTTCACCGGTCGCCAACCAGGAACTGTCAGGGGCGACGGCCATCGGGCGGCGCCGGATGCCGAGCAGAGCGCCCTGGCTGCCAGGGCCTGACCGAGGTCGCTGGGAGCTCGGCAGAACGCGTGACAGCTTCCTCAGCGCCATGTCCCAGATCTGGACTGAACCGTCACCGGCAGCGCACGCCAGCCATGAGCCGTCGGGTGCCACCAGAAATCCTCTGACGCCCTTGTTGCCTTGCTGCCTGTTCCGCTTCGATGCGGACTCGGCAGCATTCAGTATGTGCCGTGGAGCACCCGTCGCCGGATCCCAGATTCGGATCGCTCCGTCAGCGCCGCCGCTGGCCAGCCAGGAATCATCGGGCGCGACGGTCAGCACCAGCGAGCCTGCAGGGTTAACCGTCCGGCCGGATGAGCCGGGCCCCCTTACCGTGGCCCTGAGGAGCCCGGTCCGGGCGTCCCAGATGCGCATCTCCCCCTCCCGGTCAGCGGTGGCCAGCCACGATCCACCTGGCGCGAAGGCGAGAGCCTGGATGTCGGACAGGTGTGCCAGCACTACATGGGCGGGCATTATCGCGCCGCGGTTCCAGATGCGAAGCTGACCGCCTCGGTCGCCGGTCGCGAAGCGGGTGCCATCCCGGGTCACTGCCATGACTTGGATCGCCAACCCAATCTCAGCCGACGTCAAGTCGGCTCCGGTGACAATGGGCTTCCAGACCCGCACCACGGACTCGGTAGCGCTGCCGCTGGCTAGCCAGGCGCCGCCTTGCCCGATGGCCAGATGATCGACACCCAGCGGGTGCGCACCAAACACCCCACACACGTCTCCTGACGGCAGTTCCCAGACCCGCACAGTGCCATCGGAACCGCCACTGGCCAGCCATGAGCGGTCCGGTGCCGCTTCCAAGCTTGAGACTCCGAGGACTCGCTGCGGCAGGGTGGACTTGTTACGTCCGGATGGAAGGTCCCAGATCTTGATCGCCCCGTCCCCGCCGGCGCTGACCAGGGACTGGCCATCGTCGGTGAAAGCGACCGCCGTGGCACCCGCCTCGTGCGCGTCAATCACCAGTTCGGTTTCCTCGCCCGGTAGCTTCCAGATCCGTATCGAGCCGTCCTTACTCGCGCTGGCGAGCCGGTGGGCCGACCCTACCGCCAGCTGACTGACGCTGCCGGAATGTCCGGTTAGAGTCGCCACTGCAGAGCCCGTTGCCGGATCCCAGATCCGGATGGCTTTGCGGTATCTGCTGGCGCTCGCCACCCATGACCCGTCTGGTGCCACCGCGAGCATGCTCCCGCCGAGCCCTCCCGCCGTGAGCAGGAACCGACAGCGCGCGTTCTCCGGGTCCCAGATGCGTAGCGTGCCGTCTGGGCTGGCGCTCGCCAGCCACGAAGCATCCGGAGCGATCACAAGCGCGTCGATCTGGTCCGTGTGTCCTTCAAGTACGGCGATGCAGTCGCCGGTGCGCAGATCCCATAGCCTGACGGTGCGGTCCCTAGCCCCGCTGGCCAGCCACGAGTCGCCTGAGGTCAAAGCGATCGCGGTGACGCGATCGGCGTGCCCAGTGAGGACAGCCCGCGGCAGGCCGCCACGTGGATCCCATACCCGGACTGTTCCCTCGTTGTCGCCGGTGGCCAGCCAAGGGGCATCGCGCGTCACCGCCATCGCCGACAAGTTGTCCTTATGCCCGGAGATGCTCCGGAACAAGGCAGGGTGCGGCTGGTCGGGCATCTGCCGGGCCGGGGCCAAGTATGCATCGGCGATCTGCCGCTGCAGCGCGTGCGCAGCACTTGCTAGGGCAGGGACCCCGGCTCCGTAGGCGGCAAGCGTCGCTTGGGCGGTAGGCAAAGAGTCTTGGGGCCGATAGAGGTGGCTCGTCTGCTGGAGCAGGGAGGCGAGCGCCCGAGCCGAGGGGTCCGTGGGCAGGAGCGTAAGGTCCGCCTCGACGTTGGCAGCGCCGGACGCATGAATCCTCGCTGCGGACCAACGGAGGTCGTGGATGAGCTCAGTCAGCTCGCCAATGGCGCTACCCCCGGCGAGATGGCGTGTCAGATGATCCCAGAGGTATGGCTCGGTGGCTGGCATCAGCCACCAGCAGGTCCGCTCCTGCTCGGTTGCGAGGTTCCTCCGGTGAACCTCGACGAGGGCCATGTGGAAATCGGCCAGCCGATCACCGACCGTATGCCGCAGATAGGCGTGCACGACATCATGGATGCGAAACGACGGTTGAGGGCCCGTGAGCTGGAGCTGGATCATACACAGATCAGCCAACTCCATGCACAACTGCTCCGCCTCCGCCTGGTGCGCGCCGCCGGTTCCTGACCAGAGTGCTGCGGCTGTCGTCACCGGGATGTCGGTGTCGTCGGAGAATACGGCGAGTTCGTGGTAACGCTCAACCCACGCAGGGTCTGTGTCGGCGAGAAGGCTCTCGCTCGCGTGCACCGTCGCCGCAACCGCGTCCTGTCGACGCGAGGAGCTGGTGATGTCCAGAACAGCCGGGCCGTCAGACGTGATCTCACGTTCAAGGGCGTGGACGGCTGCAGGCAGGTCGGCGCCATAACGGAGACGGCGCTGGAGGGCCCGGTTCACCAGTGCGATCAGCACCGGCCAGCCACCGGTGAGGTGAATCAAGCCAGACAAGTCTGCACTGCCAGCGTCTTCGCCGAACCCATCGGTGAGCAGTCGCAGCGCCTGGTCGGCAGGCATCGCGTCCACCATGACCGCGGCGCCGGCTTGGGGCAAGATGTTGCGGCTCCGAGTGGTGACCAGCCGAACGCAGCCCTGCCCGCCGAGCAAGAACGGAGCCAGTTGATCGTCGTGCCAGACGTCGTCAATGACGAGAAGCGAGTCACTGGTAGCGAAGAGCATCCCGAGGTGCTGGCCGGCTGCCTCGGGGTCGGTGAAGGTGGGCCTTCGGCCAGAAAGCAGTTCCGAAACCTCGTTGATCCGGTTAGCCAGCGCCGGGCCGCGAACGCTCTGTCCCACGGTCACCCAGATGATGGCGTCGGAAAAGCGCTGCCGCACGCGCCGGTCGCGGCAGGCCATCGCCGCGAGTGTCGTCTTGCCAAAGCCGCCGGCTCCCTCAAGGCCCGCGATGCCCACCGTTTCAACGGCAGACTGGTTGAGTCCGAGGCTCACCTCTTCGCTTTGGCCTTCCTCAGGGCTCCGCGCCGCGGGAAGGCACAGAAGCTCCACGAGCGGTTCAAGCAACTCGGGGCGAGGTACTTCCGAACCGGTCAGTCCAGGAACGGCGAAGACCGGAGATCTGTCGGATCCGACCGGGTGCACCGGGGGGAAGTGCTCCTGCAGCGACGCGATCAGTTCACGAAGACCGGCGTCCCGGTCCCGGGTGAGATCCGCGATCTTGCCGTCGAAGGCGAGGTGGCGCAGGTTGGCGTCAGTGTCTATCCGTACAACGAAGACACGCGGTGGGGCGCCTTCCGTGCGCGCGGCATTGATCACATGCTCGCACCACAAGCTGCCGGCCGCCCGGACGGTACCGCAGACCACGATCGGGCCACCGCGGGCGATGGCAGCGGCCGCCGCCCCCATGAGTGATTCTCCGACCAAGGTCGTGCCGTCGTGACCAACGTCGTAGCCCGCAGCGCGGAGAGAAGCGGCCAGCCACTCGGCCCTGTCCTCCTCTCCGCGAGCGTGGACGATCCACAGCTTCACGGCAACACCTCTAGTCGAAGTATTTTAGGATCAACTCAATGATGACAGACTCATCCTCATGCGAGACGATAGCCGCTGACACGCAGGGTCAGTTACTGGACAGCCTTGGGGGCCGGAGGCCTAATGGCCAGTATTTTTGTGAGTCATCGTGTAGCAGACGCGAATGCTGCCGAGCGGCTCGCCGAGGAATTGCGCACTCGCGGGCACCGCGTATGGCTCGATGTCTGGGAGATCTGTCTCGGGGATTCTATCGTCGAAAAAATGAACGAGGGTCTGAGAGATTGCTCCTATGTCGTGCTCTGTTACTCGGACGCTGGCTCGACGAGTCCATGGATGAGCCGTGAGTGGATGTCGGCGCTCGCTCGCCAGCTTGGCGGCGCTGGGGTCATTGTGCTTCCTGTAAGGCTGACAGGAGGGTCACCGCCGGCGATCCTGGCCGACATAAAGTACGCCGATCTCACCGCTGACTGGGATGGCGGCGTCCATGCCCTCTGCGCGGCGATAAGATGACTTGGATTCGTGATGGCTCTGCTACATGCCAGAGGTTCGCCGGATCTTCCCAGTGGGTGGCGCAGCCTGGCGTTGGCAAGCCTCTGCCGGTAAAGCCATTGCCTTTCCCATCGGCAGACGCAACTGATACGACCCCGCACAGAAACTGCGTCGTAATCGATAATAAGGTGCACGACAGCTGCTCGTAGAAGTCGTTTCTGGCTAGGGCAATGATCGCGGTGCGAGATGGTGGGCGCACCGCCAAGTCCGCGGGAACTCTGGTGCGGGATCCGCTATCTAGCTGAGACTCAGAGCCGTCCTTACATGCCGCGTTCCGGTACATCCGCGGTGTCGATCATGATCGCGGACTGCAGCCGGAATGACTACCAGCTGCAGTTGTCGCAGACGCCTGTCAAGGACATCGCCTGGTTGCATGTGGGACAGACCTCGCCGATCCTTCCATCCTTCATGCTTGAGCGTGCGTCCTCCGGAGATTCAGCGCGGGTGGCGATACACGTCTTGCACGCGCGAAGAGTATGCATCTGTTCTTCTGTCGCCAGTTCAGGCGTACCCAGAATGGTGCCGTCTCGCCACTCGAAGTGGCTGCAGCCGGGGTCGTGCCGCAGTCTGGGTTCCGCTCCCGTTCGGCTGCCGCCGAGGTGCACCGGGTACACCACGTATCTGATATCTGGATGCTCTACGGTGCCCGCCACGGAGGACACTTTACGATCCGGATCGCGTCGTAACGCAACTCTTTGATCAGATCGATCAGCCCAAGTGTGGTCGGGTCGGCCTTACTCTCATGCCGCGTTGGGTGACGCCTGGTATTGCCGATGGGCAGGCATCGGTGAGGGCCGCTAGCGTAGTGGCTGGCGGCGGGTAACGGGCTGAATGCAGGGCAGGAGCTGGGAGGCGCGCGTGAGCAGCCCGATTGACGGAGGCGCGTATCGCCTGGCATGGTCTGACGAGTTCGATGGTGCCCGGGGAACCCCGGCGGCCAGGCGGAGCTGGCAAGCCGAGACCGGCGGGTCCGGGTGGGGAAACCAGGAACTGCAGTATTACACCGGCGAGCCCGGCAATACCGCCCTTGACGGGGACGGGAACCTGGCCATCACGGTCCGGCGGCCTGACCCGGAACTGGCTCGCCAGCGGTACGGCGGCTGCCGGTATACCTCCGCCCGGCTGGTAACCAGAGACCGGGTGTCGCTGCGGTACGGGCTGGTTCAGGCGCGGATGAAGATCCCGCGTGCGCGCGGGATCTGGCCCGCGTTCTGGATGCTGGGCCAGGACATCGGCCAGGCCGGCTGGCCCGGGTGCGGTGAGATCGATGTCATGGAGCACTTCGGCACCGGCCCGGCGACGGTACACGGGACCGTCCACGGGCCCGGATACTCCGGGCAGGGCGGTATCAGCGCGTCGCATGCGGTCGGCCCGTCGCTCGGCCGTGACTTTCACGTGTACTCGGTCGCCTGGGACCCCGGCCAGATCCGCTGGTACGTCAACGACGAGCTCTATCACTTCGTGACCCCCGCTGTGCTGAACGGGAAACCCTGGGTCTTTGACCACGAATTCTTCTTGCTGGTAAATGTTGCCGTCGGCGGCACCGCCTCGGTCCCGCCGGGTACGTCGGTGGCCTTCCCGCAGACGATGTTGATCGATTACGTCCGGCTTTACGAACCAGCGGCCAGATGTGCCTGACATTGCCCGGCGTGCCGGCGCTCCTGGCCGGCATCGCACCGCAGAACTCGCGCATACTCAATGGCCGCGTTGGGTGCATGTTTAGAGCTCCTGTCCAGACCGGGCAGACCGCCTGCCGGTCGCGGCTGGTAGAACGAGTCTGTGACCCGGTTGTCGGTAGAGTACGAGGGCCTGGTGCGGGATCTTGCAGTGCCTCTGGTCCCCGCCGAGGTTGGCAGCGTGCTGCTCGGGGCGGTCGCGAGGCATTACGCGCTCGTATGTCCGGACTGCTCGCTGGTGCAATTCGCGCAGTCTGGCGCAACCTACCTCTTCGACTTCGCCAGTGCCGTGGCTGCAGTACAAGAGGACCGCACTGTGGCGGCCTGGACCGTTACGCCAGCAGCGGCCAGCAAGCGCGACGTCTCGTACCAGCGCGGCTTTCCGCTCGCCGCCGATCCAGGTAGCGCCCCGGTTGACAGGGGCACCTGATTCCGAACCTGTCCGGCGGGGAGTTCGGGCCGAACATATTCCGTCAGGACCGGTCCCTGAACCGAGGCTGGTCTCAAGAGGGCAGACGATTCCGGGCTCTTGAACGAGAGGCGGCCATTCCCGGCACCTTCTATTTCGGGCATCTCCTATACGAGGATGACACCGCCTATCCGACGGAGATCGGGATCCTCCGAGACGGCACACTGCATGTAGAACACTTCCAGAACAGGTTCCCGCCCGGGCAATAGTCAAGCTGCTGACCGGGCGCACGACTGGCGCCAGGCGACTTACTCTTCTGCCGCGATGAGGTGTGCCGCGTCCAGCATGACATGGCGGTCCTGGCCGGGTAGATGTAGGTCATGGAGCGAGCGAGGGTCCTGGTTGCCGTTGGTCCCGGGGAAGCGGCTTGGGCGGTGGATGCGATCCGCCGGGGTGGCGGTGAGCCGGTCGGGCTGGGCGAGAAGCCGTCCGGGTTGGTCTGGATCGATCCGGGGGCGGTGGAGGAACTCGGGGAGGTGCTCCGGGCCCATCCGGGGATCTCGTGGGTGCAGTTGCCGATGGCCGGTATCGAGCGAGTGGCCGAGGCTGGTGTTCTCGACCGTCGGCGGCAGTGGACATCGGCCAAGGGTGCCTACGCCGAACCGGTGGCGGAGCACGCGCTCGCGCTGGTGCTGGCCGGCCTGCGCTACCTCCCTGAGCGGGCCCGCGCGCGCTCCTGGGGGCAGCCCGCTGCGCAGACCCTATTCGACCAGCCTGTCACCGTCGTGGGTGGTGGGGGCATCACGGTCGCGCTCCTGCGCCTGCTTGAGCCGTTCCGCGCCCGGGTGACGGTCGTCCGCCGGCGCGCCGAACCGGTCGCGGGCGCTGTCAGGACGGTGACGCCCTCGCACATGGCCGAAGCGCTGGCCGGTGCCCGGGCGGTCGTGCTCACGCTCGCGCTCACCTCTCAGAGCCGCCGGATGATCGGGCAGAAGGAACTCGAAGTAATGGACCAGCAGGCTTGGCTGGTCAACGTGGCACGGGGCGGGCTGGTCGATACCGGGGCGCTAGTCGGGGCGCTGCGCTCGAACCAGATCGGCGGCGCGGCCCTGGACGTGACTGATCCCGAGCCGCTGCCCGCGGGTCATCCTCTGTGGGATCTCCCGAATTGCCTGATCACCCCGCACACCGCCGACACCGAGCAGATGACCCAGCCGCTCCTCGCCGCCCGCATCGCCGAGAACGTCCGGCGACTCGCAGCAGGCCATGAGCTTGAGGGCCGGGTTGACCCGGATCTCGGCTACTAATATCCGCCTGATGAGCAGGCGGGCTAAGGGAAGGATCTGCTGGCAAGGATCGTAACGAGAACGCTGTGACCAGCAACGAAGGAGCAAAACCGCAGGTGGCTGGCTCTCATCCGTAGACGCAATTTCGAAAAATACCGTGGGCCGTACAAGATTTGAACTTGTGACCTCTTCCGTGTCAGGGTGGCGGATTAGCCGTTCTGGTAGCGCTTTTGGGTCTGTGACCTGCTGTCCAGCTTGGCAGTCCCCTAGTGGGTCCCCCTCCATTTACCCATGTTGTCCCGGCCTTCCTAGGGCCAACGTAGGGCCAGCCCTAGGGTCGCGATATTGCCCGCGCGACCTGGGCCTCCGTAGCGGAATCGGAAGCCTCGCGCCTGGTTCATGCCTTCTTCGTCCGGCTCGTCGTACCGGTGGCGGCGCGCCGGGTGCGTGGTGTCGGCTTGTCGGCCTGGTGCTGGTCGGTGCCGATGGTTGCCTTGTCCAGTTGCTCGGTAAGGCGCTGTTGTTCGGCTCGTGCGGTGTCGAGGTCGGCTTCTGCTCGTTCGGCGCGGATGCGGAGGGGAGTTCGTATTTCTTCAAGCGCGGCGAGGCGGGCATCTGTTGCGGCGCGGTGTTCGTCGCGTTCACGCTGGGAGTCGGCTCGGACGAGGACGATTTCCTCGGTGGCCTGGGTCTGAGCCCGGTCGGCGCGCCGTTCCGCGGCTGCTTCGGACTGCTGCGCTCGTGCCACTTCCTGCTCTGCATGACGAGCTCGGCTGGTGGCATCGACGACCTGACGTTCGGCTTCCTCGCGAGCCTGGTCGATATCCTGTTGCGCCCTAGTCCGTGCCTGTTGCAGTTCGGCGGCGGTCTCGGTGCGAATCTGGCTGATCTGCTCGGCGGTGGTGTTGTGGAGAGTGGCGAGTTCATCCTGGAGTTCGTCCATGCGGGTGATCGCCTGGGCGGCGGCCGCGTCTGCCTGCTCGCGATCGTCGCGGGCCTGGTCGCGTTCGGCCTCGGCTTCGCGGCGGCGGTTGATCTCTTCGGCGAGGTGGGCTTCGGCGCTGGCGATGCGCTGGTCGGCCGAGGTGCGGGCGGCATACACTTCGACCTCGGCCGATTCGGGGTCTCCCACGGTACGCAGTTCGGTGATGGCGCGGGCGAGGGCCTCGGCGTGCTGGGCGGTCAGCTGTTCCAGCTTGCTGATGAGTTCGGCGGCGCGGGTCAGGCCAA